>Ga0209629_10002222_pt1 | contig 13038 bp, 13 predicted proteins | sample TergutCu122P5_FD_187286 | JGI IMG/M metagenome (GOLD analysis project Ga0209629, IMG submission 187286) | Cubitermes ugandensis P5 segment gut microbial communities from Kakamega Forest, Kenya - Cu122 P5 (SPAdes) (version 2) | ecosystem: Host-associated > Arthropoda: Insects > Digestive system... | reverse complement strand
TAGACAAGTTCGAAGCAATCCAGATTGTTGATTTTCACCGGATTGCTTTGGGCTTTGTTCTATCAATAACGGAATACATATATTTATTAAACTAAAAAAAGTGCTTCATTATGAAAAAAAAAGTATTATTAATCATAGCTCTGATACTGGCAGGTCTTCTACCCGCCCCGTCTCAAAACAATGTTACGATTGCTGAGCAATTGAATAGCCCAAATGCAAGTTTTAGCTATCCTAATTTTGAGACCCAAAAATTGCCGACATCTAAAAAATCAAAATCCGGACAGGATTGGTGGGAGCCCGATACGGTGTATTGTTATACTACATCGGGATATGAAGAGTATGGATTCATTGACAGATTCATTTTCAAATACAATTCCCAAGGATTGTTAGAAGAAGACGTCCATCAATTTTGGATAAATAATTCATGGATAGATTACTCCATAAATACTTATACCTATACCTACGATTCCAACAATAATATTTTGACTAAATTAACAGGAAACAGTTCTCAATCTGTTTATACCTACGATCCCAACAATAATATGCTAACTGAACTGCAGCAAAATTTGGTAAATAATTCATGGATAAATTCCACTTTACGTACATATACCTACGATTCCAACAATAATGTGCTTACCAAATTATATCAAGGATGGTCTAATAACTCATGGATAAATTCCTCATTAGATACTTATACCTATGATTCCAATAATAATTTAGAGACTGAACTACAACAATTTTGGGAGAATAATTCGTGGGTAGGTTCTTTCATAATTACTAATACTTATACCTGCGATTCCAACAATAATGTATTAACCAAAATAGTATTTAACGAGGTTCTATATACTTATACCTATGATTCCAATAATATTATAGTTACTGAGCTAATACAAAGGTGGATAAATAATGTATGGGAGAATTTTGAACAATACTTGAGGACTTATGATGAAAACGGGAACGGTACATCAGTAGAATATTGGAGATGGTTAGGTGAAAATTGGCAACGAGGAGATAACACGATGATAGGTTTAAGGTTATACTATAATAACATGCAAAGCTATTTTTGGGGAGGGGATGGTAAAATGACCGCTTCATACATAAAAGTGTCCGACCTCACTTCTATTGCAAAGCCGTCCACAATCCCGGAATTAAACGCCATCTCCATTTATCCCAACCCAACCACGGGGGAATTAAGAATTAGAAATTATGAATTAGAAATTAAAGATATTCAAGTTTTCGATGTAATGGGGAGAAGCTACTCCCCTCCTTTGGAGTGGCCGGGGGAGGTTAATATATCGCATTTACCGGCAGGAACTTATTTTGTGCAAGTAACAACGGAGAAAGGCGTTGTTACGAAAAAGGTTGTGAAAAAGTGAAATAAAATTATTTGAATGTATCCGTCAATTTTTTGATAGCCGGCACCGCCGATTTCCGTTCATACAAAATGGAATAAACCGTGTCTAAAATCGGCATATCGACTTGATAATCATTGTTTATTTCTTTGATACATTTTGTTCCGTAATACCCTTCGGCAATCATTTCCATTTCTATTTGAGCGGTTTTAACCGAATAGCCTTTCCCAATCATGGTTCCGAAAATCCGGTTCCGGCTGAAACGCGAATATGCGGTCACCAATAAATCTCCCAAATAGACTGAGCCGGAAATGTTTCTTTCCAAAGGAGCGACGGCATCAATAAAACGAGCCATTTCCATAATGGTATTGGAAATGAAAATGGCCTGAAAATTATCTCCGTATTTCAATCCATGGCAAATTCCGGCAACAATGGAATAGACGTTTTTCAAAACGGAAGCATATTCCATGCCGGTCACGTCATTACCTACGGAAGTTTTTATAAAATGCGTTGTGAGTAAATCGGCTACATATTTCGCACTTTTTTCATTAACACATCCGACCGTGAGATAAGATAAGCGTTCCAAAGCAACCTCTTCGGCGTGGCAGGGGCCTCCCAAAACGGCAAGATTTTCTCGAGAAACGTTATAAAACTTTGAAAAATAATCGGATACCAACATGTTCTCGTCCGGCACAATACCTTTGATTGCAGATACTACTATTTTCTTTTTGAGCGGTACATTCAATTTTTGCAGATGTTGCTTAATAAACGGAGAAGGTATTGCAAAAATCAAGATATCGCTGTTTTTCACTACATCGTTGATTTCATTGTAAAACGTAATATTCTTCGTATTAAATTTCACCCCCGTCAGATAGGAAGGATTATGTCCGATATTTTTAAATTCCTCAATTTGTTCCGGACGGCGCATGTACCAATTAAACCTCGTTTGATTCATTGAAACGATTTTTGCGAGCGCTGTCGCCCAACTTCCTCCCCCTAATATTCCTATTTTTTTGAATAAATACATACTAAAGATTTAAGAATTTTTAATCGGTTTGCGCAATATCTTCCTTTTTATGTATCTTTTCGGGACGCATTTGCGGAAAGAACAACACTTCCTGAATGGAAGTTTGTCCGGTCAGCAACATTACCAAACGATCCATGCCAATCCCCATTCCGGATGTTGGCGGCATACCGTATTCAAGCGCCCGCAAAAAATCCTGATCGATAAACATGGCTTCGTCGTCGCCTTTTTCGGAGAGTTTCAACTGTTCTTCAAAACGCTCGCGCTGATCAATCGGGTCATTCAATTCCGAATAAGCGTTTACTAATTCTTTCCCATTTACTATCAGTTCAAAACGTTCCGTTAATTCCGGATTGTTTCGATGCTTTTTGGTAAGTGGAGACATTTCTTTCGGATAATCGATAATGAAAGTGGGTTGGATGTAATTGGCTTCACATTTTTCGCCGAAAATTTCATCGATCAATTTTCCTTTTCCCATGGTTGGATTCTGTTCTACGTCCAATTTTCTACAAATTTCGCGAAGCTGCTTTTCGTCCATTCCGGCGATATCAATGCCTGTGTTTTCTTTGATAGCATCAATCATGGTTACCCTGCGATAGGGCGCTTTGAAGTTGATTGTTGCATCGCCGGATTTCACCTCTGTGGTTCCGAGCACATCTAAACAGGTCTTTTCAAGCATTTGTTCCGTGAAATGCATCATCCAGACGTAGTCCTTGTAGGCCACATAAATTTCCATCGCCGTAAACTCAGGATTGTGGCTTCTGTCCATTCCTTCGTTGCGGAAATTTCGGGAAAACTCGTAAACGCCTTCAAATCCGCCGACAATTAACCGTTTGAGATATAATTCGTTGGCAATCCGCAGGTAAAGATCAATATCCAAAGCGTTATGATGCGTGATGAAAGGACGGGCAGCCGCGCCTCCGGGAATACTTTGCAAAACAGGCGTATCTACTTCAAGGTATCCGCGCGCGTTGCAAAAAGTACGTATCGAATTAAAAATCTGAGTCCGTTTGATGAAAATATCCTTGATTCCTTCATTGACAACCAAATCAACGTATCGTTGCCGGTAGCGTAATTCAGGGTCTTCGAAAGCGTCATAAGCCACTCCGTCTTTGTATTTTACGATAGGAAGCGGTCGCAAGGACTTTGCCAGAACGGTTAATTCTTCGGCATGGACGGAAATCGTTCCCATTTGTGTGCGGAAAACAAATCCTTTCACTCCGATAAAATCGCCGATATCCAACAGTTTTTTGAAAACAACATTATACATTTCCCCACCCCCTAAATCCCCCACAAGGGGGACTTCGCTTGTATCAGCCTGTTTCCCCCTTGTGGGGGGATTAAGGGGGGTCAAATCGTCGCGAGTAACATAGACCTGTATCCGTCCTTCCGAATCCTGCAATTCGATAAAAGATGCTTTCCCCATAATCCTACGGCTCATAATCCGGCCGGCAATAAAGACTATTTTGCGAGGTTCCTCATCTCTAAATTCTTCCTTGATAGTTGTGGAATAAGCAGTCACCGGATATTCTGCCGCAGGATAGGGTTCAATACCCCTATTGCGTAAATCTTCGAGACTTTTACGGCGAAATATCTCTTGTTCGCTTAATTCTTGTACGTTCATGCGTATTTACTTTTGGAACTAATCTGCAAAGGTAACTAAAAAACGGTTTATTACTCTAACAAATTACAAAATTATTTCTCAACGCTTTCCGTTTCCGCCGTATCATCCGTCGCTGGGGTTTCCGGCTCCTCTTCTTTCTTGAAAAAGTCGGAAGCTATCACATCTTCGTAAACGCCGGCAGGCATAAAAAAACGAACGTCTTTGCCTTGCTTGATGGCTTTCCGGATAACGGTCGAAGATATTTCAATCTTGGGCGCGCCTTTAATCATTTTTGCATTTGGATGATTAATAATAACTTTGCCTGTACCTAAACGCGGATATACCAATGTCTTGAAGTTTTTCAAAATCATCTGGTAGTCTTTCCAACGGTGAATGGTATCCCAATTGTCGGTACCAATGATTAATTCAAAAGTATTTTCCGGGAATAGCATCCTCAACTTTTGGAGCGTATTAATCGTGTAAGCCGGTTGAGGCATTTCCCATTCAATAGTACAGGTTTTGAATTTAGGATAATTGCCAATCGCTTTTTCAATTAATTCTAATCTAAGTTCTTGATCCATGAGGTCGGTCACCACTTTCAACGGGTTTTTGGGTGTGATTAAAAACCAAATTTCGTCAAACTCGTTAAACTCTGCAACATAATTTGCAATTGCTAAATGTCCAATGTGTACCGGATTAAATGAACCGGGAAAAATTCCAATTTTCATATTTACATCATTTTAAAGGTTACGTGAAATTTTCACTTTTATATATTAATTATTGCATAAATACATTTTTATATCATGAGTGTGAAATAAATTTATTTATTGCGTTTAATGTTTCTTGTTTCGCTTTTTCCAAATCATCATTAACGATAACTTGATCGTATAGAGGAGCCAGACTTAACTCATAATTTGCTTTGGAAATCCGGTCTGCAATTACTTCCGGAGAATCGGTGCCCCGGCTTTCCAATCTGCGCTTCAACTCTTCAATCGAAGGGGGTTGAATAAACAACAGAAGCGCTCTGTCTCCATACATTTTTTTGATGTTTAAGCCACCGGCAACATCGACGTCCAGAATTACATTTTTCCCTTTACGGAGATTTCCTTCCACTTCGGATCTTAAAGTGCCGTAAAACCGGTCGGGATAAACTTCTTCATATTCAATAAAATCTCCATTCCGGATTTTTTCCTTGAATGTTTCGGGAGAAAGAAAATGATATTCCACTCCGTCTTTTTCGTTTCCTCTGGGAGGACGACTTGTTGCCGATACCGAAAATTGCAACGGTATCCCTGCTTTGAGGATATGGCTGATAATTGTCGATTTTCCTGCCCCTGAGGGTGCGGAAAGTATGATTAATTTTCCTTCCACGTTCAATTCTTTGGTTTATAAAACATTAAAAATTTGTTCCTTTATCTGCTCCAATTCGTCCTTCATTTGTACGATGATTTTCTGCATGAGCGCGTGATTTGATTTTGATCCCAAGGTATTTATTTCTCTTCCCATTTCCTGGACAATAAACCCGAGTTTTCTACCTTGACTTTTTTCACTTTTCAATGTTTCAATAAAATATTTCAAATGATTACTCAACCGCGATTTTTCTTCGCTAACATCTAATCTTTCAATATAATAAATCAGTTCTTGTTCAAACCGGTTTTCATCGTAAGAACCGGAATCGATCAGCGTGAGATTTTCCTGTATGCGGAACTTGACTTTTTCAATCCGATCCGTTTCATACAAGTCAATTTCCTTCAAGAGCCGTTCGATATTATCAATCTTATCAATAAAAACGGTTTCAAGCATAAGGCCTTCCTGTATGCGAAATTCATTCAGCGAACGGAGGGCTTTGCCAATCGCATGCTTGACTGCTTCCCATTCTTTTTCATCCAAATCCGTTATCTCCGTTTTTATTACATCCGGCAAACGAAGAATAATTGATAGCGCCTCGGAAGGTAATGCAATATTCAATTTTCCCGATAAACTCTTAATCTCTTCGTAGTAATTTTTTACTACGGTTTGATTAATTGCGCCCGAAACAGATTTATCTACGGTATCCGGCGTGATAATGAAATCGACTTTACCTCTTTCTATTCCTTGCGATAATATGTTCCTGATTTCAATGTCTTTTTCCCTATAGGCAGCCGGAATATGCGTACTCACATCAAGTTGCTTGCTATTAAGCGACTTGATTTCTATCGTTATTTTCTTCCCCGAAAAGTCAACTTCTGCCTTTCCGAATCCGGTCATTGATTGAATCATGAATCAATTTTTTTGCAAAATTACTCTTTTTATCTTAAAAACAAAGTAATTCCGATATTTAAAACTATTTTTTTCTTTTTGCACGTCATTATAAATCGGTAATTAATTTATACTTTGGCACCAAAGTCTTCATAACAATCCATCCGATTAAATAAGCAACTGCACAAACGCAGAATACTATAAAATATCCGGCTTTTACTCCTTCAAATCCGAGCAGTTTCATTCCTGTATTTTCTGAATAGTCGAACAACTTTCCAGCTCCGGACTGGATAATCAGAGAGCCGATGCCGCCTGCCATCCCCCCTATTCCTGTAATTGTAGCAACCGCTTTTTTGGGAAACATATCTCCAACAGTTGAAAAAATATTTGCCGACCATGATTGATGCGCAGCGCCTGCAATACCAATTAATACAACAGGAACCCAATAAGAAATATGACCGAGCGGTTGCGCTAAAAGCATTAAAAGCGGAAAAAAGGCAAAAATCAGCATCGCCTGCATACGTGCTGCATAAGGATTTTTTCCCGTCTTTTCAATAATTATGGTTGGTAATTTTCCGCCATACAAGGACAACATTACAATGGCGTACAAAACGGCAAGCGCTATCATTCCGCGAGGATCTTTAGGATTTGTCAGTCCTAATCCATAAACCTGAGATAAATAGGCGGGCGCCCAAAACAAATAAAACCACCAAACGCCATCGGTCATAAACTTACCAAAAGCAAAAGACCAGGTCTGAGGATATTTAAAGCACTGTATGAAGGATGTTTTTTCCTTTATTTCGGGTTCTTTTTCATTATCTGAAAGAATATATGCCAATTCCTTTTTGTTTACTTTGGGGTGCACTTCCGGTTTCTGATAGATAAATACCCAAAATCCCATCCAGATAAAACCCAAGGCTCCGATGACGATAAACGACATTTCCCAACCCCAATGCTGAGCCAGTACGGGAATACACAGCGGAGCCAGCAAGGCGCCAATGGTTGCGCCTGCATTAAAGATAGATGTTGAAAATGCACGGTCTTTTTTGGGAAAATATTCGGCGGTTGCCTTGATCGCCGCAGGGAAGTTTCCGGCTTCACCAAGCGCGAGTACAAAACGTGCAAAAATAAACAGCGTTACGCTAACCGTAGCCACCATCCCTATGTTGTTAACGGCGCTGATTGCTTCTTTTGCTCCTTCAAAGCCGACAAACCAAGTTCCGGTGGAGATACCTGCTGTGGCAATCCCGCAAAATGCGTGCAGTATTGCGCCGACCGACCAAATGCCGATTGCCCAAAGAAAACCTTTTTTCGTATCCATCCAATCTACAAACCGGCCGGCAAAAAGCATACTGATAGCATAAAATAATGAAAATAAGCCTGTGATCAATCCGTAGTCTGTGCTGGTCCAATGAAATTCAGGCTTGATAAAGCCTTCCCATGTCAGCGATAATACCTGTCTGTCTAAATAATTCACTAACGTAGCAAAAAATAACATCGCGCAAATGACCCACCGATAGTTGGTCATTTTTTCGTTTTGTGTTTTAATAGTATTCATAAAATTATTAGTTATTTTTATTTTGCCGTCATTGCGAGGGCGAAGCCCGAAGCAATGACGGAATCAATATTTTATCTGACTTTTTTAATAATCTCCAAAGCATTTTTGCAAAGCAAAGTTATTTTATCCCAGTCTTTAGACTCAATCGTATCTTTCGGGAAAAGATTGGAACCCATTCCTACGCAGGAAGCGCCTGCATCGAACCAAGCTTTCAGGTTGGCTTCTTCGGGTTTTACGCCGCCTGTTATCATCAAAAGCGACCAAGGCATAGGCGCCTTTAGTCCCTTTACGAAATTGGGGCCTAACACGTCTCCCGGAAAAACTTTGCACATATCACAGCCGGCTTCCTGTGCAAACCCGATTTCGGAAACCGAACCGCAGCCGGGCGTATAGGGAATCAACCGGCGATTGCAAACTTTGGCCACATCGGGATTGAACAAAGGGCCGACTACAAAATTGGCGCCCAACTGAATGTATAAGGAAGCGGTCGGTGCATCAACAACCGAACCGACTCCAAGAATCATTTCGGGACATTCTTTCGCTACGAATTTGTTTAGTTCGCCGAACACTTCGTGGGCAAATTCACCTCGATTGGTAAATTCAAATGCTCTTACTCCGGCTACGTAGCAGGCTTTTACAACATTTTTTGTAATTTCAACGTCTTTGTGATAAAAAACCGGAATCAGGCCGGTTGACGTCATTGCTGAAAGGACTTGTATTTTATTAAATTTTGCCATAGTAATATTTATTTTCTGGATTGCTTCGGGCTTCGCCCTCGCAATGACGAGTATAATTTTTGGGCGTCATTGCGAGGGCGAAGCCCGAAGCAATCCAGTATCGAATTACCTCAAAACCCGCCCCGATCCATCGCCCTTCATTAATTGTTCGACTTCCTGTACCGTTACGAGATTGAAATCGCCGTAAACCGTATGCTTCAAAGCAGATGCCGCTACCGCAAATTCCAAAGCTTTTTGGTTGCTTTCGGGATAAGAGATCAAGCCGTAAATCAGACCTCCCATAAAAGAATCACCGCCGCCAACCCGGTCCACGATATGCGTAATATCATAACGTTTCGATTGATAGAGCTTTCCACCGGAATACAAACATCCGCTCCATTTATTGTAATTGGCATTGATTGACCCGCGCAACGTAATGATCACCTTCTTTGTCCTTGGAAATTTTTTTATCAACTGGGTGCAAACCGATTCAAACTGTTTAGCATCAACATCGCCATCAGTGTGCGAAACGTCAAAGCCTTCGGGTTTAATGCCGAATACTTTTTCCGCATCTTCTTCATTTCCGAGTATAATATCGCAACCTTCCACCAAAGCCGGCATGACTTCGAAAGCCGTTTTTCCATATTTCCAGAGGTTTTTTCGGTAATTCAAGTCGCAGGAAACAGTCACACCCATTACATTAGCGATTTTTATCGCCTCAAGGCAGGCATCAGCTGCTCCTTGCGATAAAGCCGGCGTAATTCCCGTCCAATGGAACCATTGTGCATCTTTAAAAATCGTTTTCCAATCAACCATACCCGGTTCGATTTGGGCGATGGACGATTCTGCCCGATCATAAATCACTTTGGATGCACGAGCCACAGCGCCTGTTTCAAGGAAATAAATTCCTACACGACTGCCGCCGCGAATAACCTGTTCTGTACCGACATTATACTTCCTTAATTCGGAGATACACCATTCGGCAATATCGTTTTTCGGTAAGCGAGTTACAAATTCCGTTGGAATACCATAATTGGCTAAAGAAACAGCTACATTGGCTTCGCCGCCTCCAAAAGTAGCATTTAATTGCGTGGATTGAATAAACCGCAAGTAATCGGGAGTGGCCAAACGAAGCATTATCTCTCCAAAAGTTATTACTTTTTTCATTTCAAAATTCAAAATATCTGTTGGCATTATTATAGGAGACATCTTCGACCAATTTCCCCAAGAACGGTAATTCAGAAGCAGGTAACAATCCTTGTTCCACATCGTTACCAATCAGATTGCAAAGTATCCGGCGGAAATATTCATGCCGGGGATAGGACAGAAAACTCCGCGAATCGGTCAACATCCCAACAAAACGACTCAGTAAACCCGATACGGAAAGGGAGTTCATCTGTGCTTCCATCCCATATTTGTGATCCAAAAACCACCATCCGGCGCCGAATTGTATCTTTCCGGCGACAGGGCCTTCTTGGAAATTTCCTATCATAGTTGCTATCAGATGGTTATCGGTTGGATTAAGATTGTAAAGAACCGTTTTTGCCAATTTTCCTTCGATGCAAAGTCTATCCAACAATTTGGAAAGGTCGTTGGCTACATTGTGGTCGGTCATGGAATCGAAGCCTGTATCTGGACCAATTTTTTTAAACATTAGTGAATTGTTGTTACGAAGAGCGCCATAATGGAATTGTTGTGTCCAGTTCGTTTCCCAATCCATTTTGCCGCCTTCGTAAAGCATGGCCGATTTGAATTTTGATATTTCTTCCCGGCTCAATGCGGTTCCGCCATATATCTTTTTAAAGATAGTTCCTATTTCCGAAGTGGTATAATCTTCGGCATAAAACTTTTCAATGCCGTGGTCGGATAATTTGCAACCTACCGAAGCAAAGAAATCGTGACGAACTTTCAAAGCCTGCAACAAGTCGTCGAAATTAGCAATGGAAACGCCAGAAACTTCAGACAGTTTATTCACGTAAGCGCGGAAAGCAGCCGGATTCTCGACAGCCATCGCTTTGTCGGGACGCCAGGTCGGCAGCGCTTTTACGGCAAATCCTTCTTTTTTCAAGGCAATGTGATATTCCAACGAATCGGTAGGGTCGTCGGTCGTGCAAACCACGCGGACGTTATATTTCAGCATCAGGCCGCGGGCGCTGTATTCGTGAGTCCGCAACAGAGCCGTACATTTTTCATAAATGTCTTTGGCCGTTTCCGGTTTGAGAATGGTATTTACGCCAAAGCATGTTTTCAATTCCAAATGGGTCCAGTGATACAATGGATTCCGCATGGTAAAAGGTACGGTTTCCGCCCATTTTTCAAATTTTTCCCAATCGGAAGTTTCTTTGCCGGTAATGTATTTCTCATCAATTCCGTTGGATCGCATGGCGCGCCATTTGTAATGGTCGCCTTCCAACCAGATTTGTCCCAAGTTGTCAAATTGCCGGTTTTGTGCGATTTGTTTGGGGTCTAAGTGACAGTGATAATCGATAATCGGTTGTCTTTTTGCGTGTTCATGATACAGTTGTTGAGCCGTTTCTGTCTGCAACACAAAATTATCGTCCATAAATGCTTTCATTTTTTTTCGTACTAATAGAGTCAAAATGCAAAAGTAGTAAAATTTTTCATTTGACGAAAATAATTTCTTACCTTTGCCATTGTTGATAATGTTTTTTAAGGCATTTTTGCACGTCATTGCGAGAGCTGCGAGGAACGAAGCAGCCGAAGCAATCCATTGAGAATCAAAAATCTGGATTGCTTCGCCGCGAGCGGCTCGCAATGACGGCGTGAAAAAATTAACTCAACAGTAGTTTCCAAATTTATACTTCAATCGAATGGGATTAAAATTCCTGAGTTTAGCGAGCGGAAGCAGCGGCAATTGTTATTACATAGGCACAGATGAATATGGTATTCTTATGGATGCGGGGATTGGCATACGCACAATAAAAAAAACATTGAAAGATAATGGTATTGGATTGGAACAAATTATGGCGGTATTTATCACTCACGACCATGCTGACCATATTAAATCAGTCGGAAGTCTGGGAGAAAAATACGGTATTCCCATTTATGCCACACAAAAAGTTCATGCCGGGTTGGACAACAGCAGCTATATTGACGAAAAATTGAGTCTTTCTCGTAGAATTATCGAAAAAGAAGAATCGGTTTGCATTAAAGATTTTAAGATCACGGCTTTCGGTATTCCGCACGACGCCAGCGATTGTGTCGGCTATATGGTCGTTTACAAGTATCACAAATTGGTATTGGCAACGGATGTCGGACATATCGACGACACGGTAAGCGGCTACATCCGAATGGCTAACCATTTGGTTGTGGAAGCTAATTACGACCGAGAAATGTTGCGTTCCGGCAGTTATTCCGGACATTTGAAAAAACGAATCTCCAACGGATACGGACATTTGTGCAATTCCGAAACCGCTGAATTTTTAGCTGCTAATTTTGATTTACACTTGAGAAATATTTGGCTTTGCCACCTGAGTAAAGAAAATAATCATCCCGATTTAGCCTACAAAACCGTAGAAATGGAAATGGGGAAATATGGCATTCGCATCGGTAAGGATGTGAATCTTAGTGTTTTGAAACGTTCTACGCCTTCGGAGATATTTCTGTTGGAATAATTTTCCCTTAAATCAACGCAAACAGAATGAAAATAAGTCCGGCAATAAAGGTATATCCTACACGGTTTGACAAAATAAATTGAAAGAGTTCATATTATTATTTGTTTAATAAATAATGTTTATGTACTTTAAAATAATCAACTACAAAAATACAATTTTAATTTCACTTTTGGCGAAATATTTTCTAATCTGCATTATTCATACTTAATTCTGGATTGCTTCGGGCATCGCCATCGCAATGACGTTCTTGCATCGTCATTATACCGTATCCGTCTCTATTGCCTCTCACTTGCCGCGTAATAATTCCGCCTGCATTCAATACCCATCCCAAGCCGACCCATGAGGCTTCCTCATCGACTTTTATACCTGTGGCATGGTATGACAGGGATACATCCACCGAAATGTCTCTGTCTGATATGGACATTAAAGGAATGTCTAATGAACAATAGCATAAAACATATTGATAAGTAAAATTGTTCTCGTTTCATGTTGTTTTTTGTTTTTAATTTTGTTTTTCTAAAATGAATACCCTATTTTTGCGCTGTAAACGGAATTAATTTTTTCCGAATACAACAACTGTCCTGTTGAGTCTGCAGCCACTTGATTGTAATTCATTCTAAAAAACCATTTATCATAATTTACTCTGAAAATCAAATTGTGTCTTGCATTTAATGCGTAGTCAATCCCAAATGTCAATGAACCTCCAAAATCCCAATATGCATTATTATTCCCTCCAAACAGTTTCGAAGTGTATGCTCCACAGCCTACTATTGGCTGTATTTTATACTCAAGTTTCCCATCTTTTCAAATAGTTGAAAATTAAGGGAAAAAAGATTAAAAAAAGTGGTGATAAATGAAAATAAATTATTAACTTTGAGGTAATTATAAACAAAAGTACTAATTTAAAAACAG
>Ga0209629_10002221_pt1 | contig 13039 bp, 2 predicted proteins | sample TergutCu122P5_FD_187286 | JGI IMG/M metagenome (GOLD analysis project Ga0209629, IMG submission 187286) | Cubitermes ugandensis P5 segment gut microbial communities from Kakamega Forest, Kenya - Cu122 P5 (SPAdes) (version 2) | ecosystem: Host-associated > Arthropoda: Insects > Digestive system >... | reverse complement strand
GTAACTTGGTCAATGCAGGAACGATCCTTATTCGCGCAAAATGTCGATCAATTCTTCGGCGGTGAGTTTTGTTGCCTGGTCGGTGCCTTCGAGGAGTTTGTCGGCGATGTCGCGTTTTTCGTGGTGCAGGCGGACGATTTTTTCTTCAATCGTCCCCTTCGTAATCAGGCGATAGACCGTGACCGGGCGGGTTTGGCCGATGCGATGGGCGCGATCCGTTGCCTGGTCTTCGACTGCCGGGTTCCACCACGGATCGGTATGGATCACGTAATCCGCCGCCGTCAGGTTCAAGCCCGTGCCACCGGCCTTGATGCTGATCAGGAACGCATCGGATTCGCCCGACTGAAACACATCCACCCGTTTTTGACGCTCTCGCGCCGGGGTCGAGCCGTCAAGGTATTGATACGTGATGCCGCATGTGTCGAGTTCCGCTTTCAAAATGTCGAGATGCTTGACGAACTGGCTGAAGACAAGAACCTTGTGGCGATTCTCTTTGAGTTCGAGCATGATTTCGCGGAACACTTCGAGCTTCGAGCTTTCGATGTTACTGTCCGGCAAAATCATTTTCGGGTTGCAGCAGAGCTGTCGCAATCGCGTGAGTGCCGCAAGAATTTGCAGACGGCCTTGCCCGGAGTTTGCGTTCTTGATGTTTTGCAACTCCTTGAGGGCATTAAGCCTGGCCGCTTCGTAAAGTGCGGTTTCATCGCGAGAAAGCTGGATTTCACGGATGATTTCCGTCCTTGCGGGAAGCTCGTCCAGCACTTGCGATTTCGTGCGTCGCAAAAGGAACGGGTGTGCCAGACGCCGCAAGGTGCCGCGTGCGAATGACGAATGGTCGCGCTGGATCGGGACGGCAAAGCGATCTTCGAACGATTTTTGCGAACCCAACAGTCCCGGATTGAGGAAGCGGAACAGGCTCCAAAGTTCGGTGAGATTGTTTTCAATCGGCGTGCCGGTCATGGCGATGCGGAAATCGGCCTGCAACATGATTGCCGCTTTGGCGCGGTTCGACTCCGGATTTTTGATCGCCTGCGACTCGTCGAGAATCACCGTGGCGTATTTTTTTCCGGCAAACAGGTCAATTTCCTGCTGCATCAGCGAGTAACTTGTGACGAGCACATCCCGTTTTTTTGCGGACGCGATCAATTTGTCACGCTGCGTTTTCGATTGACCGCTCCCCGTCGCGATGGGTTGAATGCGTTTGATGTTCAATGTCGGTGCGAATTTTGCCGCTTCGCGTTCCCAGTTGAAACAGACCGAAGTCGGGGCTACAACCAGCGACGGCCCCTGGTCGGCCCGCAACAACAGCAGCGCGAGTGCCTGGATCGTTTTGCCAAGCCCCATGTCATCGGCAAGGCAGCAGCCGACGCCCCATTTTGCGGTTCGCGCGAGCCATTGGTAACCGTCACGCTGGTAATCGCGGAGGTCGCCGACAAAATCTTTCGGGAACGGCGCGGTGTAATCCCGCGCGGTTTCGATCCGCTTTTTTACGTCTTTCCAGGCGGCGTTTTTTTGCAAGGATGGAACAGCGTCGAAAAATTCCTCCAACCCGGCGGCGGCAAGCGGGTGCAATTGCAGCGATTTGCCTTTGACATGCGAAAGACGCTTCAATTCCCCGAGCCGCTTGCGAAACTCGTTGGTCAGTGCAAGAAACTTCTTGTCGCTCAATTTGACAAAGCGGCTTTCCGATTGATCGTCGAGCAATTCAAGCAGCTTTTGCAGTTCAATCGAATCGCCGTCAAATTGCAACGTGCCGCTTGCCGCAAGCCACTCCTCCGCCGACGCAAACGAGAGATTCAAGTTGCCGAACGATGCCGTCGAAGACACGGAATACTTTTCCCCGTAAGGCCAGTAGATTTCGAGATCACTCGATTGGATGGATTTCTTTTTGCCTTTTTTTCCTGTTTCGTTTTCTTCGGCATGACTTTCTCCAAAGTCCTTCAGTTCCGAAAGGAGTGTCAGGGCATCGATTGCAGTCTCAAAAACGTACTGATCTTTCGACAGAGTGGCGGCGGTTTTGAAAGACGGATGACGGGCGATCACTTCATCCCTTCGCTGTGCTTCGTCCGCGAGATTGCGTACTGTTTGAAGTCTGCGGCCATCAATATCCGCAATGACACGCTCCGAACCGCTGCCGGGGCGATGCGACGGCCCGGTTGCACCCAAGGGCCTGACGAAAAATTCCGCCTGCAACCCTTCGCCGACCGGTGCGAGGTAGAGATACAATTTCGGATCAACAGGAACTTCCGGGACATTCTCAAACTCGATTTTCGCATCGGTTTTGACGGTCACATCGCCGATCAAATTGCCGAGCATTGCCGTGAGTGAGCTTTCCGCCTCTTGTGGAAACGTTTTGCCATCAATACCGAGAATCTTGCGAATTTGCGATTCCTTTGTCGAAAGAGAAATGACCTTGTAACGGGTTTTGGTCTCTTCGATGACAAAAAGGTTACGGTCAGAGTCGTCACTCCAACCGCCGCCGTATTCCCTGTACTTTTTGATCGGTGGAAAAAAGGAAACGTGGAGTGAATCGCCGGTTTTTTTGATGACGATCTCCGGTTTGACCTGAATCAGTTCAAGTCGTGTTGTCGGCTCTTTCGCAAGAAAAAGGAGCGGATGCCCGATCAATTCCAGTGTGACATCATCTTCGAGACAGTATTCCGTTTTTTTGTAGTAGGAACCATATTGATAGGTTTTGATGTGCGTTCCGGCCCGACGATCCTGATCGGTAAGGTATTCGAGCGTGTGAAGCGAGGCAAAAAGACGATTCAACGCAACGGGCCGTCCCAGCGACCACGTTTGTGTTTTCGGTTGCCAGACCTGTTCATAAGGTTCAAAATCAGCCGTGTACCCTGCAAAGCTCACCCGCCAAACGAGTCGTGAACCTTGCTGTTTTGCAACCGTTTTTTTATCAGATGACTTCTCTTCCGGTTCCGATAAGGCGCGGAGCGACTCGAGCCAAAGTTCCCAATCGGCTTTCGGCGTGATGAGACCGCCGAGTGAAACTGATCGACTTGATTGACGCCAGGCTTTCGCTGCATTCAGAGCAGTTTCCGCCTTGCGTTTTCCGGCACCAAGTGACTCGGCAAGTTCCGCTGCTTCTGCGGCAATCCAGGGGAAGGACGCCTGTTTTTTCTCGGCGAACGATAGCAGGGCGTCATGCAATTCAGAACGTCCGCCGTATGAAAACCATTTGGTTTCGTGGGCAAAAAGGAGCAGAGGAAACCATTTTGCCTGGGTTGTTGCCGCACCGAGTTTTTTCACGTCGAGACGTTCCGGCGTCAAACCGCCGAGTTTCACGCAGATGGATTGAATCACTGCCCATGCTTCTTTGAGGTTCATCGAAATAGCAGTTGGCTTCTTTCCGGTTGTTTTTGGTTTCAGTGCCGTTTGCGCAATCTCCAAAACCGGGTGAACCGTGCCAAGATGGAGATTGCACAAAGCGTGAAAAGTGCCGGAAAGGTAGGGGATCGCCACATTGCGCGCTCCTTTGACTCCCGGCAAAAAACTGCGTACTTGTTGATAAAGCGATGCCGCTTTTTGATAATCACCGGCAAGAAACGCCTGATGAGCCGCGTGGAGAACGGAGGGCATGCCGCCATGCAACTCTGCAATCCGTATTTCGTTGAGTTTGCCAGTACAAAAAGCATAATCGAGCAAAAGAATTTGCGTTTTGGGATCGCATTTCGGTTTGCACAATGTTTCGAGCAGAAGGTTCCAGAGAAACGGCGGAAACGGTTTCAACGTCGAAAGAGATTGCACCAACCGGAACTGAAGAAACTGTGACTGTGATTCCTGGTCCGCTTGACCCAACCAATTGTCCGGTGATTCAAAAAGAACCTCAAGAGTTTTAACGAAGTCCGGATCGTCGAGATCGTTTGGAATGAAATCGAAAAAAAACTTCTTCATTCCCTCGTCGTCGCCGACGATTAAGTTGTGTCGGATTTCCCGGATATGATCCTCCGGCGTCTTGGGATGATGATAACTGCGATCCGCATAAGACGACGAATAATAACATCCCCCAATAAGATTGAAAAGGATGCCCGCATATTTTTTGTAACACCCCTTTTCGACGAGATGGTGGACAATCCGTTCCCGCCAGGCAGATTTACATTGAGCTTGCCCGTGAGGCAGATCGACCACTCCGGCTTTTTGCAGCGCAGCAACGGCGGCTTTGAATCGTTGTGCCGCCCAGGCATTTTTACGGATCGTTTGGGCATAATAATAGGTTTTTTGAGAAGTTTCCGTGTCCGGTTTGGCGTTGAGACAACCGCATATCTCCTGAATGCGATGATGTCGCAGCGGTGCCGTATGAATAGCAAGAATGGCGAGAAGAGTTTGCGCATCGGATGGGAGACTGTCGAAAAGTTCTTTCCCCAAGTCGGTTTTGGCTTTCGATAACGATGTGTTCATGAGGATTTCAAAAGGATAACATGGCAGTATTTTTGCTGTCAAACGATATGGAACACTGCCATTAAATCACAGAATGAGATTTCACTCAAGAGACGGGTGTGGAATTTCGCTCAAATTCACTTCCTCAATTCCAGCAAAGGCAGTTTTTCAAATTCTGCCAACCAATCGTAACCGTCATTCTGTCCGTGCCAATTGTCATTTTTACGGTGCAAACGAACTTGTTCATCGGCCAGAAACGCAAACAGGTTGTCATCCCAACGGGCGTGGTCAAAATGATCGTTTGCAAACGGCGAGTCAAATTTCGCGGTGGATGGTGCATCGTCCGAGTTCAAAATTACCCCGGTTTGCAAATTTTCTTCAAGTGGCAAGGTCATTTCAAACGCGGTTGGTGCAAGTGCCATTGTCGGGATTTGCTCAGACGTTGCGGCCAATGGCGTTTCGATTGGTTGTGTGATCGGTGAAGACAATGCCTGAATTGCGCCAGTCAATCCCTGAACGGTTTCCGTCGGTGTGACAGGATCGTTGGGATTACTTGTTTCAAGAGCAAGCGTTTCAACGAGCGGCACGGCGGCTTGCATCGGTAATACCGACTTGTCTCGCGTAACGACATTGGCGTTCCCCATAACAGTGACGGTGAAGCCGTTTTGCGTCCAAACGCCACGGTCGGTCTGTTGCGTCCAGCCGGTGGCGGTTGAGAGACTGACGGTCGGTTTTGACATCGGCGTGGAAATACTGACGTTCTTGAAATCGATGAATTCGTGATAATACGATCCGGCGGCATTCGTGGCGGTGCCGTAGCCTGGTGCCAGCGTGTAGGTGTCGTAACCGCTTGAGCCGGTGTGCAGAATCGCGTTGTTCGTGTCGTCCATGTTGATGGCTATGACTTGCTCGCTGTTCCAGATACGATAATTTTGATCCTGCGCGCGGCGTTCGACAAAATGGTCGTTCATGATGATGAGCGAATTCTTTTCGCCGTAAACGTAAGTTTTATCTTTGCGACCGGAAGCAAAGGCATCGACGCTGTTGAAGTTACGAAGCTCCAATCGATACCCGCCGCCAAGCAGGACGAAAAAGTTGTCCGCCATCGAAAACGCATTGTCGGAATCGGTGCTGTTGACCGTTGCTTTGTCGTTATTGCCGCCTTGCGCGTTGACAAAGACCTCTTCAATGTTGACCGTATTGAATTTCGTAGCCGTCGTCGAAAATTCCGTGATGCCGCGAGTGAATGTGAAGGTATCGTTGTCGTTGGAGCCGTCCATCCAGACCTGATCATAACCGTCTTTGCCGTCAATTGTGAATTGTTCGACGTTGTTGATGAAAATCGGCAGGCCGTTATAAAACCGGTCGTTGACGTCGATGTTGATCTGCAAAATATCGTCGCCGTCGCTCCCTTTGAACGTTATCGCCTCCGTTTTGGTGGCACTGCCGTTAAAAACAAGGCCGTAAACCAGGTCGAAGCCGCCGCCGTAGGAGAAGTCGACGATCAATTCATCGTTACCGGCATTGCCGCTGTTGACGACGAGGTTGTTGAAACCCGCCAGCAATTGCGTAAACACGACCTTGTTTGCGGCATCAACGATTTGCAGGTTGTTTCCATCGCGGCGGACTGTCCACTTGTTGGCCGTGCCGGTGCTGGGCATTGAAATCGTTTGAGTGATCTTTTCGCCCGTCGGGCCGACATGCACCGTGATTGTCGCGTCAGCCACATCGCGCATTGCTTCGGTGAGACCGACGTTATCCGTCGCAACGGAAATGAAGGAATATGTCTTGCCGTTTTCACCCTCGAAGTAGGCGGAAGTTTCCGACGTCCGTTTCTGCCAAATCTCAAACGCACCGCCGTTGACGGAGACGTAAACATCGTAATACGCAACGCCGGAGCCGACATCAGAGCCTGTCCAATTCACAACATAACGATTCGTCTTGCTCGTCTCATCAAGCGGCAAAACATGGCTTGTCGGGGCGGTGTTGTCGATGGTGAGCCAACATTCTTTCGCGGGATCAGTCCCCTTCGACGGATCGTGTGGGTCGATCTGGTTGGTGTAGATGATTTCGCCGAAGTCGAACTGGATTTTGGCAACGGCGTTAAAACTGTCATCCGTTTTCAAATTGGACTTGGGTTTGATCATATAAGAGATGTACCCCATACCACGCAGGTCGACGGCGGTTTTGTTCTCATTCAGAAGCGTTGGGAACAAAAAACCAATATTGACATCGAACGGTGGGAGTCCCCATTCGGATTCAGGATCGACCGTTTGGAACGATGCGTAAACCCGACCTGTCAGCATATCGATCCCACCGCACACATCAACTAAAATGCTGACTTCCTCCGTTCCGCCCAGAGGAACGATGTTCATGGCAACTACCTGATCGAACGAGTAAGTGTCGTTGACCAGCGGCACAAAAATGCCCGCAAAACCAAACCCGCTGAATTCGAATGTTGACCAGTCGAGATTCTTATCGAGATATATTTCGACATCGACCCGTTGTGCCGGGGCGGTCGCTTGTGCATCGTTCTCGAAGTTGATTTGGTAAGCCAGCGATTTGTCAAGTGCAATATATCCCTTCTCGCCGTAACCCACTGGACCGAGGAGTTCGTTCGGATCGCACGAACGATTTTGTGGCGAATCGTCGTCGTTGTCTCTTTTCGGCGGTAGCGGGTCTTTTTTCACTTTTACGGTCACGGTCATTGTGTCCGTTGCGGTGATGCTTTTCGTTGCCCCGTAAACGGTAAGAGTGTATGTATGTGTTCCTTTACCGAGACCGTTGATGGTCAGCGAAGGAACGTTTGTGATCGGAGTACTTCCAAAAATATCAGCCAAAACACGACCATTTTTGTCCTCCCAACGGTAACCGTAAATCGGATTTGTCTTCACGGCCTCTCCTAATAAGCCGAATAACACATTGTCCACTTGATTGATCCCACCACGACCGTAAAGCGTTGTGGACGCCGTGCTGCTCGGAGAAATCGTGTAGGTGACATCGTTTCCGGCATCCGCCCAAATGCCGGAAATCATGATCCTGATTGTGGTGGAAACTTTGTCGTTAGCCTGATATAACTCGTGGATGTTTTTATTGACCGGCGTGGTTTCCAGAGTCAAGTCATAATAATACTCGCCGTTTTCTCCTTTTGGGGTCCCGAAAGCCGCCTGTAATTCATTGTAAGACGGAACTTTGAATTGCGGCAAGAGGTGACCGGAGTAAGCGGCGGTACTTCTCAGAAAAGTTACATTGAGAAATCGCTTTGCGCTTTCATCAAATAATCTTGTGTTTTCAAAGGTAAACTGAGATATTTCATTAAATTCTCCGTATTGTCGCCCAGAAACCGAGTCAATTTGGCTGTTGTCCTGCACGTCAATTGAGGCCGTGTAAGTTTTTCCTGGAGTAACAACCATGTTTTGATTGGAAAATTTATACGTCAGTTCGTAGGATTTTTTCAGGTCGTTCAGGATGTTGTCGATGTTAAAATATTTCAGAATTAATGTCGAGACCGTTTTAGGAATACCTTTTAAGCTAAGTGGGGGAGGGATGAACTTATCCACATAAACCTGACTCCATGTACCAGGGTATTTCCAGTCTTTCAAATCATACTTTTCGGAAACATTAAACTTACCCGGATCCAATGCAACGGAAAGAGCTTCAAATTTCCAATTTCCTGACAAATCGGAAACAATCAACGCAAGAAAAGGGGCATAAGAGGCATATCTCTTCAATGAAACATTTTTTCTCACCATATCCCAACTGGTGGAATTCCAATAATATCCGGGCGAATCCGTTTTTCCATATTTGATCGTTGAGATAAACCAGTCGATGGCGAAACCATGAGCATCAGCAACTTTTGGAATATTCCATATCGGAGCCCAAGATTGATTTTTCTCCAAAAGAACGAAATTGTTATCTCCCCACGGCGTATTACCACCGGCATTTGATGATTTATACGAATCAATGAATGTTGCGGATTTTTTATCCCATCCTTGTCCCCACAGATTCGATCCTCCCAATAAATGCGATATTTCCGCCGATGCATCAAGAACTGTGATTCTACTCACGGCAACTAAGGAATATTCAGCGGCGTCTTCTCCGATCAATCCTGCGATATGGGCACCGTGACTATGTCCGATAATGTGGGTTAAACCGGGATTCAATCCAAGCCCTTGAAAAGATGCCGACTCATTTCTGTAAACAGGTTTGATACCGGAAGGTGTTAATTCGACGGGCATACGAACGCAGCCAAAATTTTTACTTGGATAAGATGTTGGAGCAAATAACTGATAGGTCGCTCTTTCAGCAACTTCAGGAATATCCCCGGCAGGTCCCCAAGGATTGAAAATGTTTTTTTCAAACCATCCTGTTCCCAAAACATTCATAATTGCCCAGTGTGACCAATCAACACCCAGCACATTGGCGTCTGGATTCTTGTCTTGAAGTGCTTGCGCCATTGCAAGCCATTCCGGGTCGTTGATTGACGCATTCCAACCATGAATCAAGACAAAATTTTCCACTCGCAAGCCTTGTTTGATTTCACTTGCTTTCGCCACCACCCAGTTACCACCTTTGAAAACATATACCGTGCCCGGCTTATCAAGTGCATCCTTATCCAACGGGGCCGCAGTCGCCTGGATTCCAACATTACCAGGCACACTTGCCGCCATCGCCATTGATGCTGTTTGAGGCACCAGCGACTCCTGCCACTTGTCATACGCTTCATCCAACAGATAGCCTTGCAACGTTGGAATATCAATGATGCGGTCGCCGTAATACTCGCTCATCCGGGACGAAACATTGTTGAGATTCACGACGTACTCGCCCCAGGTGTGGCCGAGCGTTTCGCCTGTCATGTCAAGGTAACCGGACATGGCAGCCATGTCTTCGTCGGTCAGGACATCGAACAGTTCACTTACCCAATCGACTTCCGTCGTTTCGTCGGGTTGGTAGCTGGAGACGGTGAACGTTGTTCGTGAAAAATCGTCCCACGAACCATCGGCAAGCCAACCGGCGTAATAAATTGTCGTGCGGATCGTCTCGCCGGGCATGATCATGCCCGGTACAGCACCATTGGCAAGAAACTCGATTTCATGCCCAAACCCTTCCGGCAATTCGTTGTACTGACGGTTTTTGTAAAACGTGTTCAGGGCGTCGATGCTTGAGGTCAGGAACGCGCCTTCATTGCCGTTTTGTGTGGCGGCAACCACAACAATCGGCGCAACCATCGGAACGTTGCCCGTATTGGAATATTCGACGAGAATGCTGGTGATCAGCGAAGAATTCAACGCCGATGGAGCCGTGATTCTGGACTCCCAAACCGCCTGTTCGACGGCATATTTTGTGAAAGCCTTTTCCTTTTGCACTGTTGCTCCGGACTTGCCGGTCGCACGCACCGTATAAGTTCCGGCGGGTATTTTACTTTTGTCGAACGTTGCATTCAGTTTTAGATACGAAAGCAGTGCCACGTTCTGCGCGTCGTACCCCTTGCCTTGTGCGTCAATGAGCGTGATCTTCGTAATATCTTCCAGCCAAAAGCCTTCAATGGTCAGCACGAGATCGTTTTCAGGCGTCGTGGCTTCCAGAAGAACATCCTGCGTCACATCGAGCAGGCGAAACCAGCTTTGATTAACCGTCAGCGTGTAATCGGTTGGCTTAGGAGCGTAATCCGAATAAACGAGGATGTAATACGTCCCTGCCGGAGCATAATCGGCGGTGAGGATTTGCGATGAACCAGTGGCGGTCGTTTTCCAGTCGTATTGCGTCCGCGTGGGTGCCTCGCCGTATTGCACGTAAATCTCGTTGCGGTTGACGCCGGAGGGATCATTTAAAATAAACTGCAACGAACCGGGCAACTCGGTTGTGATCTCAAATATCTTTGCATAACGACTGCCGGTGATTTTCCCGTTAAACACAGTGTCCAGCGAAACGTCTTCCGCCGAACGCTGCTCCATGCGGAAGGCGTAGGACATTTCCTTGTCAGACGAGATGACCAGATAATATGTCCCGGCATTGGCCAGCGTCAACTCACCGGATACCTCTGTCAACACTTGCGAAAACCCCGGCCCGACCAGTTTCAACGTCATCCCGGCAAAATCGCCCTGCAAGAGATCGAACGACACAATCGTCCCTGCATCAATGGCGAAAGAGCGGTAATCGGTAAACTCGTTTTCTTCCGTGAGTTTCCCGATTTCCGTTTTGCCGAAGGTGGGCGTGGGACGACTTCCAAAGAATTCATACGCCCCAATGTCGATGGCCGTGCCGGAAAATCGTGGATTTCCCGCCATGTCCTTTGAGTTTTTGTCCAAACCTGCGTCATAAGCATATTGATTGTTTCCCACGTCAATGGCTTGGGAATCGGGAGCTAATTGATAATTGCCGTTGGTGGCATCAAAGAAAAGCGGCAGGTTGGAGCCGTAGAGGAAATTAGTGCCTGGATTTACGTTATTCCAGTCATCATATGTGGTCAGGTTATTAAACCCCGTTGCATGAGTAAAATCGCAACAAATATCCACCCCAATGAGAGCGATATTTTCTACAACAATCGTGTTATAAAGCGTCAACAAATAATGTGAGGTATAAATCCCGCCGCCGTAGACGCCTTCAGCCGTGTTCCCTGAAATCGTGCAGTTTGTCAGTGTGGATGCCGCTGTGCTGTAAATTCCACCGCCATCACTAGCATTGTTTTTGGAAATCGTGCAGTTTGTCAGTGTGGATGCCGCTGTGCTGTAAATTCCACCGCCATCACTAGCATTGTTTTTGGAAATCGTGCAGTTTATCAGCGTGGATGCCGCTGTGCTGTAAATTCCACCGCCGTAAGAAGTAAGAATAGGATAGTAAGAAGTAAAAATAAAAGAAGAAACCCGGTTACCCGTAATCGTGCTGTCCGTTAACGTCAATGTACCAGACTCGCTGTAAATTCCACCACCATAAGAGTAAGAAGTAGCAGGGGCATAAAATTCAATAATAGAAGAAGCTTGGTTTCCTGTAATCGTACTGTTTGTTATCGTCACCGTACCGGAAACGTAAATCCCGCCACCTTTAGAAGAAGCAGAAGGACCACCATAACGATAAATAGAAGAAGAAGCTTCGTTGCCTGCAATCGTACTATTTGTTATCGTCACCGTACCGGAAGCATAAACCCCGCCACCTTCAGAAGAAGTAGAAGTATAATTAGAAGTAGAGGCTTGGTTTTCCATAATCGTGCTATTTGTTATCGTAAGCATACCAGAAGCATAAATCCCACCACCTCTAGAAGAAGTAAAATTATTTGCATAACCAGTATGAGCTTGGTTTCCCAAAACCGTGCTGTTCGTCACCGTCAACGTACCGCTGCTGTGAATCCCGCCACCATAAGAAGAAGCACCAGAAGAAGAATAAGCGGCGTTGCCGGATATCCTACAATTCGTCACCATCAACGTACCGTCGCTGTAAATCCCGCCGCCGTAAACGTCGCTACTGTAACTACCGACTTGCCCACCCGTAATCGTCAAATCCGCCAGAGCGACAGTCGAGGTAGAACCAATATTGAATACTCGCGATTTCTGATCGGCGTCAATGGTCAGTTTTTCCGTACCCAGCGAGACAATTGTGACGCTCCCTTTTTGTGTGGTGTCGATATTGATCCCAAGTTCCGTACCCGACAGTGTGATTTTGTTTTGCGTCGCAGTGGTTCGCACGACGATCAGATCGTTTTTGGTCGTGGTAGCCGCCGTGTTGATGGCGTTGCGGAGAGTCGCGTCGGAAAGTTGTGACGCAGTAATTTCAATCACGTTGTAATCCGCCATTGCCGTCAAATTGAGATCGGGATAAGTTACTTTGAGCGAGTTGAAATCCGCCGCACTGATTGCCAGCATCTGCCGCTCTTCCAGCGATTCAATCTGCAATCGCCTGCCTTTGATGCAGGAACATACTTTGCTTGAAATCGAATCGGTGTTTTTTCTCTTCCCGAAGACTTTTTGGAGGAGCGTTTTCATGGTCTTGGAGCCTTTATTGATGATGTGGGCTATGGAATGCGGAATTGTGTCTGGTAAAAATCACAAAGTCGAACAGGATAAGCAAATAAGATGGACAATACGACATCATTATCTTATCGTAATTCTGTCGTTTTTTCAATCTGGGAAGCCCTCGTTTGAAAAAAAAGTAAAGGGGCGGACAAAAGGCGTCAAGAAATGAAAAAAGGCGGGGCTTCCATCATTCGTTCAAGCCTCGCCAAAGGCCCCAAAAACTGACTTCAGCCCACGCCCCAAGAGGGGCGCAGGTCATGAAGCTATGTTTTTGTTTCAATTGGCGATATTTGAACGAAATAGCTCGACGCTCGCGCGTGATCTGGTTGTCTTATTGAATCATTATGCCTACTGTATCAACTGAGCGATTTTCAACAAATTTACTAATAAATCCAGTTCGTTCAGCCTTGAAATTACGGCTTCCGCGAAATATCAATTTAGTACAAAATTAAATAATCTTCTAGTTGATACAGTAGAATTATGTCATTATGTTTCTTTTATCAATCGAAAAGTAAAAACGAATATCAAAACTTTAACCCGTTCAGTATAGGATTACTGAAGAGGAAAAACAAGAGGCCGATTGCGGCAATGGTACAAAAAATCGAAATCCGCTGCCAAGTTGCATGTCAGATATGTGCAAC
>Ga0209629_10002220_pt1 | contig 13047 bp, 15 predicted proteins | sample TergutCu122P5_FD_187286 | JGI IMG/M metagenome (GOLD analysis project Ga0209629, IMG submission 187286) | Cubitermes ugandensis P5 segment gut microbial communities from Kakamega Forest, Kenya - Cu122 P5 (SPAdes) (version 2) | ecosystem: Host-associated > Arthropoda: Insects > Digestive system... | reverse complement strand
TTTTCCAAGAGTAAGCGTTAAAAATTAAAACTCCGCTCTAAAAATCTCGGCACGGTGGCACTGCACGGGGGATTTAAATCCCGGCGGCTAAAGGTTAACTGATTCAACCAATCACCTTTATTTTCCGACTAATGCACTAAATTGTATAAAACTCATAAGGTTAAAATCTACATGTGTCAATATTTTAAAAGACAATTAAAAACTCCAACATGTTTCAGATCCTCTGGGATCCATCCTCAGGGAGTATTAAAAGTGCTTCACTGAAATTACTTGTAATGTTTTGTGTGCGTAGTCGGTGTTTGGCAGCGTGAAATTTGGACTGTAATATGAAACGGAATGTCAAATTTGTATGGTATAGTTCCAAAATTACTAACTTGAATAATAATTGATGGAGTGGATCTGGACTTACCCTGTAGTGTGTGTTTCTGGGGCGCCGAGTTGAGAACTACTGTCAGGGGAAGTAGCCTGTAAGTCACGTGGGACGGTTGCCAAGTCGAATAACGGGTTATCTGTGACTTGTTGTTCAGAGATTAGTAGACCTTGTTTGTAAAGTATATTCATATATAATGTTTCCCAGCAGTGCTGGAAAACATTATATACATTGTTTTGCTTAAAAGCACATGGTCTGGCATCATTGCCAATGATGAGTGGTTTTAACTTCTTCCCAGTAGCACTGCAGCACAACATGATGCTCAGTCTCTCTTTAGCGAACTTGCCACTTTTCATGATTCCCCTTTGAAAACTGTTGACTTCCTCGTGAGTTGCCGGTAGAACACGGCAGTTTCATCTGCGTTGAATTGGTCTTCTATAGCATATCCTTCAACAACAGCAGCCAGGTGCCTTTTCCAATCATCTGCTGCTTCTTTGTTGACATTGGCAGCTTCACCACATAATGCCCTGAAGTTGATATTGTTCCGATGCCGAAACACCTCCAGCCAACCATTGCCGGCAGAAAATTTTTCAATCTGCAAACTTGATGCAATTTCCGCTGCCTTTGCTTGCAACATTGGACCGGTCACAGGACAGTTTTGAGCTCTACATTTTATAAAGAATTTCAGCATAATATTGTTGACCTCTTCATTTTCAGTCTTTCTCATTTTCTGTTTCCTATTTTGTGAACAATTGCTCTCCACAGAATTGATAATGGAGAGTTCATTTTTCTTAAGGTTCCCAATTGTCGTCTTTGACACGCCATACTGTTCGGCAAGCTTACGCTGACACTTACCTTCCTGTATGCACAGCAGAACTTCACTTTTCTGTTGTAAATTCAGTTCTGTTTGCAACTTGCGCTTGGCCATTTTCAGCTTGATGCAAGTATTCCACAATGTACTGTATAACTACTAACACACTACACACAACAGAAAATAATGTATGTTACAGTGCACTGACGGTCTGGCTTATTTATCACGTAGTCTGGTTTCGTGTTTTGAATTTTTGTTTATTTTGCTGGCTCATCAACTTTCTTCTTCTACAACTATGTATGTACAGTACCTTTCACCAGTGAACTCTACACATACTGGAAGGAGAACAGCCGTACGATTCGAGCACGAAAAAGCGATCCTGCGAGACGATTTTGGTGGTATCACTCTCTGTATTCCATATACAGTTCACTGCATAGAGACTCTACTTTAACATACTACTGTACTGTAACAAACAACATAACAACGACTTGCTCCATTTGACTGCCCTGAAGTACTACCATGGTCAATATAGGCAGGTATAAACAGTTCCCGCCGGGGCGTGACGCTGACCCCTCACCCCCTTCTAGTGCAGAGGTCTAAAATAGAGTAGAGCTATACCTCTACTCTCCCTAAGGGCCTTCGTGGCATGTGAAAGGGTGAAACCTAAACAGTTCCCTGGTTCCATTTCGCGTGGGAAACACAGACAGGTATCCAACATATAAAGGTGGAAAAGTTACGGAGGTGGTCGTATATGCAAACCATATAGGACTTCGCCGGTTCTACCGATATGTGGTCAACATCAATAGGTGATCACCTTATGAAGGTGGTCAACTTGACAGATTTCACTGTATATGTAACTTGAGTGAACTGAGTGGCTTAGCATATTGCAAATGTTGCCACTTTCTCCGTCTTTTAATATCCAACACAGAAAAAGTTACAATGTGGGCTGGGGACATTTAAGACATGATTCTCACTATTTTGTGTGGTGATACACATTACACAGTGCTCCATGTGGTGATCAGGGAAAAGAATAGTCCCACTGGAGACCATGCAGGTCATAAAGGTGACCAAAATGGGTACCCAGTGCATGGGGGTATTGTTGAGCCACTCTGCCCTGGGGGTTGATGACAGGCTGACAACCTGTCACTGTAAAAAAGTTAACTATTAGGAAATCTAAATTTTGGCCTTGGAACAGTCAGACTGAGTGGAATCAACCCAGGCAGTGGAAAAAAAGATTACTGAAATGAGGATAGCAAATTGGAACATGTGTAGATTGTACAGACCAGGAGCAATGAATGAACTGGTGAAAGAAATGGATAAGTATGAAGTAGATATATGTGCTCTGCAAGAAATTAGATGGCCACAGAAAGGAACTATGATAAAACAGAATTATATGATTTTGTATTGTGGACATAAAAGTGACAAACATGAATTTGGAACGTGATTTTATATTAGTAGACATATTATGCATAATTTATTAGACTTTGAAACTGTAAATGAAAGAATTTGTAAAATTAGGGTTAAACTTAAACATTACAATTTGATACTGATATCAACACACACCCAAACTGAAGTAGCCAAAGAAGACTTTTATAGTTCTTTGGGGAAGGTATGTGATGAAGTTCGATTGAAACGATTAAGTCCCCTAGACTTCAATGCTAAAGTTGGAAAACAGTCCTATTTATATCCAACAGGTGGTGGGCACAGCCTTCACAACAAAACCAATAACACTGGAAAATGAATGCTAAATTTTGCACTGGGAAGAAATTTAGCAGTGACAGGAACATAGAATCAATATCAGGACATTCACAAGGTCACCTGAATATCCCCTAACAATAAAACATGTAACCAGATAAATCACATACTGGTTGATAGAAGACATTGCATGAATGTTAGTGATGTGAAAATTAGAGTGAAAATTAAGGGAAGTGAGAAGACTAAGAAAAGTGAAATAAAGAAATGGGATAAATAAGAAAGAAGTAAAAGAAGAATTCATCAAGGAGATAACAACAGAAATACTTGACTGGGAGAAGTGGAAGATATAAATGTAATGTGGAACAAAATTTAAAAAAAAGGGATAAATAAAGCAGCTAGAAAAATAATAGGATAAAAAGAAAGAACACAAAGAAATAGTTGGTTTGTTGAAGAATGTCAAATAATATTAGAAGCTAAAAAGAGAGATTACAACAAAGTGATTAACAGAAATATCAGATAAAAAGAACAAGAATATAAGGATGAAAGACAAGAAGCACATAAAATATTGAGGCAAAAAAAGAGAGTACTGTTTAAATCAAAGCTGGAGCAAATGGAAATTGCTTACAATTTTAATGATGCAAAGAAATTTTATCAAGAAGTGAATAGTACAAGAAAAAGATTGATATCACAAACATTACTGATTAGGGATAAGGAAGGTAACATAACAAGCAAGAAAGAGAAAGTCCTGCAGAGGTGTTTGGAATATTGTGAGAAGCACTTTGAACTGCAAGATGGAACAAACAGTGTCAGTGGAGAAGAGTGGACAATGTGTGTACAAACTGCAGAGCCACATTTTGAACCACCAAATGATGTAGTTGTAGTAATAGCAATAAGTAAAATGAAAAATTGAAAAGAAACTGGACATGATCAAATTCAGGCCGAATTAATTAAGGAAGTAGGAAAAGAACTCAAGAAGGTCATTAATGAACTCATTTTAAAATATGAGAGGCAGAGGTCAAACCACATGAGTAGAAATATGGTATAATATGTCCAATTCATAGGAAAGGGGACATGATGCTGTGCTATAATTATAGAGAAGTCACATTGTTACGTACAACATATAAAAATCTGGCAAATATTTTATATGCAAAATTAGTACCTTATGCTGAGAAAAAAATAGGAGAATACCAAGGAGGCCTTCAAAGGGGAAGATCAACTGTTGATCAAATTTTTGCTATGAGACAAATATTGGAAAAATGTTGGGAACAGAATATGATGTACCTCATCTATTTATTGATTTTCAAGCATGATGTGACACTGTATGGAGAAAGGAAATATGGAGTGAAATGTATAAACTAGGTTTCCCAAAAATATTAGTTAAACTGTGCAGAATTTTAAATAATATATATATGGGAAGGTTAAAATTAATCAACATTATCCTCTGAATTTAAAGTTAACAAAGGTTTGAGACAGGGAGATGCAATTGCTCCTTTGCTGTTTAATATAGAGGTGGAAATTGCAGTTTTAAGATCTAAAGTAGAAACTTGAGGAACTCTATTTGACAAAGTGTCAAATTACAGCATATGTTGACGATGTGACTTTTATGGGAAGAAGATTACAAGATGTAGAAGAAGTATTTATCTCCCTGGTATAACAAAGAAATAAGATAGGATTAGAAATAAATAAAAAAAAAAAGACAAAATTTATGATAGTGTCATGAGAGCCTTACAATGGAAATGAATATGTGAAACTTGGTACTTATAATTTTGAAACAATGTGAAACTACACATGTCTTGGTACAATTCTAATAAATAAAAATGAATTAAGACCAGAGATTAAAAAAAAGAATTACTAATGCACTTCTACCTCTACTAAAGAGCCCGTCAGTACTCAGAGCAGAAAAAATGAAAATCTGTAAGACATTAATAAGACCAGTGGAAACATATGGAGCAGAATCTTGGACACTAAATAAAGATATTGCTAAATGGCTGGCTGCTTTTGAAAGAAACATTTTAAGAAGAATGTTTGGGGGGAATTAAAGTAAATGAAAACTGGAGAAGGCAATATAATACAGGAATAAGGCAGATGTTTGGAGATTTAAATATACTTTAATTTGTCAGAATAAGTCGGTTGAATGGGATTGTAAAAGAAAAGTAACTAAAGTATTTAACAATATTCCTCAGGGAAGTCGACTACGAGGATGACCAAAAAGCAGATGGAGGAATTGTGTATAAACAGATATTAATAAATGCAAAATTGCAAAGTGGAAAGGGAGGTCAAAAACAGAGCTGACTGGGAGAAGTCCATTGAGTAGGCAAAGGTCTGAAATCGGACTGTAGGGCCATTGAAGAAGAGTCCTTCTTGAGAAGCTAACTGGTTCTGCAGCTAGTCAAGAAATTCCCTGCATTTTGGAACCTGAAGGTTCATCACTGTACTCACAAGTGCCCGCCACCTGTCCCTGTCCTGAGCCAACTCCATCCAGTCCTCACAACCCCCTCCCACTTCCTGAAGATTCATCTTAATATTATCCTCCCATCTGCGTCTTGGTCTCCCCAATGGTCTCTTTCCCTCAGGGTTCCCCACCAGAACCCTGTACACCCCTCTCCCCTGCCCCATATGTGCCACATGCCCCGCCCATCTCATTCTTCTCGATTTTACCACCCGCACAATATTCGGTAAGGGGTAAAGATCACTAAGGTTTTCATTATGTAATTTTCTCCATTCCCCTGTTACCTCGTCCCTCTTAGGCCCAAATACTCTCCTTAACACCCTATGAAGAAAATACATTACACAGAATAAACCTGCAATGAAATAGTTTTGTAAATAACATGTGAATCCTGAGAATCTGTAATAACTTTGGTCTGATAGTGGAAATTGATGAACTGACAGGAGTGTTAAATTCAGTACCCTAATTGATGATAAATCAGTATATAAAACTACATAACTTAATCAAAAACCACTCACATCCTCCTTATGTGCAACCTGTATATGTAAACAAGACGCTAAGAGACAAATCAGGGTGGTACAGCCATTATGTCTGGAATGCCTGAAACTACTTATCAATATTTTTTATATTTTAACTAAGTTATACAAAATTAATTTGAAAAGTTAATTTTGTGACAAATTATGGCCGTGTACGTGCATAAATGATATAAAAACACCAACACTGTAAAAAAGAAGAAGTATCTCTGACTGAAACTAAACTTACTTCATGTGGTGTATTTTGTTGATATTTTGTACATTATTTTAAATTGTTTATTTTCTGCAATCACAGAAGACTGATGCACATGAACATATTTAAAATCTATTAAATAATTCCTGGCTATAACAAATTGTAAGCTGATAAAGCATTCAGTAATGTATATATGAGTAGTAATCTCTGAAATGGAAATATTGATTGCTGTAGTGCAAAATACCAAGCATTTTGCTCACCTCCCAAGGTAAGTTCAGCACTGCCCTGAGCACTCTCATCGTTACTGTGTGCCACGCACTGGTACATTCCACGGTCCAACTTGCGCACACTTCTCAGAAGCAGTACTTCACCCTGCTGCAAAATGCTGACATAGGGGCTATCTAGTAAGGGGCGTCCATCCTTCAGCCATGAAATATGAATGCTTCCACTGCCTCCCAGCACAGAGCAGTTGAACATAGCTGGAGTACCTGCATCTACAATCTGCTGCTGGGGGCGGATGTGGGCAGTTAGGGGCGTGATTACATTCAGAGCGATCTCACGACGGTCTTCGCCCATCAGATTGCTCACTACACAGACGTATCTTCCCCCATCCTCAGGCTGAATGCGTGGGAATTGAAGAACAGACTGCAGGGGACGTACAAGTACCATACCTAACCGCACCTCCTGTAGCACCCCATCCAGGTCACGGTACCATCTGCAGACAGAGAAGGGGCTAAGCCTATAGTGCCTGGAAGTATGTGAAGTATTGTTGATCAACTGTCTTTTCCACATTTTGTTGGTACTGGCATATGGTTTTCACTGTTAGGTTATACCATCGTCAATGCCCTGTTGTTTTACATGCTTGAGATTGGTATCACTAGGTACATATATTCTAAGTCTGTTACACTGTACCCTGTTTACACTGCTCCCTATTGTACGTTTGCCTTGTAAGAGTTGGATGGTGGTTTTACACTGCATACGTTTGGCTGTTTGATATGTTGTGGATGTGGTAATTTTTTTGCAACTTTATCATGTGTTTACCACATGTTTGTCCTTTTGGCCATGTTGTCTCGTCACTGCTTGTTGAGTGCGTATGATTTGTGGAGCTGTGTGTGGTTGTGCCTATAGTACTTTGTGTCTTGGCTGCCTGTGGCTGCTGCTATGCTGGCTTGTGCAGTATGTGCATATGTTGTCTTCTGGTTAGACGTCATATAGTCTGAGTTTTGCTTCTCTTCATGTGCCCTACATTGTTATTCTATTTGTGTCAGGCCGTCCGTGCTATTGTTTGCACCTTTTGTGTCTTGGCTTATGTTTGTGTATGTCTATTGTTCCATGGACCCTCTCTGTCTTTCAGCTGCAAGGCTGAAGAAGGTGTTGGTGGCTTTGGTATTGTGATCGTTTAGGTTTTGATCTTTGTTGCATAAACGTATGTGATATCTCTCATAGGTGTTTTAGCAATGGTCCGTTTCCCATTATTGTCTTTATTTCCATGCTGTCTTCAATGTAGTCATGTCCTGTGTCTAGTAGTTTCTTGTGTAGCTTGAGTCATCTTTGTTGAGTCATATATCTCCTATGTGTTTGTGTTTGTAGGAATGTCTGTTTGGAAATTATTCAGGCAGGCAGTCTTGCATCTAATCCAGTGTCTGTGGCAACTTAATTTTCTTTGGATAAAATATGTAATTTGTATTCTTTATTCCAGAAGGAAGCCCTCTCTACTAAATGATATGTTCTGACAATTGTTCTTTACACAGCACTGAGAACCAGGATAATTTCTTCAATATTTTCTCTAGGATAAGATTTTTTCCCCTGAAAAAAGCTTTACTAGAATGTACAGTTAATTTATTTTTCAATCACCCTCCCAAAAGCAAATCACATGACTGGACTAGACTGGACTGGACTAGACTGGACTGGACTAGACTGAACTGGACTAGACTGGACTGGACTAGACTGGACTGGACTAGACTGACTGGACTGATGTACCAGATGACATCTGATGAGACCCAGTCCAAACCACACCATACCATGTCACAGTAAACCTTCCTTAGCCCAACCCAACACAACTCAACTAAATCAGCCCCATGCAGCACTGTCTTGTGAAGCCAATGTTTGCACAGCTAGTCAAGAAGTTTCCTGCACTTTATAAAACTCAGAGGTTCAGTACTATGTTCAGAAGAGCTAGTTATTTGTCCCTGTTTTAAGGTAAATATACGAATTTCACACCAATCCTATTGCTTTATGAAACACGACAATATTATTTTCTTCATATGCCTAGGCTCTCAAAATTGTCTCCTTCAGGTTTACTGGCCAGAAATTTGTATGCATTCATGCTGTATACACCTACCATCTAATTCTGAGTATCTGATTATCCTAATAATATGTGGTACTGAGTTCAGATTATGCTGTTTTATCCATCTTCCTGTGACTGCCTGCATCTTAGGTTCAAATATTCTTCTCAGCTCTCTGTTCTTGAATACTTCTATTCTATATTCTTCCCTTTATGTTAGAGACTAAGTTTTACACCCATAAAAACAGGTAAAATTACAGTAGTTGTATATTTTATTCTTTACAATTTAAGACAGCAGACAGAAAGCCAAATGATTCAAAACTGAGTGGTAACAAGCATTCCCCAATTTTACTAAACTGATGATACAGTACTGGAAATGCATTCCTTACCAACAAATTTTTCACACAAAACATGCAGAATTCCATGCGGTAGATTTGTGATTTCACCTTGCAGCTGTCTGTGTGCAATTTCAGTAACATGCAGTGACAATACCATGCATACTGCAAGCATGTTACAGCTTTGTTCTGACAGACCTGTAGCTGGGAGGGGGAAAGCCTTGAGCAACACACACAAGATCAGTGGGGCTTCCAGCCCGGGCATTCACATTAGGAATGGAGTGCTCAATCCTGGGTGCGATATTGCCCTCAGGCTCTGAAACACCGTAATAAGATAACAATAAAAATACAAAAGGTGGTTAATGAGTAAGGTTCCTTCCACTAAACGACTGTCTAAATAAATTAACTAACCAGCTGACTAAATAACAAATTCACTCACTCACTCAACCACAGAGCAGAATTCTTTTTGAGTTTAACAGCTTCTTACCTGGTCAAGAAATTCTCCATATTTATGGAAACTGAATGTTCAGGACTGTGTTTATAACAGCCTGCCACTGGACACTACACTGAGCCCCAAAAAATCCAGACCATTCCTTTCCATCCTAGCTCTTTTAAGACCTATTTTTATATTATGCTTCAATCTACACCTGAGTCATCCCAATGGTGTTCTTCCTTCAGGTTTCCTGACCAAACCCCCTAAATGTATTCCCCCCCCCCCCCCACTTTTCCCCATGCATCCAACATATCCTGTGCATTTCATGATCCAGTTGAACACCCTAATAATACTGAGCAAGGAGCAAAAATTGTGAAGCTTCTCAGTATGCAATTTTCTCCAGCCTCCTGCTAAAACTTTCCTTTTAGGCTCAAATATCTTCCTCACCTTCATACTTGTATTTTTAAGAATTTCAAGCCTCTGTTCATACCTTAATGTGAGACACCAACTTTCACACCTATGGCCAACATCAGACAAAATTGTAGTAATGTTTTTTTTTTTTAATCTGTGTTTTCATGATGGAAAATGTGAAGATGAAATACTATTAACTGGCAATAAATCATAAATTTCCGTCAGACACAAAAATGTTATTATATTAAATTTAATAATGTATGCTACATGTTTCAGTCATATTTTGACCATCTTCAGACTTTAAAATACGTTATCTAAAACCAAGGTGGACATGCGTTGAAAATAGTGTTGTGCACATTGTTGGATTACTTCCTGCACTCTGTAAACAAAACTTTATTTTCTCAACATTTACTTCTACACCAACTCCTTTAATACAGACTACCGAACTTCCTGCATTTTATTTATAGTGTATATGTTTTGGGTTGCTCAGTGTACGATGAAAAGATAAAACATCCTGGATACAGTGCTACATTCCATGTTGATCTGTTTGTCTTGCGTATTGCTTTAAGAATGGGAATACTCATGCCCAGATTATAGAACAGAAGATAAAATTCTTATGAATGTGATATATACAATGTAAATGAAAAGCATAGGTGTGCATTGTTGATCTGTACTCTGTGATATGTGTCATATATTATATGTGAAAGGAATGATAACATCTTACATCTTTGCTCTTCTTGCTCATCTGCCCATGGACTGTGTGTGTGTGTGTGTGTGTGTGTGTGTATGACACTGGTGACCTATGTGCCCCCAGGAAAAATAAAATGGGGAAGTCTTTGTCCTTGTTTCTTATGCCTCTGTCATATACTTTAACACTTTTTAATCTCCCTATTTTTTGTATGTTACTGGTGATGTTTTTAATAATTTTTAACCTTTGTAGTGGTATATTTGAACATTATAATTTTATTGTAATGATAATTGTGACCTAGGATACCACATAAAAACACAATGTAATTACGTACGTGAAAGGACAATAAAGTTCGCAAACTCGCCACCGTGTGCTTGCCGTGGCAGCACTGGACATAAGTCTTAGTATGGTTTGATGATGTTGACATATCAGCATTTCACAGCTGTGTTGTTGTTGATCTATGGCAGTCTCTTTCTGAGTGGCATCTATTACTGTCTGCGTGTGTTTTGGTGTGTTGCCGCGAGAATGTCGGAGCTTGATTTAGAGCAACGAACGAACATTAAATTTCTTGTTGTTAGTTGACGTTGGTGTTAGTGCAAGTTTACAGGGATAATGCTATGAAGAAAAAAGCAGTTTACAAGTCGATGAAACGTTTCTCTGAGGGAAGAGAAAGTGTCACTGACGAAGAGAGATCAGGATGGCCAGCAACAAGCGTAACTGAAGAAAACATTGCAAAAGTTCATCAAATTTGCGTGAAAATCGTTGGCTGACTGTCAGGAGCATAGCAGAGCAAGTGAACATCGACAGAGAAACAGTTAGGAAAATCTTAACTGAAGATCTTGACATGAGGAAGGTGTGTGCAAAAATGGTCCCAAAGGAGCTCACCGAAGAACAAAAGCAAAGAAGAGTTTTTAGCTACTAAACAAATAACTGTGTTGGAACACCTTGCCTATTCACCGGATCTAGCCCATAGTGACTTTTTTATGTTCCCGAAGATAAAGGGAATATTGAAACGAATGCATTTTGATGACACTGATGACATCAGGAGTAATACAAAGGCAGCTCTGAAGGCCATTCTACAAAACCAGTTCCAAAATTGTTTTGAAGGGTGGACTAGGGGCTGACATCAGTGCATAGCTTCCCAAGGGGAGTACTTTGAAGGCGACTATGGTGGTATTCAGCAATGAGGTATGTAGCACTTCTACCGCGATGAGTTCGCAAACGTTATTGTCAGCTCATGTATGTTGACATGGTATTACATTATACTTGCTATTTTTCTTGGGTACGGGGCCTGATGATGGATTAATGAATATGAAACATGTAGCCTATGCCTCTAAAAGAGAATATATATTGTGTTTTGACTGATAACAATTTTTTTCTTCTTTGTGTGTTTTTGTCTCGAAAAGTTACATAATCGGAACAGACCAGAAGCTGACGTGTGACATTTAATTTCCATCCTCTCTGGTTTACTTGGACTTTCCTAATGACACGTTCTAAAGCAAATTTGAAGTGTAACTGCAATAATGCATCTCTTAGGTTTAGATTATTATGCACAGAAACTGTATCAGGCAAATGTGTGCCAACCCAGACTTTGTCATGGGTTTCATTTAAACACATTATTAGTAATTTAACCAGTTTTATGAATAATTAACTCAATGAGAATATTCCACAATACCTGGCTTCTAAATGAAGCATAGGCATTCTTGAAATCCATAAATTGCTAACATATGCGCAGCCAAGATGATTGCTTCCTTAGATCCTCGTTTCAGTGTGTGTGGTATTGTGAAACCAGGATCGAACACCGGATCATTAATACAGACAGCAAAGGGTGAAGTTGAAAACCTTACAATGAATGACTTCCTAATAATCTGCAGTGGAACAAATGATACTGACACGAATCCCTCTAGTAATGCATTTAAGAATATCACCGATTTCATCAGGAGTGTAAATCATACCAATGTAACCTTGATAAGTATTCCCTACAGGCATGATATACCAGACTATTCACATGTCAACAATAAGATCAAAGTCTTTAATAGTAAATTACTTAAACTTGCAAAACTTTTTAACCATGTTAATATAATTGAACCTGACAACAGCAGACTCTTATTCACTAGGCATGGGCTGCATTTAAATGAATTGGGCAAAGAACTACTATCAAACCAATTAGTACTCAACATATTTTCAATATTAAGAGAAGTTAAAGTCAGTGTTAATCCCATAACCCTTGGTTGGTATGACAAGAATCTACATGTCAATGTTCCTTCAATGGACAGGCCCTCCCACACACCTACCCCCATTAATCTCCAGAAGTTACTTGAACAAGCACCTAAACGTACTCAGAAATTGCCTGTAACAAGGAAAGATGATTTTTTATGGGAAATTTAACTGAGGAACCAGGTTTCAACAGAGTAAATGATTGTGATGAGCTGAAACATTATAATAACCAAATTCATACAACAAATTTTCCTATTTTTGAAGTTTCTAAAAAAGATTTTGTTATTTTTCACCAAAACATAAGAGGCCTGAGTAGTAATAAACTTGATGAACTATTTGTGTCCTTATCTGCAAATCCCCCACACATTATATGCCTAACAGAACATCACTTAGGAAACAATGAAATAGACACAGTTGTACTGACAAATTACAATTCTGGAGCAAAATTTTGTAGGAATACATTTAAGAATGGAGGAGTATGTATTTTTACCCATGAATCTATTCAGTGTACTAATATAAACTTAAACAAATTTTGCAAAGAAAAAGACTTGGAGATATGTGCAGTAAACCTGCACCTTCCGTCTTCTGAAATATGCATTATAACTATTTATAGATCCCCATCTGGAAACTT
>Ga0209629_10002218_pt1 | contig 13051 bp, 7 predicted proteins | sample TergutCu122P5_FD_187286 | JGI IMG/M metagenome (GOLD analysis project Ga0209629, IMG submission 187286) | Cubitermes ugandensis P5 segment gut microbial communities from Kakamega Forest, Kenya - Cu122 P5 (SPAdes) (version 2) | ecosystem: Host-associated > Arthropoda: Insects > Digestive system >... | reverse complement strand
CTGGTGACAATAATGAGCAAGGGATTGTGGCATCCTCCTTCACCAGATATGTGTGCTTGCGGTTTTCGTCTGTGAGACATGTTGAAGGATAAAGTGTATAGTAATAGTGCTCACACTGCTGACGACGATCTGAAGGAAAGCATTCAGCATGCAGTGTCTGTGCTGCACATCTGTATGCTGAAGGAAAACATTTCCAGTAGTACCCACAAATATGGCTTGTAACAACATAATAACAGCTGCAGTATATTCATTCTTGAACTTCTCTGATAACAGGTTCACCATCCAGCTTCTTCAGATTTGGAAGTCGTTTGCATGCTTCAGCCTTCCATGTAGCTTCATCAAGGCTGTCGTACAGTGGGTTGCCTATATAATACAGAAAATTGCATATATATATGCCTAGATATCTCATAAAATATGTTCCCTTCACTGATTTAAAAATGAAACTTTATGAAATGAATTATGGGCAATAGTTGGAATAGGGCTTAAATATAGGGTTTGTATTTGGGCCTGCTTGACCAATAAATGCTGACCTGACATTGTATTGAGTTTTTATTAGACTTTGTTCGTTAGTCTAGCTCCTGTCATCAACTGTTAAAACTTATGACACGCAGCTTACAATACAACGCTGGCAGAGCATTGAGCCAGTGCGTATCAGTCAATCAGAAAGTAAAACACACCATATATTACCATGACAGGTCTGGACATTGGTCTGTTGGAATAGGGGTCACTGAGTGTCTGGACTCTGTCCTGTTCTGAAGAGTACACATTGCTTTTGAAACTTTTTCTGATATCCTCAGGTGAGTTCAGTTCTTTCAACTGACAAAACATAGTAGACAATATCAGAATATCAACATCAAATATCCAGCACACCCATTGTGTAACAACAGCACTGTACAGTATGCAGTACCTGACCTGATGTATGAGATCAGTCAACGTGATATGGAACGTTTCCCTCTACTATAAAGTAAGAACACACCAAAATCATAACCAGTTCACAACAAAACAACTGGTACAGACTAAGAGACATGCTGATACATACTACAGTTTACGCTGAAATATTTCAAAGAAACATAAAACAAGGGTCATTTGTATGACACCACTGGAAATCCTGTCACAAGAAACCTCAACAGGAACCTAGGGATGCCTGTAGTGATGAACAAAATGGTGTGAAACATGTCAGACATAGTGTAACAAAACTACAAGAATGGAGTGCCTGGTTTAAAGTTACTTATTCTGTGCATTTTGAATCACTATATGCACTTGTAATGTGTGATACAACAGTCACAGTCACTTTACATGTTTTGGCACAACCATTCTAACATCAGGCAGTATATGCCAGTGTAAAATTATTGACAGTAATCTAGTTTATTGATAATGGTTTTAAACTTGTCATGTAGTCATGGTTATGCCAGAACATGTCAGAGTAAAGTGACTGATTCATTGTTTCACATATTGTAAGTGCATTTAGTTGGTACCTAAATGAAAATAGTTCCTGTTTTTTTAGCAGTACAGTGGCATGTTGGCATATGTGATAAACAGTGCCTTTGTATTCAGCTTCAGCAGTACAGTGGTATGTCAGGGTTATATTGTGAACAATAATACAGCTGTCTGTCAGTACTGGGCAGTGAACAGTGCCTATTTATGCAGTAATACAGCTGTCTTTCAGTATTAGCCAGTGAAAAGTGTTGCTTTATTCAACAGTATTGCAGTATGCCAGTGAATATAGAAGATGCAGTGCATTGGATTTCTCCCCATCTTCCCATTTGATGATGATCAGGCACAATATATACAACATTTTGATCTGTTCAGAACAGGAGGTGATAAGCGAAATCAAGGATCACAGTAATCCTAAATTTTACCCTGAGTATAACACAATTTCACCTACAGCCTGACACAGTCCAAGGTCAACATTTGTAAAGTTTAAAATGCCGGTATTATCAGTATATTTGTTGTGGTCTGTGTGGCTGCTTCTTGCTTGGAAACTTCCTGAGATTTGAGTAGTAAGCAGTTAGTAATAAGATTAAGATCATCTGGTATGTGGCATCAGTTTAGTATGCAGGAACAACTGTATGTGCTAAACCACATAGCATAACATCTCAGAAGACCAAAATCAAAATTCCTGAAAGTACATAAATAATTCCACCATGGAACTTTAGTGTAAATGCAGTAGTACTCTTCCTTAACACTGTTGAGTGGGTCCACATTATTACTTTTCTCTCTCTCTCCTAATTCATGTAGAAAGAATTCTGTCCCCAGAGATACATTGGCTAGGGTGTGAATTTGATTACTGATTTGCCAGCTAGTGCCGGATAATTTGTAGACCTTTGTCTCTTTGTGGGGTAGTGCATGGGTGCAGAGAAAATTGTCCATAAGCATTTTATGGCATATCCATGTTAACATGGCAGGAAAACTTATGTTTTATAAAAGACGGGGATTTTCCAGTGTGGTTGAATGATGAATAGTGGAGAGACACCAAAACAGACAAAACCAGACCAGACAAATCACACATGTGAGACAGATATTACATTTGGCCTTAGTTGCAATGATCCAGTGCAGGCCACTCTGGTGCCCCATTTCTGTTGACTGCTATGTGTGTTTGGCTGCACTAATTGCAATGGGCATGATTTTATTATCATGCTGCAGAGGAAACAAGATGAGCCATACTGTACCGGGCTATGGATCTGTCATTAGAGTTCCACACAGTCTGGTCTGCTCTGATATGTTCAGCATGTCTGCAGTGTAACACTTAAGGAAGAATTTTGTTTGATGAATTTATATTTAATTGATCAATTAAGAATATTGTTTATTTCTTCAAAATGCAATAAGAGTGAAATGGTGTCAGATACCATTAGTGTTAAGAGTAAAGAACTGGAATATGATTGTGTCTTTTCATTCAAGACTTGGAAGGTGCAGATTACATAAAGCTCTTAAACTAAAATCCAAATATTTTAGTAACTTACTATCAAGGTACACTTCATTTCAAACAGTTAATCAAGAGCTGTTTTCTGTCAGAATCAATCAGACTGAAATGTACTCCATGACAATGAACAAGATGTGCGTGCTGTCACCCTAGCACTAAAATGAAGTATGTCATTTACAAACCTACAAAAACCAGGTCCTCAAGGTTTGGCATTTCTTGCAGCTTATTAAATTCTGTCCACTCTTTGACAAGATTATTTGACATATAAAGTACTTTTAGTTTCTTCAAAACACCAATGCCTTTTAACTTTTCAATTAAGTTGTATGAGATCCACAACTCTTCCAGTGTATCACCCAAACTTTCCTGCAATTTAAAGAAATCATCTTATTTACAGGACTGTCATTACAGCTGTGCGAGCCTGTTCCTGCACACTGTGTTGAGGCTAGGGGGTCATCACAATTTGTGTTTATCAGTATAGTACTGTTATGGAATGAGCAGTAAATATACAATGTTTGGTGTTCCTTGATCTTGTAAATTCATGTTTTCTTATGATGTTTTACAAATGGTTACCTTGATTAGTCTTAATTAGTCCTGGATCTGAACAGGGAGAGCCTGTATTATTGTTCATACAATGCGCCATAGCAAACGTAGAAATTGTTAAGCTGAGATGATACATTCCGCTGAATCAGTACTTAGGAGACATGAAATGTGGACTGAACATAACGGTTGACAACAATTTGAACAAGTTCTGTAGCACCTCACTGTCATTTGCTGCTGGTGTTTGGTTGTAACTAAAGTAATATTTCCATGGAATGTATTATTTAGCAAGGTGACCTTTAGGACCTCCTTTAATAGCTAGTGCCAGTGACACAACTGCCGAAGGCAAAGCAAGAATTCTGCCACAGGAAAATTATGTTTGTAGTGGGAAAATGCATGTGATGATGAAAATTGTTTTGTTAGCAACTTCCTCAAGAATGGTATGTGCTGCTGACACAAACAGTGATTATTGTGTTAGTAACATCCTTAAGAATGGTATGTGCTGCTTATGCAAACAGTGATTATTGTGTTAGTAACAACTTTAAGAATGGTATATGCTGCTTAAACAGTGATTATTGTGTGAGTAACATCCTGTAGAATGGTATGTGCTGCTTACACAAACAGTGATTATTTGGTTAGGAACGTCCTTAAGAATGGTATGTGCTGCTTACACAAACAGTGATTATTGTGTTAGTAACTTCCTAAAGAACGGTACATGCTTCTTACACAATTGATTATTGATTTAGACCTTCATTGTTTTATTGTTTTAGAGCTTATTGTGTAACATCCTGGTAGAGAAGGAAGGAAATATGCTCCAAATCTTTGAAAGAAGAATATTAATAATAATTTATGGTCCTATTAATGATAATGTATGGATAACAAGATCCAATAAAGAGCTCTGTATGCTCTGTGATGAACTAGACATAGAGTGATAATATGAAGATTAAGATGGCTGGGGCACCTCTTCAGAATGCAAGAACTGGATCTCTGTAGAAAGTTAACTCTGCCTAAGCCAGAAGGCACTCGACATGTAGGAAAACCTAAGCTGAGGTGCCTTGAGTCAGCTGAGGAAGATATAAAGAACATGGAGATGTAAGTAGCAGGACTGAGAACAGTGGAGGACAATTTTGGAAGAGGCTAAGGTTCACCAAGGGCTGTAAAGCCAGAAGAAGTACATCCTGATAAATGATATATACTGCTTAAAAAAACAGTGATTATTTCAAATAACTAGTCTGTCTGAAGCCAATTTTACTATTACCATAACCAATCAAATCAGCTCAGCACTGGGTGTACAAACTTCATTTTGGAAGTTACCTGGACTGAGAACTGGAACCACTGGTACCTACTGATGTTTTGATATCCATTAGTTGTAGCTGAAATGTGGGCTTTTTATGGGGGGGAGTAGGAACTAATGTTCTACAATTCATAATTACAGTTTTGGAATATTTATTGCCAGGCAAGTAAAATAGAGTATCCACTTTGCATGCCTGCAAGTATACAGGAAAGTAGACAGTTCTGCTCATTCTTAACCTTAATACTAGGTGGGGGTGAAAGGTGAATATCATATCCAGGGGAAAAAAAAACACCAGTGCTCATTGAGTAGGAGGCTGGGTGGGCCCCTGAGCCAATCTGGGTGTTTTCGGGAAGAAAACTTCCTTGCCTATGCTGTCCTCCATACCACAGGATTGGCAGCCCAATGTTATCCCAGGTGTAAGAGAATTTATATTTAAAAAATGTAAGGCTTTGCAAACTGCAGTAGTGCGGCAAACAGCAATACAAACTGATGTTCGAGACATACTGATAAAATTAAGGCTTCGCAAGCTGCAGAGATGCAGTAGTGTGGCGCAGAGCAATGCAAACTGACGTAAATGGAATATTGATAAAATTAAGGCTTTGCAAGCTGCAGAGATGCAGCAGTGTGGCATACAACCAATACAAACTGACATAAGAGGAATATTGATAAAATTAAAGCTTTGCAAGTTGCAGAGATGCAGCAGTGCAGCACACAACCAATACAAACTGATGTGAGGAGGCATATTCATAAAATGAAGGCTTTCAAGTTGCAGTTGTGCAGAATATGACCACTACAGACTAACATCAGTTTCCATAATACTCATGCCAGAAGTGTGGAATGTGAAATTTCAGAAATTTGTTACTGGATCCTGAACTTTGTAGTATTGTAAAGCATGTCAACAGCAAAACAGGATAGTTACCAGACCAGTGAAATTCTTTATGTAATTTCTCCCAATTGACAGGATTCTGAGATTCTTCAGACTACTAATTCCAGCTATCTTTTCAATCATATTAGTTGACAGTGACAACTTCCTGTTAAGAAAAAAATCTAATTAGTTGAAACTTTATTCAATTAATATTTATAATATTGAATATATGGAACATCTGTAGACACTGTTGGTATTGAAGTATTTATGAAAAATGGTGCATATATACTTTGTGTGAAATCAAATCTGAGCATAATTTATATTTATTTTTCTTTACACATATACACACTGTAACAGCTTCCATTTCTTGACAGATTTTAATGTATTGTAACCTACTCGCACTTAGCTAATGCTGCTAAGGAATTATCCATTTTTTCTATGGGTGGCCACTGAAAACATAGTTGGACTTCTGTAGCTTCTGTTGCACTCGTTCCATATTTTTCTTCCCATCTTCTTAAGGCCTCTTTTATTGATGTAAGCATGGACTGAAATGCAGGGCAAAAATGGCTATCATAAATTTCCCACAAAATTTCCATATAATGTGTAAAGAGTGAAGACCAGCTTTTATACAAAGGATTTACAAGGTAAGAGACCAACAGTAATTTCTGTACCAAGGTATATGATTACTTTTTATTTTAGCATCTCTAGATGTGGATTGTTTTCTTGTGTGAGAAATGACCTTACAATAGATGAGCTCTTTGCCTGTATCATATCACTTCTAGTGCTGTACACTTCTTAAAAACCAATACAAGATTGGAAATAAGGACTGTCATGCCCCTGGCAAAACTGCGTAAGTTCGTTTTTAGGTCCTGTTCAAATCTTATAATTGTATCTCCATTGAAATGTAACTTAATAAAACAGTGTCTAAAGCCATTTAAAAAAGGGAAAGTGGTCTATGTTTTGTTTATTCCAAGCCACATGTAAGAATGCTGAAAGTAAATTGAGTAGTTGGAGAATCTCTTGTTAATTTGTACAGAGTGTTAATGTTCTAGAAGACAATTGGAATATTGCATATTGTAGTGCTTCATAATTTGTACCCCTCACCAATTATTATCTGAGTGATGAAATCACAGAAGATGTGGGTGGGACATGTGGCATGCATGGGAGAAAAGAGAAATACATGCAGGGTTTGGTGGAGAAACCTGAAGGAAAGTGACCACTTGTGAGAGTAATATTGAAATGAATCTTCCTGGCTGGACTGTATTAATTGGGTATAGGATAGGGACCAGTGGTGGACTCTAGTTAACACAAACCTTTGGGTTCCATGAAATGCATGTAATTTTTTGTTTGCTGCCCCATGGAGTTAGTTAATTTGTTAGGACACACTTATAATGAGGGTTTTTGTAACTAACTGGTCTCGTAAGTTACATGGCATTTCTTCACTGATTATGAGTGCTTCACCTCATTATGGTTACTGTTATAGTGTCTAAGTGAAAGAGTATATTATTCTATGATATTTGAGATAGGTTGCATTGGTAGGTTTACATTTCAAGAAATTGAGATGGGCATGACATGTAGCATGCATAGGAGATGAGCAATATGATCATTTGGTTGGAAATCCTATACAAAATAGACAGCTTGGAAGATCTCAGTATGGATGGTTGAATCATGTTAACAGTGACATTAAGAAGAGTACTGAAATGTGCGGACAGTATTAGTTGGTTCAACAGGGACTGGGGGCAGGCTTCTGTGAATATGATAATGAATATTTAGGTTCCACAAAACATGAGGGATTTCGTGACAAGCCAAGCTATTATTAATTTTTATGGTCCATGCGCTAGTTCATGACTTACTTTAAACAGCTCAGATGTCTGAAAATCATATATCTTTATTCATACTATCATTATTTATGTGTGTTTTCATGTTAAAAAAGAGTTCTTTTTATTCATCTATGTTATTTGGTAGTCTGCTCAGATGTTGTGTGCAAGTAATATTTTAATTTTGTTTTGTTTGATGTGCTTTACATAGTTTAATTTTTATGAGGATTTGTGGGTTTTGATGACTATGTCTGTATGTTCTTTGGCTGTGATATTAAAATTGGTACAGGACTATGCCTGTGTCATGCGTTAAGAACAAACTGAGATGGGTTGAAAAGTTCTGTACAATAGCCTACCTTATTGACGTTATTTTTTTACTATATTTACCAATGTGATGGATCTAAGGCTGAAGATGCTACCTTAAACCGAAATTTGCATGTGGTTATGAAACACAGGTAATAGAAAACAGGTGCTTGTTTGGAACAAAATTTCAGTGTCACTTGTTTGGCTAAAAAAATTAGGTGCCAATAAAAGCTTCCATCTTATACACCAATTCGAAACCTTAACACGGATTTTTCAGACAGTACGCCTCGAGACTCCACCTTTGTTTATTGTTTGTTACCATGGTAACAGGTAAAGACTCATCAATTTCAGAACCCAGTTCTGAAACAGAAATAGATGAAGTTTGTGAGGCACATTCCGACCAAGCATAACAAGAACATGACAGAGTATCTTTGATACATTTAAGCGTCAACGCGTGGTGAACATCTATGTTTAATTGTCGTATTAATGTACCTCCGTAAAATGGCTGCATGTCACTAGGACAAGTCTGCTCCATTTTTATAAAAACTTATTATTCCTCACATTCATGACCTCTTAGGTATGGCCACGTGACTAAATCAACCAATGGTGGTGTACTTTAAGATTGTAAGTGGTGGTGTTTTGTCTTCATGCTATAAAACAGAAAAATGCCTAACAAACCAAAAAAGGAAAAGGTACGTAGTATTTTTTGTTACTGGAACACATTTTGGTTAGTAAAATGCGTTATGCGTTGGTATGATGTGATAAACATTAGCGTAGAACGTGAATACGTTGTGGGAGAATGAGGGTGTAACGTTTGACGCCGTGTCGTGTTTGGCTTCAAGAATTACTGTAACGTGTAGTGTAACATGTTTGTTTAGTAGAAATACAATGTAAAGAATTATTATGGCGTTTTATTTAATAAAGAATATTTGGAGCTCAGTGGTCTTGCCATGATTTCAGGAGCCGACAAAAAACAAGATTGGAAATGGGAGGAATGGTGGGAAAGAAACCCTGGTTAGCAGCGATGAGGTAGGATTTACCAATGTTATATTTACTAAAGCTAGTAATATTATTGAAACTTGACATGCTTGGGCTACTCCGAAACACATTTTGATTGTTCGATTCCAGAAACATGGTTCTGCTTCTGTTACTTGCAAACTTAACCTAACCTGAGACGAGGTTATTATACTTCACAAGCACATAGTTCAACAAAAATGTTTATTATTATTATTATTATTCAAAACATGACATGTTTAGATTTATTATTAACAAATACTCAGGTGCTACATCTCAAAGTTGATTTTTTTAAAACTTTTTAATGATCTGGTGCAGTAATATCACATAATACGTAAGGTAACGCTTTTGAATGAAAAATGCCGAAGTATTTATATTTACAGTATATTTAGTCTTTTCTTAAAAAGCGGTTGTAGAGCTGTACATAATACTGATGTATTTGAAATAGTTGCAGAAGTTAGTTTGTGCACTTCAGTTGTGTCTATGTAGAATTCATAATGAATCAAACAGTGAAATTATAAGCTATTAAATTACGTGAATTATAGTTTAGATTTGTCGTGGTTTTGGGTGGGGGTTATGTATGGTAATTTGTTTTGACAAAATACACTTGGTATCACACATTTTTGGTAGTTATATGTGTCTGTAGATGTCTTGTGATATCTTGTAAGTCAGAAAGTTGTAAGGTGTTTTCTGTTTTCATACGTGCATGTAAATTGGTAACTGACGAATACTGCATATATATATATATAGATACATACATCCTTAGGTTCATGTTTTGAAGTTCATAATACTAATTTTAATCTATGTGCATGATTGTGTGATAACAAAAAAAGTATGAAATCCAACTGTGCAGGTGGGCCTTCAAGAGACATATTTATACCAGGGGTTAATAGACACGTGTAATGTAATTGATGTATGAATTTAAGGAGACTAAGACCAAGGAGTGATGCAGCCTATACAGCTATATTATACCACATAGCTTGTTGAAATACTTCGTATTTGCATTGCAAGTTAAGCACCTTCCTTCTAACATTCTTGTGTTTATTGATGATATGAGCTTGACTGGTGAGCATGGTCTTTTGCCCTATTGTGTTTCGCAATACCGGGGAGTAATGCAATATACACACTGTAACAGAAAACAATGTGTGTCAGAAATTAAATACTAAGGAATAATGCGTTCTGTGCAACTTAACAGATGACACCCACTTGTTTCTTGCAAATTAAATTGTGTATACTCCATTACTCCTTTGTATTAAATTTGTGAAACACAATGGTGTGTCCTCTGTTAAGATCAAGGGTAGTGTTTTCCTTATCATCTCTTTGTTAATGAAGGATGATGATGTGTCTGTTATAAAGATATACTGGGTGTCCAGGCTAGAGGTATACAAAAATACATGCTTATGTTTTAGTACCTAAAAGCTTTATGAAATTTATGTTTTCAACAGTGTACAGAGTAACTCAAAAAGATTTTTATGCATGTCCGTACACTTCAATGTGGGAACTTGTTGTAGCTCGACAGATTTCTGAACAATTTTCAAGCTCTTGCCATGTGTTTATCAAGCATGTGAGGTGTTATAAGCTCAACTGCTTCAATGATACATTGTCTCAAATCAGCCAGATCTCAAACTTTTCTCCTGTACACACTGTCCTTAATAAACCCCCATGCAAAAAAGTCTAATGGTGTCAAATCCGGAGGTCTAGGGGGCCAGGCAGTAGGACCTCCTCTTCTGACCCAACGTACAGGAAAAGTCTCGTACAGAAATGTGGTAACATCTCTGTGGAAGTGAGGCGGGGCACCATCCTGCAGGAATATGAAACCAAGAGGTATCTGTGGGATGGCAAAGTTCTCCAACATGTCGAGGTAGCTGTGTCCTGTCACTGTAGACTCCGTGAAGAAAAATGGACCGATCACACCATGCTTATGCAGTCCTAACCAGACATTGAGTTTTGGTGTGTCCCTTTCATACTCAATCACTTGGTGTGGGTTCTCACTATCCCATATGCGGCAGTTATGCCGGTTGACTTTCCCACACACGTGGAAGGTTGATTCATCACTGAATAGCACCAAATCAAGATAATTGTCGTTTTCTTCTGGACGACTTAGCATTTCAACAGCAAAGTCAGTTCTTTTGCGGAGATCATCTGGCTTAATGTAATGCAGGAGTTGACGATTGTAAGCACGCAAATGGAGATGTTTGTGAACAATGTTGTGAACTGTCGAATCAGGGACTCCTAGTTCTGTACTAGCCTGTCTATTTGACTTACATGGGCTCCTAGAGAATGACTCACGCACACGATCCACAGTCTCTTCCGTCACATGCTGTTTAGGATGTTTTCCAGTGTGTGAAATCAAACTTCCCGTTTCTCGTAGAGTTTTGTCCCACTCATAAATGGATTTGCATGTGGGAGGATCCACATTCCATTCCCTTCTCGCACGTCGCTGAACATGTGTAACTGATTTTAGTTGTGCTAACTGTAGCATGCATTGCACTTTACGCTGTGGAGTCCACATTTTGACTAATGGGTACGTGAAGCAGCTAGACTGATGCGAACGCTCTTCTCATGCCATTTCTGTGCATGCGCGACTTACGACACAACAATGACAACAGTGACCTTGCAATGTTCACAATCAAATCTCGGCGATTTTCTATCGATTGAGCATTTACCTTACAATGTATATTGAATAGTTCTCACATTATAAGCTGTTGGTTTTGTATACCTCTAGCCCAGACACGCTGTATATAGAGGTTGTATAAGAGATTTATAAGCACCCCATTTTTTGTGTCTGCTGATTTTTCTGTTGTCTTTTGTAGTTCTGTAAGAATTGCCATTTTTTGGAGTGTGGATTGTGTATACAGAATGTAATTGGGATATATGTACTGGGTCTGTTGATGTATAATATTTGTACTGGATGTTGTCATTATGTTTGACATTCAGATTTGTGCTGGTTTGCCCTGTTTGCACCTTGTTGCACTTGGGACACTGGAGTTTGTGAATTCAACTGATTAAATTTCTTGGGGTAGTATTTTTAGGTTTTAATATTTTCTGAAGGGGTGTTGTTCGTACAGAATATTATTTTAAGATTTGTGTCTTTAAAATTGTTGTGATTGTCCTCATGTGCATACCTAGATAGGCAAAGGGATTGTAACTGGGTTTTGTTGACTTGTACTTACTGTGTAAATAAAACAGTATTTTGTTATACAGTTGCTTTGCCTGTGTGATTGATAGGAATGATTAGATTTGGTATGGATATGATATTTTGATGTTCTCTTTCTGTTTGGCATTGGTTTAGCTTATCAGATATTTGTATGCAGCCATTTTATTTTCTGGGTAGGTACGAAACTTATGTGTGGGTCTGTCTGCCTGTCTTCGGTTTCTGTTGAATATCTTACATCCTTGTGTGTTCTTGTCTTGATTAAATTTAATTGAAGGAAAAATTAAAATTATTCTGTTATATTTTCCAAGGGTGGGTGTTTTGCAGATATTTGTCTTTTACTGAAACCTTCTGTAATGTTACTTACACTGTTTTTATGGAGGTATGTAGATGTAACTTATCATCCACATATGTTGTGCACAATTTTATGTTATAACATTGAAGGTAGGTTTTTATTAATTTGTTTTATAAGTCTGATATACATAAAACTTGTTACACAGCACTTGATGAACATGAAAACAGTTAAAGTTAATGTAACTTTGTCATGTTTTTGTGGTTTGCCTTCACAGTAGGCATATACAGCATACAAAATATGGCCTTGAGGCAAAATGTGACTTAAAGGCTGAATTTTGTTGCTACTGGGAATACCTAGCCCATTGTCACCTATCCAATTGAATTTTTGGCTTATGTGATAACTCTAAAGGTTAGAGTTCTCCAATTATAGATCCATAATGCTACTCAACGTTACCTACAAAGTGTTATCAGGTATCCTATATAATAGATTAACAGTATACAGGGTGTCCCAGGAGGAATGGACAAAACTTCGGGAGAGTGTTCCTTATGTTAAATTATACCGATATAACCCAAAACACCTATATCCAAAGTTGAACGGTTATGGAGATAATGGCAAGAGAAGTTTGAAAGTATGACAGCTGTTACACACTTACTGATTACCAAATTCATATTAAAACTGGCAGGAATATGTGCTTTCTGTAATGCTAATATCTGTACTTAACGTCAAACTAACTTGTGAGTGACATAAAGCCATTAAATTCAACTACAAAATCATAGTTGTCCTTAGGGTTACCAAGCACTTTACATGTGCAGTCGCAGCGAGGAACGCGCTTGAGCCAGCTGTAGACAAGGA
>Ga0209629_10002217_pt1 | contig 13053 bp, 10 predicted proteins | sample TergutCu122P5_FD_187286 | JGI IMG/M metagenome (GOLD analysis project Ga0209629, IMG submission 187286) | Cubitermes ugandensis P5 segment gut microbial communities from Kakamega Forest, Kenya - Cu122 P5 (SPAdes) (version 2) | ecosystem: Host-associated > Arthropoda: Insects > Digestive system... | reverse complement strand
GTTGACCGTGCCATTGAACACCTCAGCCCCCACCATCTTGTCGACCGGGAACGATTCGCCCGTGATGTTGGCCTGGTTGACCGTTGATTCGCCGCTGACCACCGTGCCGTCGGCCGGGATGTTGTCGCCTGGGCGAACGCGGATCATCTGGCCGGGCTGCAATGAGGCCGCTTCCACCTCGGTCTCTTGGCCGTTGGAGCCGATGAGGTGAGCCCGTGTTGGCGTCAAACGAATCAGCGATTGGATCGACGCTCGCGCGCCGAGTGCCGTTCGCGTCTCGATCAGCGTCGAGATGATCATGAAGAAGGCAATGACGCCCGCTTCTTGGTATTCCTCCATGACGATGGCGGCAAGCACAGCAATGGCCACTAGCTCGTCCATGTGCATGTGGCCTTCGATCAAGTGCTTGACCGCATGACCCACCAGCGGAGCCCCTAACAGCACTGCGCCGAGCAACGCGAACGCAGCCGAGTAAGCCGGGTCGTCGAAGAGGTATTGTGCGACGAACGAACAGAACACCAAGATACCGCCCATGAGCGTGGCAATCAGCAGCATGCTAGATCGACCGGTCTGGGCTTCGATGGATTCTTTTAAATGTTGACTGTGGGCCATAGTTCGATCGGGTCCGTAAGTCGGGGTTAATAAAAAATACACAAAGGTAGGAACTCTACCCCATTCCCAATGGGCCGGTTATCCACATTGACCGATTGGGTCACCGCCTTCGCTGACGGCGCGGAACCAGCCGAGTACTCTATACTACTTGATACGTCCACTTCTGTCTTCTAGTTTACGTTGACCAGCAGAGCCGCCTCTCAAAAATGTTGCAACTTGCTTACCTACAGCCACTTACGGGTTACTAGTGACCACCTTACAGGCCAACTTTCGGATTACATCCGCTCCAGCACACGGATGCCCAGCAGGTCCAGGCCAATCCGCAGCGTCCGGGCGGTCAGATCGCACAGCCGAAGTCGAGACACTCTCAGCTCAGGCGTGGCAGCTTTGAGCACCGGGCACTGCTCGTAAAACTTCATGAACAGGCCAGCTAGGTCGTAGAGATAATCGGTCAGTAGATTGATCCGCAGCCCAGCCGCCACCGAATCGATGGTCTCGGCAAAACGGAGAATTTGCCGAGCCAGCTGCCGTTCAGCCGGTTCGGTAATCTGAAGACCACCATTGCCTGATTCACCTAACGATCCGCCTGCTGCGTTCTGCCCGACCGTTTCCTTGACAGCTTCCTCGGCCCCTTTGCGGTAGATCGAGCGGATGCGGGCGTAGGCATACATCATATAAGGAGCGGTGTTGCCCTCCATGGCCAGCATGCGGTCCCAGCTGAAGACGTAATCGGTCTGGCGGTTCTGCGACAAGTCGGCATATTTGACCGCACCGATGCCCACTGCCTCGGCCACGTCCTTGATCTCAGCCTCGGTGAAGCCCCGCCGTTTCTCGGCATCGGCCTCGGTCGCTCGCAGCATTGCCTCAGCTCGCGTGACTGCCTCCTCGAGTAGTTCCGCCAGCTTCACGTTCTCGCCGGTCCGCGTCTTCAACGGCTTGCGATCACCGCCCAGGATCGATCCGAACGGCACATGATCGAGTTGCACTTCGATTCGCCCAGCTGCTGATGTTGCTTCTGTTGATGCTGCCGCCGCTTCTTGCCGACACGCCGATCCTTGCTGACGCAGTGTCCAGCCGGCCGATCGCACCGTCGTGAAGACCATCTCAAAGTGCTGAGCTTGCCGAGCATCGGTGACGTAGATCGCTCGGTCGGCATCCAGCTCGAAGATTCGAAACCGCAGGGCAGCCAAATCGGTGGTTGCGTACAAAAATGCTCCGTCCGACTTGCGGATAATCAACGGTAGCGGGTTGCCCTCGGTGTTCTTGAATAGCGATTCGCCCGCGTCGTTCGTGAAGAAGATGCACAGGGCGCCTTCGGACTCCTCCACACTCAGCTCGGCACCTTTCGCAAACAACCCTGGCGGAGCCGAGAGCTTCTTGGCTTGCTCGAACCAGGCCACGCAGTCGGCCAAGCGGTCGGCATAAAAACTCTCGCCGCGTTCGTCGTCTTGCGTGAGCAGCACATTGAGTCGGCGATAGATCGGCAAATAATGTCGTCGCGATTCGTCAACGATGTACCGCCATGCTTGTAGCGTTGAGGCATCGTGATGATGCAGTGCGACCACCTCGGCCCGAGCACGCTCATGAAACGCCGCGTCCGCTTTGTCGAGCTCGTTGGCTTGCCGGTAGAACGTTTCGAGATCCGCCAGATGCACCTGATCGGGCTGAGTGAGCGCGTTGGGCATCTTCTCTTTGAGATACGCACAGAGCATGCCGAACTGCGTGCCCCAGTCGCCCAGGTGGTTTTGCCGGATCACGCGATGGCCTTCAAACGCAAGCACGCGAGCGATGGTGTCGCCGATGATCGTGCTTCGCAGATGGCCCACGTGCATCTGCTTAGCGATGTTGGGGCCCGAGTAGTCGACGACGACGGTCTGTGGTTCGGCAACGGGATCAATGCCCAGGCGATCGACGTCGGTAGCTAATGTAGCTGGTGCTGGTGGGATGGCATGGAGTCGATCGGCGAGCCAATCGGTCTTGAGTCGGATGTTGATGAAGCCCGGGCCTGCGATCTCAAACGGATCGCACATCTGCGACGCCTCGGCCGGTAGCCGATCCAACACCTGCTGAGCCACATCGCGCGGCTTGGCTCCCATCTTTTTGGCCAGCCCCATCGCCAGATTGCTTTGGTAGTCGCCGAATTTGTCGTCGCCGGCCGGCCGAATCAGCGGGTCGACGCTTCGGCCTTCTTCACCCAGCAGCGAAACCAGGGCTTCGGTAAACAATGCTCGCAGTTGCTCAACCATCGAAATCATCCTCCGATTATCGCTAATCAGCGTGTTCGGAGCAATTCTCTTTGTGAGGCCAACTTCTGCAGCGCCGGCCTCTTGTTTTCGTCATTGCGAGCGCAGCGAAGCAATCCAGATGTAGTTTAACGACCGCCAAGAACCACATTTTCGGCATCGCTAGGGCTATTTTTTGAGGTTGTACAATCGACTCTGGCCTTGTTTCAGGTCTTGGGGCTGGATTGCCACGCTGCGCTCGCAATGACGCGCTCCTACGTGCCATCGCAACGCGGCAGCGACTACGCCAAAAAGATAGATGCTCTTTCGACTGCCGCGCCAAAGGGACGAAGTCCCCTGCCGCGCCAAAGGGGCGAACGCCCCTATCCAAGCAGCGCATGCACCTTCGGCAGCCATTGGCTGATTTTGATCTGCTGTGGACACAGCGACTCGCACTGTTGGCAGCCGGTGCATTTGTTGGCCAATTCGCCGAACAGCGTCACCCAGTCGTGGTAGGCCTTTTTGCTTTTTGCGAGGTCGCCGAGCGTTTGGTACTCGTTGTAGGGTGTGAAGTTGTATGGAATCGCCACGCCTTGCGGGCACGGCAAACAATAATCGCAGCCGGTGCAGGGAATCACCTGGTACGATTTATATTGCTCCTGCACTCGTTGGATCACCTGTTGATCAGCTGCCGAGAGCATCCCTGGCGACGAGCGGTTGGCATAGAGCAGGTTGTCGTTCACGTGCTGCATGGTGCTCATGCCGGAAATCAGCAGCGAGACTTCGGGCATATCCCAAAGGAAATCGAGAGCCCATTCGACGGCCGGTTTGCCGGTGGGTGCCAAGATATCGCGCACGGCCGGCGGCACGTTGGCCAAATATCCGCCACGCAGAGGCTCCATAATCACCACGCCGATGTCGCGAGCGGCCGCATAGCGCAACCCCTCAAGCCCAGCCTGATAGACCGTGTTGACCACGTTGAGCTGAATTTGGCAGAAGTCCCAGTGCGGATAATGGTCGATGATCTGCTTGAACACCGGCAGCTTGTCGTGAAACGAAAAGCCAATGTGGCCGATCTTGCCTGCTTTTTTCGCTCGCTCCATCTCGGTCAGCAGATCGTATTGCAACACAACCTCCCACGAATCTTGCTGAATCGCATGCAGCAGATAGAAGTCAATGGTGTCGGTTTGCAGCTTTTTCAATTGCTCGTCGAGGATTCGGCCGAAGTCCGCTCGCTTTTCGAGGAGCCACAACGGCGATTTCGTGGCCAACTGCACTTTTTGTCGATAGCCGTCAAGTAGTGCTAAACCCGTCACTCGCTCGCTATGGCCTTCATGATACACATAAGCGGTGTCGACATAATTAACGCCCTCGTCGATGGCCCGCCGAATCATCGCGATGGCCAATTTCTCATCGACCATCTTCTCGTTGCTCTTGCCGCTTTTGATGGGCAGCCGCATCGCTCCAAAACCCAGTGCCGAGACCTTAATACCCGTTTTGCCGAATCGACGATATTGCATAATGGCTAGCTCCTAATCGTGGTAACTGTGACAGACAACCAGTATACCAAGCCTCATTGACGGAGCGAATGCCTTCCACCGGTAAGCGGGTTGACTTTATTGGGGAAATTATGTTAAACTGCAAACTCAAACGAAATGTGTGCATTTTTGGGCGTTTTTCGGAGGTAAATGAGCGAAAGGGAGATCGGACTTTGATTGGTAGTCCGGCTACGATGAGGGCTTGAAGCAGAGCCCGTGACATATAAGTGACCACGGTGGTCAAGAGCTGTTCACAAGGAAACCGGCAAACGTTTGCGTGAAACACAGCTCGTGGACTTGGGCTACGTCCTTTACAGGACGTCGGCCGAGGTGCGTGAGCTGTTGCCCCTTGCCGGGGGTCCTTGTGAGCGTCCTTGGTCGACGCTTTTTTTGTTTATCAATAGCGTCGCTAGGGATTGCATATCTTGACCATAATCGAAGATAAATCGCTTTTCGTTATTCGTTCGTAGTTCGACAAAAGAGACGTCGGACGAAGTTGTTTTGCCCAGTAGATAAGGAAAGGAACAAGGCAACCATCGTTCCGACGTCTTATTTTGTGGCCAAACACCGCTGGGTTGTGAAAAAATGGACGAATTGATATAGTGAAACTGGCCGTTGTCGATTCCATTTTCGTATAAACAGGATGGCCGGCAGATTCGCAAAGGCTTGCTTGGTCGAAAATGGAGCAGTGGCTCAAAATCGAAGACGAACTCGAAGGGCGAATGTTAAGACAAAATCGCGATGCAGCTGAGGCCGGTATGGTTTGTTAGAGTCTGTTGGCGATCAGCTGCATGAGCGTATGAGATAGATGGCTATGGCAGAGTGTGGCGGTTGCGCAAGTGCGCGGGAACGAAGCGGCGGCGACGAGAAGGGGAAACTCTCGCCGACGACATCGGTCCGTTATGGAAGGCTGAGCGTCATCGGCGAGTTCGCTCATGATCCCGATTTGCCGTTGACCTGCGGCAGCCAAGTGATCATCCAGACCGAGCGCGGCATCGAAATCGGTCAGCAAGTTAGTTTTACCTGCCATGGTTGCCAGCGAGCCATCACGCGCGAGCAGATTAGCAGTTACGTCAAGGAAAGCGGAGCCGATTGCTACGCGTACAATTGTGGTCGCATTCTTCGCGAGGCCAAGCCCAGCGATCTGACTGAGCAGCGGTACCTCGAGCTCGAAACCCCAAGAAAAATCGCTCGATGTGCTCAATTTGCGGAGGAATTGGGCCTATCCATGAAGGTGATCGACGCGGAGCACATTTTCGGCGGCGAACGGATCGTCTTTTATTTCATGGCGGAAGATCGTATTGATTTCCGCGAGTTGGTACGGTTGTTGGCACGAGAATTTCAAACCCGCATCGAAATGCGGCAAGTGGGTGCTCGCGACGAAGCTCGTTTGTTGGCCGATTTCGAAACGTGCGGCCGGGAGTGTTGCTGCAAGAATTTTCTGAAAAATCTCAAGCCGGTCAGCATGCAGATGGCCAAGTTGCAGAAGGCAACGCTCGATCCGTCGAAGGTCAGCGGGCGATGTGGTCGGCTCAAGTGCTGTTTGCGGTTTGAGAACGAAACGTACACGGATCTGAACAAGAAATTGCCGCGAACGGGCCGACGTGTGCGAACGGAGACCGACGAAGGCGTCATCATTGATCGGCAAATTTTGACGCAATTGCTGAGGATTCGCAAAGACGATGGCACGGTCGTGACCATCTGCATGGAGGACGTGGTTGAGCGAGATTTGCCGAATCCGCCGCCGCCGGTGCAGCAGAGCGAAGTAGCAGAGCGGCCGAATCATGGTCGGTCAGAACAGCGATCGGAGCAGTCGCCACGCGGAAGAACTCATGAATCGAATCATCGTGGGGGAGCGAAAGAGCCTCATCGTCACGGTGGAGGGAATGGATCCCGAGGAAATTCAAGCGATACCGATTTCACAGCGGGGATCAATTCTATCGATTCGGCGATGGTCGATGACGTCGACGATGTAAGCGAGAACGCCGAGGCTGTTGGCGAAGCGATCAACACCGAGGTTGTCAACCAAGAGACCGCCGGCAGAGAGGCTGCCGACAAAGCAATCCATTCTTCGGGTGCTATACTGCCGACCGGATCGCAATCGCCTTCATCATCGCAGCCACCGCAATCATTATCTCAGCAATCTTCCCAGTCGTCGCAGCCCTCATCGCAGTCACCGAAGCCCAAAGGTCTCGGCCGACGTCGTGGCCGCAACCGCCGTGGTCGCCGCCCACCATCGGCATAGGCACGTAGGGTGAGCACTATCCATGCCAATGCGGACGCGGAACCATCCAGTGGCTTGATGGCCTCAATGATCATTTAATGACGAGTGTGTTGATAGCGAACGTGACCAAGCGAGCACGGCTGGATGAATGTGACCAGTGAGTGTGGAGAATAGGAATGGCGTTGGGGATTGGTGATTTTCGCGCGGTTCGATCGCTTTCTCGCGATGGCAAGTTGTTGTTCGCGACGCGGTGCCTTCGGCTCTTCGGCTATGGCATGATGTCCTTCGTTCTTGTGCTTTATCTCATTGAGCTTGGTGTGTCTGAGAAGGGGATCGGTTTACTGATATCGCTTACCTTGATCGGCGACACAGCCATTTCGCTGTGGATCACGACGAGAGCCGACCGCATGGGCCGCCGCCGAATGCTCATGATGGGGGCCGTGTTGATGATCTTGGCCGGCCTCATCTTCGGCATCACGGATCATTATTGGCTGCTGTTGTTCGCGGCTATCATCGGCGTCATCAGCCCGAGCGGCAATGAGGTAGGCCCATTCCTTTCGATCGAACAAGCATCGCTGTCGCACATTGTGCCGGACCGCGATCGAACAGCCGTTTTCGCGTGGTACAACCTAATGGGGTCTCTCTCGACGGCGACTGGGGCACTCGTCGGTGGCAAGGTGGTAACACTGCTGCCAAAACGCGGCTGGTCGGAATTGCAAAGCTATCAATGCGTTGTCTTTGGTTACGCGGCCCTGGGGATTTTGTTGGTTATTCTTTTCCTGTTGGTGACGCCGAAGGTGGAATGTCCGTCCGATCAGCGAACCACGGCACCCATGCAGCTAGGGCTGCGCAAGTCGAAAAAAGTCGTATTCAAATTGTCTTCGTTGTTCGCACTCGATGCCTTCGGCGGCGGATTTATTCTTCAAAGCTTCGTGGTTTACTGGTTTGTCGTGCGTTTTCAGGCGGATAAAGAAACGCTCGGAAAAGTATTTTTCTGTGCCAATATATTGGCAGGCGTTTCCGCATTGACGGCCGTTGCGTTGGCTCGCCGCATCGGGTTGATTACGACGATGGTTGTTACCCATATTCCGTCGAATTTATTATTGATTCTTATTCCGTTGATGCCAAATTTGCCGTTGGCTATCACCGTGCTGCTGCTGCGTTTTTCGATTTCGCAGATGGATGTGCCGACACGGCAATCGTATACCATGGCCGTCGTCGATCCCGACGAACGTTCTGCTGCGGCAGGCATTACCAATGTGACTCGTAGTGCTGGGGCGGCCATCTCGCCGTCGTTGGTTGGAATGATGCAAGCCATGCCGAGTCTGTTCAGTGCGCCGTTTTATTTAGCCGGCGGATTGAAGATCGTGTACGATTTGCTCCTGTGGCGAAGTTTTCGAGCCGTGCGCCCGCCAGAAGAAGGGGGATAAGGGCGCAAATGGTGCCGGATGACATACGCGGAAACAGCAATAGCCGGGGGCGGACTTGAACCGCCGACCTTAGGGTTATGAATCCTACGCTCTAACCAGCTGAGCTACCCGGCCGAATTTTCCAAGACCTATCATTCTAACAGGGCTGTCACCGCCGTAAAGGCCCGCTGATTTTGCGATGGTCGTGCCGACGCGGTGGCGAAGACCCGTCGATGGAGAAGAGAAGGCTTGCAAATAGAGCCTAATAACTCGAGTTATCTTGCCCAGTTTTCCCAGATTGATTCTCATTCCCGCTTTCTCGTATCATGGATGATCTGGGCGTACAAAATGAAGACGTCGTCCGGGTGCTGCTAGGCACGGAGTGCGAGGGGAAGGAAGTCTATGTATATCCATAAGTATTGTTCCGCGATGTTGTTATCGACGATCGTGTGGGCCATCGCAGCGGCTCAGAGCCACGCTCAAACGGTCACGGCTGACTACTATGTCGCCCCCAATGGCAGCGATACCAACAATGGCTCGATCACGCAGCCGTTTGCCACGGTAGCTCGCGCTCAGCAGGCCGTTCGTGGTGTGATTGCTGGTGGTCTAAATCGCAATCTGTTGGTTTACGTTCGTGGCGGCACCTATTACTTGAACGATCAGCTGTCGTTTGACACGCGCGACTCGGGCACCACGCAATATTCGGTCACGTATCAGGCCTATCCAGGTGAGACGCCGATCTTTTCCGGCGGTCGACCCATTACCAATTGGCAAAACCAAGGCGGCGATATTTGGACGGCAACGATTCCTGAGGTGAAAGCCGGTCAATGGTGGTTCCGGCAGTTGTTCGCGGATGGTGTTCGTTGCGAGCGAGCACGTTGGCCCAATCGAAATCCCGGTACGTCATGGCCTAGTACAGAGACTAGCACAACGTTGACCAGTGTGGGTGGGAATTACCAGCAATATACGTTGGCGGATACACCACCCGTGGCGAATTTTGCCGGCAAAGATACGGAATTGGTCATTCAGTACAATTGGAATTTCAGCCGAACCATTATTCAATCGTCGAACGGCTCGGCCATTCAGACGGCATCGTCGTGTGGCCCTGTGGGGCTTGGAGAATTGACGCCGAGTCCAGGCCGATATGCGTATCTCGAGCATGCTCGTGAGTTCATTGATCAGCCGACCGAGTGGTATCTCGAGCGGTCAACCGGCGTGTTGACGTATCAGGCTCCACCGGGCGTGAATCCCAACAATCAGCTGATGATCGCGCCGAAGCTCAATCGCTTGATGGTCGCCGCTGGCACATCGTCGACACCGATCCGCAATTTGAATTTCAAAGGGCTCGTGTTTCAGTACACCAATTGGGACTTGCCGAGTTTCGGATACAACGGCGTGCAAGCCAGCCATTACGTAGTGACGTGGCCTCCTATGCCGACGTACGTCTTGCCGCTCGCGGTGGAATTGACGTATGCCAACGGCTGTTTGTTCGATGGTTGCACGGTGGCTCATGTGGGAGCGACCGCCATCGGTTTTGGTGCTGGGTGCGTAAACAGCCAGATTACGAATTGCACGATCAATGATGCGGGCGCTACTGGCATCATGATCGGCTATCGTGCCAACCGAAATACGAATTTGGTGGGGGGCCAAACGGGTTACTTGGATAGTGATTGGGCTACGTCATCCGATATCCCTCAAGACAGCGTGGTTTCCAATAACGTGGTCACTCGTTGCGGTGTTGTTGATTTTGGTGCGGTCGGCATCTACGAAGCCTTTTGCCAGCGATCGCAGATCACGCACAATTTGATTGCGGATCTGCCGTACGGTGGCATTTCGATTGGCTTTACGTGGGGACCGAACTTGACCAACGAACGCGACGTTCTGGTCGCGTACAATTACGTTCATCATGTGTTGCAAGTGCTCAACGATTCTGGCGCCATTTATACGCTAGGCAACATTCCGGGCGCGGTGATGCGTGGCAATGTGTTGTGCGATGTGTTCCCGGGCAACGAGAAACTTGGCGCCTGGCTGAACAACGGTGTGTTTTTCGATAATGCCACGAATGGTTGGCTGGTCGATGGCAATGTGGTCTACAATACGCCGCCGCGAGGTGACTGGGGGGGGCAAGGTTTCGAGACCTATTTCCGGTTCAATCCGGAAAGAAACGATAACATGGTCATGCAAGGGGCCACGTCGCCGACTCAGCCTGGCACCAACATTCTCGGTATTAAACCGGGCGCTCAGAATTACCCGTTGGCAGCCGCTTTGTTTGCAGGGCCGATTTCTACCTCGCCGACGATTCGAGTGCTCACGTCGTGGACGTCGGGCCTAACGACTCATGTTAAGCAATCGCATGCGTTGGCCAATGCCGCGTTTCTGGTGGCCAATGCGGGAACCGGGAACATTTCCTACACGATGTCAACCGATGTTCCTTGGATGAACCTCGTCGGTTCGACATCGGGAACGAGCAGTGCCGGCACCGCGAATACGCATTATGTCGCTTTTGATGTGGCTGAATTGCCGATCGGCACGCATAAGGGCTACATTCGCATTGAAAGCAACGATGCCAAGAATCCGGTCGAGAGGGTGAATTTCACGGTGACGGTTGATCCGCCGCACATCGTGATCAATCCGCAGAAGTTGCAGCGCAACGTGATGCAAACGCACTCGCTGCCGAATGATTCGTTCACCGTCACCGACGCGTTGAATTATTCGGTCTCTTCGGACGTGTCGTGGCTGAGCGTGAGCCCAGTAACCGCCAGCAGTTTGAACGGCGTTCCGGTCACGCATACGATCGCGTACGACGTTGGAGCGTTGGACGTGGGCACTTATACCGCTAATGTGACGATTGACTGCCCAGGTGCGGACAATTCGCCAGTGGTGTTGCCGGTGACGGTTGTTGTGAATCCGCCGCATATCGCGGTGAGCCCAGCAAGTTGGATTCGATATGCTCGACGAACCGGCTCGCTGCCGAATGATCGTTTCACGGTCAGCGATACGTTGGATTATTCCATTAGCACCAATGTTGGCTGGCTGTCGGTTTTGCCGACGACAGGCAATGCGGGCTATTATGCGACGAAGCAGCATGACGTGAGCTACAGCATCGCGGATTTAAATCTTGGTTTGTACAAAGGGGCTATTGCGGTCACGAGTCCTGGGGCTGATAACTCGCCGAAGAACATCGACGTCACGTTGGTGATCGAGATCATTCCTGGCGACATGGACAATGATTTGGACGTGGACCAGTCGGACTTTGGCCTTCTCCAGCGGTGTTTGAGTGAGAACACAAGTGTGCTGCCGTATTGCGGTTCGGCCGATTTTAACAAAGACAGCACCGTGGATATGGGCGATATCAATATCTTCCTGAACTGTTACACGGGCCCGAACGAACAGGTTCGCTGGGATTGCGATGCTCCTAAGAATCTGGAATAGGATGGAGCCGGGTTGGAATGAACGCCCAACCAACGGCTCCAGCCATTTGACCCAACCCAAGCGGGAGGGTATAGTGCTTGGTTCGCCTCCTGTTGCGGGGGTATGGTTACGTAGCGGTCTGTTTAGATGATCGACCCGGAATTGCTGAGCATCATGGTCTGTCCGGAGAGTCGCGCTCGCCTCGTAGAGGTGAGTAATTGGCTCTATAGCACGGATCCGCAGACACGTCGGCGTTATCCTGTTCGGGATGGCTTGCCGATTATGCTCGTGGAAGAGTCCGAGGTCGTTACGCCAGACGAGTTTGATCGAGTGATGAAGGAGAAGAACGTCCATGGATAACAAAGCCGGCCAAAATAAGCGGCGGGTTCAGGTCAGCAGCAAGAAGCGGTTCCACGATCGTGGCGGTCCCGACTGGAAGGGCCCTGTGGTCGATTACAAAGAGGTCGAGCTGCTGCGGAAGTTCATGACCGCTTCCAGCAAGATGATGTCGCGCAAACGGGCGGGCACAAGTTCGTCTGAGCAGCGTGACGTTCGTCGTGCGATCAAGCGGGCCCGTTTCATGGCCCTCCTCCCCTTCGTCGGCATCTAACCCGGGCCTGCGGGGCTGTTAGGGGCGAGAGGTGTGGGAGCGTGCGCCTTTAGATAGAGTTGGTGTACATTTTTAGATACGATTAACACCGGCGTGCAGAACTCAAGCGAGTTTATGTGCGCCGGTTTCTTTTTGATTTGAACGTGGTGTTTAATTGCCATGAGAGCCTGCTCGCCGCAGGCGCCAAACAGGCGAATGCCTGCGCCGGTTTTTTTGTAGAAAATTCTTTTTCGCGGCAGTGGCGACGAACGCAAGCAACAACAAGGGCGTGGCATAGATGAGCGTTTGGGTGATCATTGGTATTGCAGTTGGTTTGTCGATGGACGCGTTTGCAGTGGCCATCGCGATTGGGCTGATTTTGCCCAAGCTCACGGCCCGCCACATCTTTCGGCTCGCGTTTCATTTTGGTTTATTTCAATTCATAATGCCGATCATCGGTTGGCTCGCAGGGCGCACGATTGCGGAGTACATCCAACACGTGGATCATTGGATCGCGTTTGGCCTGCTGAGCTTCATCGGCGGTAAGATGCTGTGGGATGCGTACAGCAGTCATCCGAGCGAGCGGAACTCGGGCGATCCGACTCGTGGCCTATCGCTCATCACGTTGTCGGTTGCGACAAGCCTTGATGCGTTGGCCGTTGGGTTGAGCATGGCATTTTTGAAGGTGTCGATCTTGATGCCGAGCGTTGTGATCGGCCTGGTGGCCGGCACGCTGACGATGGTCGGTATTGTATTCGGCAGTCGAATCGGCGACCGTTTTGGCCGATGGGCTGAGGTTCTCGGCGGCGTGGTGCTTGTCGGTATCGGCGTACAGACGCTTGTTTCACATCTTCGTGCGTGATGGCAGATATCGGTGGATTGCTGTTTGAAATATGGGGAACAGCAGTCGTACGCCAAGTGTCGCGAGCAACGCGCCAGCAGCGACATCGCTTAGATAATGAGCCCCTTTGAGCATGCGAGCCAAGCAGGTGAAGGTGGCCAATAGGTAGCACGGCCAGGTCAAGCGAGGGAACATCATCGAGATGGC
>Ga0209629_10002215_pt1 | contig 13058 bp, 13 predicted proteins | sample TergutCu122P5_FD_187286 | JGI IMG/M metagenome (GOLD analysis project Ga0209629, IMG submission 187286) | Cubitermes ugandensis P5 segment gut microbial communities from Kakamega Forest, Kenya - Cu122 P5 (SPAdes) (version 2) | ecosystem: Host-associated > Arthropoda: Insects > Digestive system... | reverse complement strand
CGTGCTGGTGGGCGATCTCCTGGGACAGCAGCGACGCGGCGTAGTTCCCACCGCACTTGGCCATGCCCGTCCCGCCCGGGGCGACCCGGCCGGCGTCCGTGCACACCCAGATGTCGACGGGTGCGACGCCGCCCTTGAAGTAAACCCCGACCGGCGTGCCGATCACGGCGAACGTGGCTTGTCTCGTGGCGCGGACGCCGATGTACTCCTCGTCGGCGATCATGAACGGGCGGAGGTACAGGCTCTGCTCGTCGCCGCCGGGCACCCACCGGGCGTCGAGTTCGACGAGCGCACGCACGCCCTCGACGAAGTCCTCGACGGGCAACGGCGGCAGCGCCATGCGGGTCGCGCTGGACGCGAAGCGCGCCGCGTTGGCCTCGGGCCGGAAGCACCAGATCGAGCCGTCCGCGTGGCGGTAGGCCTTCAGGCCCTCGAAGATCTCCTGCGCGTAGTGGTACACGGCGCCGCCCGCGCTCAGGGGCAGCGGCCCGTACGGCACAAGCGCGGCGTCGTGCCAGCCCTGGTCGGGGTTCCAGTGCGCGATGGCCATGTGATCGCAGAAGTGCTCGCCGAACCCGGGATCGGCGTTGATGGCGGCGATCTCGTCGTCGGGAGTGAACACGGGATCGGCGGGCGGGGTGAACTGCAGCGCCATGGTGATGACCTCCTCAGGGATGCGTCTCTGCTATGAAAAAGCCCCCGCTGCGCTGGGCAGGCGAGGGGCGTTTCGTCGCGCTGGACAAAACGCTAGCCGGTGGCGGGTACTTCGGTCGTCGGCATGCCGTCATCGTAGCGCGTTCACCGCCCGCCTTCCACACTTCAAGACGATTCGTCTTGCCTGTTGAGATGCTAGGCGCCGCGCCGGGGCGGTCCCGGCCTACCATCGGGGGCATGCACGAGACCCACACGCCCACCATCGCCGTGATCCCCGGGGATGGCATCGGACCCGAAGTCGTCACCGAGGCCGTCAAGGTCCTGACCGCGGTGGCCGGCGAGGACGCGTTCAGCCTTGTCACGTACGATCTCGGGGCGGCGCGCTGGCAGCGGACCGGCGAGGTGCTCCCCGACTCGGTGCTCGCCGAGCTGGGACAGGCCGATGCGATCCTGCTCGGCGCCGTCGGCGCGGCGCCCGGCTCGAAGGCGATCCCCAGCGGCCTGCTGGAGCGCGGACTGCTGCTGAAGCTGCGCTTCACGTTCGACCAGGGCATCAACCTGCGTCCCTCGCGCCTGTACCCCGGGGTGCGCACGCCCCTGGCGCCGGAGGTCGTCGACGGCTTGGCGGTCGACTTCGTCGTCGTCCGTGAGGGCACGGAGGGCCTGTACTGCGGCGTGGGCGGCAGCCTGCGCGGTGGTGGGCCCGCCGAAGTCGCGACCGAGGTCAGCGTGAACACGGCGGCCGGCACGCGGCGCGTCGTCCGGGACGCGTTCGTCCGGGCCAGCCGGCGGCGCAACCACCTGACGCTCGTCCACAAGCACAACGTGCTGGTGAACGCCGGGGCGATGTGGCAGCGGATCGTGGACGAGGTCGGGGCCGAGTTCCCGCAGGTCGCGCACGACTACCTGCACGTGGACGCGACGATGATCGCCCTGGTCACCGACCCGGCGCGCTTCGACGTGATCGTCACCGACAATCTGTTCGGCGACATCATCACCGACCTCGCGGCGGCCGTCACCGGCGGCATCGGCCTGGCGGCGTCGGCGAACATCAACCCCGAGCGGGTCCACCCGTCCATGTTCGAGCCGATCCACGGCTCGGCTCCGGACATCGCCGGGCAGGGTGTGGCCGACCCCACGGCGGCGATCGCGTCGGTCGCCCTGATGCTCGACCACCTGGGACGTCCCGAACAGGCCAAGCGGATCGAGGCCGCCGTCACCGCGGACGTCGCCACCCGGGGCGCCGCACCCCGGAGCACGCAACAGGTCGGCGACGCCATCGCCGCGTTGGCCACCGGCTGAGGACGGGCGCCGCGCGATCAGTCGTCGCCGCCGTAGCCACGGGCCTGCGCAGCAAACAGGGCAGTGTAGACGCCATCCAGGGCGAGCAGTTGCCGGTGCTCGCCCTGCTCGACCAGCCGGCCATTCTCGAACACCAGGATCACGTCGGCCACGCGGATGATCGGGAACCGATGGGTGACGAAGATCGTGAGGCCGTCCTCCGGGAGAGCCGCGCCGAGCAGCACGGCGCGCAGGTCGGCCTCGGCCTGAGCATCGAGGGCGCTGGAGGCCTCGTCGAGGACGCGCAGTTGCGGGGACGAGGCCGCCCCACGGTACGACGCGTACAGGCAACGCGCGATCGCCACCGGCTGCCATTGGCCCCCGGACAGGCCGCGCGAGTCCGGCCACCGGGACCCCACCAGGGTCATGAACCCCTCGGGCAGGTCCAGCGGCAAGGACGCACACCCGACCTCGTCCAGGACCCGGGACACGGCCGCGGCGTCATGACGCGAGGGCGTCGGATCGGCGACACCGGACCAGTCGCCGAAGGCCACGTTGTCAGCGAGGGGCGCCTCGTAGCGCATGACCGACTGGAAGGCGGCACTTGTCCTGGGAGACGACGCCCGGTTACCCTCCGGGCCGATCCACCCGATGCGGCCGCCGGTCGTGCGCCGAAACCCCAGGAGGAGATCCAGGAACGTGGTCTTCCCCGAGTCGTTCGCCCCCAACAAGGCGATCGAGGCACCGGTGTCCAGGCCGACGCACACATCGGCGAGCGCATCCGTCTCCGCAACCACGGAAGTCATCACCTCACGACCAACCTTGGGCCTCCCGACGCCCCCTGCCTTTGGCCACTCAATCCATTGGCCCCGAGGCCGCGAGTCACCGTCGCTCGGGTCTCGCCGACATCGTGGCCCCGGTAGCACGACGCGTCGACGAGCGGGCTCGCGCCGTGAGCGAACGGTGATGCAGCGCGCGCTGACTGGCATATAGTTAAGGCTATCGTTTTCGGTGATACAAGCACGCCGACCACAACCCGGCAACCAAGTTGTCGGCAACAATGCCGACCAAAGCAACACAGAGAGGATACCATGAATCGCAAAGCAGGTGTGGCGTGGCAGCAGTTGCGCTGACGGGTGCCATGATCGTGGGGATACAGGGCCCAGCGTGGGCTGGCTCCGTGTCCGGTGGTGCCCTGTCGTGCCCATCCAACCAGAATGTTGTGACCAATTCGAAGAGTGCGGGGTACACCAGTCACTCCTACACCGTGGGATCGCTGCAACAGATTTGGGACTACGGGAACGTCTCGGCGTCGAACCCCTACAGGACGTGGGCGACAGGCTCGCGGACGGCCAGCAGTTGGTGGGTATCCGGACAGGTGCTCGAGAGCGGGTCGGGCTCGTGCAAGCTCGCGGCAAACCTTACGTGAGGGGGACCAGTGAGAGCGGCACACGTCGCTTTGCTGCTGACGCTGGCCCTTGCCGCCGGTGGTTGCACCGGATCGCCGGTAGAGGCCACCACTCCCACCCAGTCGGGTGACGGTGCCGCCCCCTGGATGGCGGTCTACGCCGAGTGTATGCGCGACAAGGGCTGGGACGCGCGGGTGCAGACCGATCCCCAGGTCGGCGATCCCGGCGTGGTGAGTTCATTCAACTCGGACCAGCAGGACGCCTTCATGGCCGACTCCGCGGCGTGCCATGCGGCGGCGGGCGTCCCGACGGAACCGCCGTCGTTCTCCGAGGCAGACGCGGGCCACCTATACGACATCTACCTCGGCGTGGCGTCGTGCGTGATCGCCGCAGGCTACGATGTGCCGGCGGCGCCCAGCCGGGAGTTTTTCGTGTACGGCATGATGCACGAGGGGCTGCCGCCGTGGACCCCGTACGACGGACTCCTGTCGCTGGCCCCCGCCGACTACGCAACCGCGAAGGCGGCCTGTCCGATCCCGGACTGGCCATGAGCGGAGCCACACCCGCGAGTACCCCGCCCCGGCATCGCCGGTGGGGCGGGGTACTGGTGGGCGCGGTGTGCCTGGTCGGCGGCGCCGCGGGCGGGTGGTGGGCGGGGACGACGCTGCTGCGTCCGCCCCCGGACGTGCTGGCCGCGCCCGACTACACGCTCGTAGCCGCCCGCACGACCACGATCGGCCTGGACCTGCGCCTCAACACGGCGGCGACCTGGGTGCCCACAGGCTCCGCGGACGGGGCGGCGGACGGGGTGATCACGAGCGTGGCGGTGAAGCCGGGGAACGTGGTCGGGCCGGGCGATGTGATCTACACCGTGGATCTGCGCCCGGTCGTGGCGGCGGCCGGCGACGTACCTCCGTTCCGTGACCTGACGCTGGGGGCGCGCGGCGCCGACGTCGCCCAGTTGCAGCGGTTCCTGGCCGTCATCGGCCACGACACCGGCCAGGCGGACGGCGTGTTCGACACCGCGGTGAAGACCGCCGTGCGGGCCTGGCAGCACGACATGGGGGTGGAGCAGACCGGGGTCGTCCTGCGTGGCGACATCATGTATCTGCCGCAATTGCCGGCGCGGATCACGCCCGCCGCCGGCCTGGAAGTCGGCCGGGAGGTTTCGGGCACGTACCCGGTGGTGTCGCTGCTGCCCGATGCGCCCGTCTTCGCCATCGCACTCGGAGAGGCGCAGGCGGGCCTGATCCACCCTGGCACGGCGGTCGATCTGGCCTACGCCGGCCACGCCTGGACAGCCATCGTGTCGGACGTGCGCGGAACGGCAGGATCATTCCAGGCCGAACTGGCCGGCGCCGGCGGCGGGTCGGTCTGCGGAGCCGACTGCTCGGCGATCCCGCTGCCTGCGTCCACCACGAACGGGTCCGGTGGACAGGGGGCCGAGACGTCACAGAGCGGCGGCGTCCTGATTCCGTCCGTGATCCACGTGATCCCCCAAGAGTCGGGGGTGAGCGTGCCAGCGGCGGCCGTCGTGACGACCGCCGACGGGCGGACGGGCGTCACCCTGGCCGATGGCACCTTCCGCGAGGTGAAACTGGGCACGACGGCCAGTGGGCTCATCGTCGTCGACGGCGTGGCGGACGGGGAGCCGGTGCGTGTGCCCGGCCAGGAGCCGTGACGACCATGACCCCGGCCGAATCAGGCGCGACAGGATTGACCGCCCAGGGTCTGTCCTTCGTCTACCCGGGCGGGGTCGTCGGCGTACGCAGTTTCGCGGGTCGCTTCCCGCCGGGATCGCTGTCAGCGATCACCGGGGTGTCCGGCTCGGGCAAGTCGACGCTGCTGTACCTGCTCGGCCTCCTCCAGCGTCCCTCCGCCGGCGACGTCTTCCTCGACGGTCATCCCACCACGCGCCTGGCCGATGCCCGCCGGGCCTGGCTGCGTGCCCACTTGTTCGGCTTCGTGTTCCAGGACGCCGCCCTCGACCCGTCCAGGACCGTCATGGACAACGTCATCGAGACGGCCCTCTACCGGAACGCGCCCCGGCGGGAGGCGGTGCGGCGGGCGCACGACCTGCTGGCGCAGTTCGGCGTCGGGCTCCGCGCCGACCACCTCCCGGGCCAGGTGTCCGGCGGGCAGGCGCAGCGCGTCGCCCTGTGCCGCGCACTCCTGGGCGATCCGCGGTTCATCCTGGCGGACGAGCCGACCGGCAATCTCGACGCCGACTCCCGCGATGTCGTAATCGGCGCGCTGCGGGAGCGCGCCGAGTCGGGGGTGTGCGTGGTCATCGCGACGCACGACGATCGGGTGGCCGCCGCCTGCGACAGCCACGTCGATCTTGAGGCTGGTGCGTGATGGGCCCGCTGGTGCGGGAGGCGATGGCGAGTGCGCGCAGCCAGGCCGTCACGAGCCTGCTCACCCTGGTGATGGTCGCGGTGATGTGCGCGTCCGCGCTGCTGACCAGCGGACGCACAGTGGCGACCGAGGACGCCGTCCTGGCGCACCTCGATGCCGCCGGCACACGGTCGATCATCGTGCGCGCCGCCGACGGTGCCGGCCTGACCGTCGCGGCGGTGTCCCGGATCGCCCGCATCATCGAGGCGGAGTCGGTAACCGGTTTCGGGCCGGTCGTGGATGTGCGCAACACCCGCATCCCCGGCGGCACGCCCGTGGGACTGCGCGCCGTCTACGGGCTGGGGTCGCCAGGCCAGGTGCGGGCGACGCCCCGGGCGGCGCAAGCCCTTGGGTTGCGCGATGGGACGGGGGAGGTCGTCACCGCAGACGACCACCGCTACCTGGTGACGGGGACCATGGCCCTGCCCAGCTACCTGGGTCTGCTCGGGTCCGTCATCCTCGAATCCCGCGAGCCGGCCGGCGGCGAGGAGGTCGACCTCATCGTCGTCCTCGCCACCGAACCACGCCTGGTGCGCGCAGTGGCCGAGACGGTCGCCGGGCTCCTGGCTGCGGCCGACCCCACAAAGATCTCGATCGAGACCTCGGCCACCTTGGCGGACGTGCGGGCAGCCATCGGCGGTGAGCTTGGCCGGTACGGGCGCGCCACGGTTCTCGGCGTGCTCGCCATCACGGCGCTCCTGCACGGTGCCAACCTCCTGGCCCTGGTCTATCTGCGCCGCAAGGACTTCGGGCGTCGCCGCGCGCTCGGCGCCACCCGCGGGCTGATCGTCAGCCTCCTCCTCACGCAGGCCGGCATCCTTGCGGTCATCGGTGCCGGGCTTGGTATCGGAGTGGCGTCGGCCGTGGTCGCACGTTCCGGCGCGGCCCTGCCGAACGCCCAGTACTGCCTCGCCCTGGCCGTCGCGGGCCTGCTGGTGACCCTGGTCGCTGCCCTCGTGCCCGCGCTGGTCGCCTCACGCCGCCAACCGCTCCAGGAGCTCCGCGTGCCGTAGACCGGCTTGGCGCCTGACCGCACGCGCCATGCCACGCCACGTCAGGATGTGGTACGTTCTCATCATGAATGGGACGACAACACTGACGATGGGAGACCGGGGCCGGCTCGTGATTCCTGCCGGAACGCGCGAACGGTTCGGGTTGACGACCGGGACCCCGGTCGTCCTCGTCGAAACCGACCAGGGGCTGGTGCTCATGACGCGCGAGCAACTTCTCAAGCGGGTCCGGTCCGATCTGCAGGGGCACGACCTCGTCGGGTCGCTGCTGGCGGACCGCCGCCGCGAAGCCGAACGGGAGGCCGCATGATCGTCCTGGACGCGTCCGCGGCGCTGGCCTTCCTGAAGGGCGAACCAGGCGCCGACGCGGTGGAGGCGGCCCTGGTGAACGGGCCGGCCGTCTGCGGCGCGGCGAACTGGTCCGAGATCGCCCAGAAACTGCTCGCCGCCGGGCGCAACTGGGCCGACGCCAGGGCGGCGCTGCTGAGTTACGGCGTGACCGTCGAACCCGTGACACGCGACGACGCCGAATGGGCCGCGGCCCACTGGGCGGAACACCCGTCGCTCAGCCTCGGCGACCGCCTCTGCCTGGCCCTCGCCCACCGCACCGGTGCCGACGCCTGGACGACCGACCGCACGTGGGGCGACGGCCCGGGCATCCGTCAGATACGGTGACCGGGCCGTCGGCACCCGCTACCGGGCGGCGGTCCCCTCCGTGTAGTCGGCGTCGGGCGAGCGGATGAAGCTCATCACGCCGCGCAGCTCGCGTCCCACCTTCTCGATCGGGTGGGCCTCGCCGGCGGCGCGCTCCCGCTTGAACTCGGGTGCGCCAGCATCCTGGTCGGCGATGAACCGGGCGGCGAAGGAGCCATCCTGGATGTCGGCCAGCACCGCCTTCATCGTCTCCTTCACGCGGGCGTCGATCACGCGCGGGCCGGACACGTAGTCGCCGTACTCGGCCGTGTCGGACACCGACCAGCGCATCTTCGAGATGCCGCCCTCATAGATCAGGTCGACGATCAGCTTCACCTCGTGCAGGCACTCGAAGTACGCCGATTCGGGCTGGTAGCCCGCCTCGACGAGCGTCTCGTACCCGGCCAGGATCAGGTGCGACAGGCCGCCGCACAGCACGGCCTGCTCGCCGAACAGGTCGGTCTCCGTCTCCTCGGTGAACGTCGTCTTCAGCCCGCCCGCGCGCAGGCCACCCGCCGCCTTGGCGTAGCTCATCGCGAGCGGCCAGGCGTTGCCGGTGGCGTCCTTCTCGACCGCGACGAGCATCGGGACGCCGCGGCCGTCCGCGTACTCCCGGCGCACCAGGTGGCCCGGGCCCTTCGGCGCGACCATGCACACGTCCACGCCGTCCGGCGCCGTGATGTAGCCGAACCGGATGTTGAACCCGTGCGCGAAGAACAGCGCGTCCCCCGGCACCAGGTGCGGCGCGATCTCGTCGGCGTACAGGTGGCGCTGCACCTGGTCGGGCGCCAGGATCATGATCAGGTCGGCCCAGGCGGCAGCCTCGGCCGGCGTCATCACCGGCAGGCCGGCGTCGGCGGCCTTCGCGCGGGACGTGCTGCCGGGCTGCAGCCCGACGCGGACGTCCACGCCCGAATCGCGCAGGTTCAGCGCGTGGGCGTGGCCCTGCGAGCCGTATCCGATGATCGCGACCTTGCGCTGCTGGATGATCGACAGATCGGCGTCCTCGTCGTAGAACAGTGTGGCCATGGTGGTGATACTCCTTGTCGTCGGTGGATAGATGAAGTCTAGGCGCGCGCGAGCGCCGGACGGCGGGTCTCGGCCATGGCCCGGGCGCCCCGGGTCAGGGCGACGTGCCCGGACGTGGCCATCTCGATGATCCCGTACGGGCTCAGCAACTCGACGATGGCCCGCAGCTTCTCGGCCGACCCGGTGGTCTCGATCGTGATCGACTCCGAGCCGACGTCGACGGCGTGGGCTCGGAACAAGTTCACGATGTCGATCACCGAGCTGCGCGTCGACTCCGTGCAGTAGACCTTGAGCAGGATCAGCTCGCGGTCGACGGCACCCGCGTCGAGTTCGATGATCTTGTAGACCTCGATCAGCTTGTTCAGCTGCTTCACGATCTGCTCCAGGATCGCCGGATCCGCGACCGTCGCGACGATCGTCATGCGCGACACGTCCGGATCGAGCGTCGGGCCGACCGTCAGCGACTCGATGTTGTAGCCGCGCCGGCTGAACAGCCCGGCGACACGTGTCAGGACGCCGGGCGCGTTCGCGACCAGGACGCTCAGGGTGTGCGTGTTCACGACGCCTCCTCTTCCCACCGCGGCGAAACGCCGAAGCCGATGTTCATGTTGTCGGGGCTGCTCCCGGCCGGCACCATGGGCCAGACCATGGCATCCCGCGCCACCTGGAACTCCACGAGGACGGGCCGGTCGTTGATCGCCATCGCCTCCTCGATCGCCGGATCGAGCTCCTCGGGCGTGCGGACGCGGATCGCGTGGGCGCCCATCGCCTCGGCCAGCTTGCAGAAGTCCGGCAGCGAATCGGTGAACAGGTCGGAGTTCGAGTACCGCTTGCCGTAGAACAGCTTCTGGTGCTGCCGGATCATGCCCAGCACGTTGTTGTTGATGATCGCGACCTTCACCGGGATGTCGTTCAGGGAGCACGTCGTCAGCTCCTGCTGGGTCATCTGGAACGAGCCGTCGCCGTCGATGCCCCACACGCACGCGTCGGGACGTCCCACCTTCGCGCCCATGAGCGCCGGCAGGCAGAAGCCCATCGTGCCCAACCCGCCGGACGTGACCCAGTGCCCCGGGTGATCGTGCGGCAGGAAGTGACTCGACCACATCTGGTGCTGGCCGACCCCGGTGACGAACACGGACTGCGGCCCGGCGATCTCGCCCAGCCGCTGGATGACCCGCTGGGGCGACAGCTTGCCGTCCTCGGTGTCCTCGTCGAGGGTCAGCGGATAGCGCCGCCGCAGGCTGTCCAGGAAAGCCCGCCAGGGGCTGAGATCCTGCATCGTCTCGGTGGCCAGCGCCTTGTCCAGTTCGATCAGCACCGCCTTCGCGTCGCCCACGATCGGCAGGTCGGCCGCCCGGTTCTTCCCGATCTCCGCCGGGTCGATGTCCGCGTGAATCACCGCCGCACCCGGGGCGAACGCGTCGAGCCGGCCGGTCACCCGGTCGTCGAAGCGGGCACCGATCGCGATCAGCAGGTCGGACCGCTGCAGCGCCCCCACCGCCGCGACCGTGCCGTGCATGCCGGGCATGCCGTAGAACAGCGGATCGCTGGACGGGAACGCCCCCTGGGCCATGAGCGTCGCCACGACCGGAATGCCGGTGTCCTTGACGAGCGCGCGCAACTGGGCGGACGCACCCGAGCGGATCACGCCGCCGCCGATGTAGAACACCGGGCGTTCCGCCGCCGCGATCATGCGCGCCGCCTCGCGGATCTGGCGGACGTGCGGCTTCAGCGTCGGCTTGTAGCCGGGCAGGTTGTACGTCTTCGGCCACTCGAAAACGGCGCTCGACGCGAGCGCGTCCTTCGTGATGTCGACCAGCACCGGCCCGGGGCGGCCCGTCGAGGCGATGTGGAACGCGTCCTTGATCGCCTGCGCGATGTCCGCCGTGTGCGTGACCATGAAGTTGTGCTTCGTGATCGGCATCGTGATGCCCCGGACGTCCGCCTCCTGGAACGCGTCCGTGCCGACCGCCGTGGACGCCACCTGTCCGGTGATCGCCACGATCGGCACCGAGTCCATGTACGCGTCGGCCAGGGCCGTCACCAGGTTCGTCGCGCCCGGGCCGGACGTCGTCAGGCAGACGCCCACCTTGCCGGTCGCCACCGCGTAGCCCTCGGCCGCGTGCCCGGCGCCCTGCTCGTGGCGCACCAGGATGTGTCGGATCGGCGAATCGAACAGCAGGTCGTAGACCGGCAGGTTGGCAGCACCCGGAATGCCGAAGATGACCTCGACCCCGGCGTGCTCCAGCGCGGCCAGCAGGGATTGGGCGCCGGTCATCGGCGCCCTTTCACCGGTCTCCATGGGCTCTCCTCTCTGTGGCCGGGGTGTCGCTCCCCCGGCGTGGACGTGCAACAAAAAACCCCCGCCGCCGGCCAGGCGGACGAGGGAGCGCTTCGCCGAGGTGACGAAGCGCTAGATGAGTACGAGCGATGCGGTCCTGCTCATGTCGTTCATTCTACGAAACAGTAGCCACACAGCGGACAGGTGTCTCAATTGGCGAGATGGTGGGGTGGCGTTGCCATCGCGCCCGCGGCCTGTGAGAAGCCAGGACGGGCCGCCAGGACACCCTGACAGCCCGTCGTCGTGGCCCGCCGCCAGCGCCTCGGAAGGCCCTGAACGCCGCGTGCGGTCCGGGGGCTCACTCGGTGAGGTCGACCACCTTGGCGTCCTCGGCGGCGCGCTGCACGGCCTCGCAGCCCTTGATCGCGTTGGACTTGCTCTCATAGTCCTCGCCGACGGCGACGACCTGCCCGTTGCCCGCCTTGAGGCGGAAGCGGAACTTACCAGCCTTGTCCTGATAGACCTCGAATGTGCCAGCCATGATCCCTCCTTTACTGTCGTCCGGGTCGACGACTGACGACGACAGTAGTACGGCTCCCCCGCCACGGCACGCACCGGGGTCCGCGTGTCCCCTAGGCTGGATCGCGTGGATGTCACCGGTCTGAATGCCGAGGGTTTCGCCCGTGTCGCGGCGCGGGTCGTGCCGGTCGTGCTCGCCGACCCGGTCGCGAACGCCCGTGCGATCCTGGCCGATGCGACCGTGCTGGCCGCGGACGGGGTACGGCTCGCCGCCTACCCGGAGCTGTGCCTGACCGGCGCCACGTGCGGGGACCTGTTCTTCCAGGACGCGCTGCTCGATGCGGCCGAGACCACCGTGGCCTGGCTGTGCGAGGCGACGCGCGACCTGGACACGGTACTCGTCGTCGGGACGCCGGTGCGACGGCGGTCCCGCCTCTACGACTGCGCGGCCATCCTGCACCGGGGCGCGCTGCTCGGCCTCGTTCCCCGGAGCCGCATGGGCGACGCGGCGCGCTGGTTCGGCGCCGGTGAGGGTGTCCGGGACACCGTCGCGTTCGCGGGGCGCGAGGCCGCCTTCGACCCGGACCTGGTCGTCGCGGTGCCCGGTCTGCCCGAGCTGCGGGTCCGCGTCGCGGTGGGCGACGACGCGGCGACGTCCGTCCCCACGCCGGTCGGCGAGTGGCCCCAGGACGCGACCGTGCTGGTAGCCATGGCCGCGTCCCCCGCGGCGATCGGCCGGGCCGACGAGCGGGCCGCGTCGGCACGCGCGACGTCGCGGCGGTGCGCCTGCGCGGTCGTCGGCACGAACGCCGGGCCCGGAGAGTCCTCGACCGACGCGGTGTTCGACGGTGCGACGTTCGTGTACGAGTGCGGCGAGGTGCGGGGCGAGTCCGGACGCTGGCCCACCGGCCCGTCCGGCACGCTCGCCGACGTCGACGTGCGCCGGCTCATGGGCGAACGCGGGACGGGCGACCGCGACACCCCGCCGGCCACCGTCCCGGCCGGCCAGGACGCACCGGCCCGGCGGTTCCCGTTCGTTGCGGAGGACCCGGACCAGCTGGCCCGCGACTGCACCGAGGCCTTCGCGATCCAAGTGCACGCCCTGGCACGGCGCGTCCGGGCGATCGGCGCGCCGAAACTCGTCCTCGGCGTGTCCGGGGGCCTGGACAGCACGCAGGCGCTGCTCGTGTGTGCACGCACGCTGGATCTGCTGGGGCGTCCGCGCACCGACATCCTCGCGTTCACCATGCCCGGTTTCGCCACGACGGAGGGCACGAAATCGAACGCACTGGCCCTCATGGAGACGATCGGGGCGACCGCGGAGACGCTCGACATCCGCCCGGCCGCGACGCAGATGCTCGCCGACCTCGGCCATGCGTTCGCCGACGGCGAAGCCCTGTACGACATCACGTTCGAGAACGTCCAGGCCGGACTGCGCGCCGACTACCTGTTCCGTCTCGCGAACCAGCGTGGCGGCGTCGTCGTCGGCACCGGCGATCTGTCCGAGCTGGCGCTCGGCTGGTGCACGTACGGGGTCGGCGACCACATGAGCCACTACGGCGTGAACGCGGGCGTCCCGAAGACACTGCTGCGGCACCTGATCGCCCACGCGATCCGCGACGGCGGCTTCGGGGCGGACGTGAACGCGGTGCTGGCGCGTGTCCTGGAGCAGGAGATCAGCCCCGAGCTGGTGCCCGGCGAGGCAGGCGGCCCGGCCCAATCCACCGAGGCGCAGATCGGTCCGTATGACCTGAACGACTTCTTCCTGTACCACGTGCTGGCGGG
>Ga0209629_10002214_pt1 | contig 13066 bp, 8 predicted proteins | sample TergutCu122P5_FD_187286 | JGI IMG/M metagenome (GOLD analysis project Ga0209629, IMG submission 187286) | Cubitermes ugandensis P5 segment gut microbial communities from Kakamega Forest, Kenya - Cu122 P5 (SPAdes) (version 2) | ecosystem: Host-associated > Arthropoda: Insects > Digestive system >... | reverse complement strand
GTCTCGGATTATAATGTCTGGTTTGTTATTGGGGATAGTTCTGTCCGTTTGCACTTGCTGGTTCCACAGTATAGTCACCTTGTCTCCTTGATTTGTTACTACTGAGTTTGGTACATGTTCGTACCAGTGTTTATTATTATTATTCAGTTCTTATTATTAATGTGTTGGTACAACAGCCAAACGTTCAAGAACAGAGGCAGCACAGAAAACGTAAAAATGCATCTAATACCTACAATTTGCCACTTAATTTAAAATTTCAATAAGACGTACAACAATTATATTCGGTGCGATCACAAACGGCAAAACAGAAAATTATTATTATTGATGATACACACTGATCAATACAAAACATTTTTCCATAGTTCTACAAGAAACTTCAATATACAGCTTCGTCCTTGGAAGTCGTTGAACTGATTTGGCCTATATCAAGTTACCTGCATGGTGCATCGTCCCAAACCGTTTCAATTAATTCAAGTTTTGTTATTACTTTGCGAACAGTAGCGAACTACTTGACCAACTGAAACATACAGATCATTCGTTTTTTATATGAAATAATTACATTAATACAAAACTGAGTATATTTCAACAACTCTAAGCAAATACCAAACGTACCTTACTAGACACATGCCACAACCTAACCGCATGAAAATACTTTAAAAAACGGTCATATCTACATTTTATAAGGATCAAATTCCTGGATGTTACCTATGAAAAAAGAACGAAAAGTGGATACAGGAATATGTTCCTCACATCGTTCTGAGGATTCAAAAGAGCACAGCTTAACTTTATTGAAGATTTCTTTGTAATAAAACAAACTAGATGCACTAATTTCACAAATTTATTACGTCATGAAACTCTACATGTTTCGGACAGTTCGTCTGTCCATCATCAGGAGTTTATTCACTGTACACTCAGCAATGGTATAAGTCATGGTGGTTTGTAAACAGCTTTCGAGCAGGACCAGGATGGAACTGCAGTTCCATCTTGGTCCTGCTCGAAATTGTATTGAAGATATTGGAGAAGGACTAAGAATATCAGTTTTTAGAGCAATAAATCAGGCTACTAAATAATACTATTAAGACTTTGGAAATATTCTTAAATGCCGGACCCCGAAACCCCACCGAAACAACAGTTTTAGTAACGGCAATCGGAACAGTACATCAGCCGATCACGTCAAGACAGTTGTCACGCTGACAAGGTGACTTTCTGACGTTGACCGGGCATAGGCGTAACTTGGCCTGTAACATTGGTGGGAGGACGGAAGCAAATCCGATCATGGGAATTAAAAACTTCACGATTAGTGAAGTCAGAAAGAGGGGAAGTTTGCTTTGAACCAGTCCTTAATATTCAAACATCTCTTCCCCCTCTGTCGACCCAATATATTTTTTATTTGCCCCCGTTCAACTCAGTAGCAAATAAAAAATCTTGGGTCGAAAATATTTGGGGGGGGGCATTTTCGCCCTTGAACCCCCCCATAACGCCTTTGTGCCCCGGAAATCTAGAGTAAAATTCCATAGCCCGTATATACAACTCTGGCCTACCATTGCACTAAACGCAGGCAAATCACTTCCCGATGAAGTCTGTGTAACTCGTGGAAAGAAAAACCTTTAGAATCGAGTGCATAAGCAGATGTTAGTTCCACAAAGAGATTATGGATTTGGCAGCAAACACAAAATCCTTGATTCCTCGATGAATCTAACCCCATAGTTCAGTAACTCCACAGTCTCTTCGACCAACTCACACAGAACTGCTTGGTATTCAGAAAGGTCCAGACTCAGATTCCAGCCCAGGGACTGCCTGATTTTAATTAGGTCTTTCGAGATTTCCTCAGTTACTGGAAGGAAATGTTTGTTAACACGTTATAATATGCCACGACCGCATTTTCGATATATGCTGCTGTTCGTAATTCGTAACAATTCTCCGCTACATTAAAATAACTGAAGAGATGAAAAGCGAGGCTTAACAGACCAGATCATAAAGGGAAAAATAAATTGTATCTACATAAATATAGCGTCCCCTGTGTCCCGTAACACTCACTGTTCATTTTGATCCTGACGACTGCGAGTTAATATAACAAATGCGATGCATACAGTACCGTAAACTAATCAACAGTTCCATTCATAAGGCCTATTTATTTCTGTAATCAGTTACGCATAAAATCATAAGCGATAGATCAGTCGGTATACTGCTTAGGAATCGTGCTGGATAACTGAGGAATCGTGGTTCGACTTCCGGCGGGAGTAAAGAATTATTTAACCCTTTAAATGCCTAATTAAATCCCATCTGCCATTTGCTGGCATTTTAAGGAGCTCACCACATTCTCCACATTAGCAGGATAAGGGTTAAAGTAAAGGTGTCCCGCGACAGGCCGAGGTGGCCCAAGGGGTGCCGGGTAGATTAAGGCCCCGGATTTTCTTGACGTTTCGGCATTACAAGGGTGGTAGGTCGTCGGCCAAACGCACCGGCCGCCTTTACCTCAGGAGAAATCCCTGGTACTCACTTTCAGAGGCTCAGTCGACCTCAGGACACATAAAGAATGATTTACTTCTTCATATCTCCAATCCGTCTCTGGTTTCACCTATCCTTCCTTTCAAAGGGCACAGGGAGCTATTTCACTAGTGGGTGATGATTATGATCCTCGAACTACAGTCGAGGTTCAGAACAAGTGGCGTTATACCTCCCCTCTCTCACATGACCTTAAGGTTTAAACAGGAAGGATTTTAACACTAACTTTTTACCACATGTATTATGTAACATTTGATACTGAACTGATGTGGTATTGTATAGAAACTGGGCTTCAAAATCTCTGTGTTTCAGGAACCTGGTGCCCACCGATGATACTTCTGACTGGCAAACACACGTGGAAACAAGGAGATATTTGTAAACAATATCTACAGAATAAATATGTGGCATTTATGCGAAACGTGAATTGAAACTGCGGAAACCTATCGCAAATGTATCAGTTTGTTCCATACATACATGTGAAGCTCCATAACTGATATCGCGCTGCACAACAATTTATGTTGTTGACACCTCATTATGGAACCGAGCTACGCCGCATCTGTTACAAAATGTGCTGAGAAACTGAATGTGATGGATTTGTGTGAACGTGTTGTAACTGGAATGACCTCGTTATGGCTGTTTATTTCGACCCTGCAGTTCCTCTCACAGTAACCAAGGTGTGTTAATTCGTGTTTTGAAAATTTGTTTGATTCTGTAAAATATTATTTTAAGTTTAATATTTTAATAAGTATAAACGTTTATCTTCGCTTAGCTGGTCACAAATATATCCAACCTTTTCATTTTAGAACTCAAATATTCACACCCTTATTTCAAAGTAACTAGCTGCAGCTTACTATTCTGAGCCATCCAATCTCTAACTCTATAACATATTAGTTCAATCGATTTCCAATATCAATATTGTAACTGCACCTAATTTTCCCATACTTATTCCCTCTCAATTAATGCTGTATACACTTCTCATATTCTTGATAAACACTATACATCCTGCCTGTCTCATCCACCTCAATCTGATAACCATAATAATGTGTAGTATAGATATAGCATATAGTATACATATAGCACAAATTAAAATGTATTCACGTATTTATAATTTAAGAAACATGTAAGTGCGCAGAAAGACTGTGATTTGAATACAATAACATAAAATACATTTAGACAATATTAGTGATAAGGATGAAAGTGAAAAAGAGGAGACAAATCAAAACAAGACCATTAAATGTGAACACATTTCTAATTCTTCTGATTTATCGCCTCTTCCTTATGGACTGAACAGCATACTTATACCTGTATAATATGAACAGAGAGAAATGGCATAACATAATATACATCTTCAGTGACGTGGGGTTACCACAGGACACCATCACTAGGCAACCGTCCAATACGGATGATTAAGATACATATGACAAAGACAGGCCTAAGTTATTACTGGGATCTGACACAAACTCGCGATTACACTTACTTACTTACTCCAAGGAGGAGAATCTTTCTTGAGAAGCTAATCGCTTCTCAGCTAGACAAGAAATTATACTCATTTTATGGAAAACGATGGTTCATTACCGCGTTCACAAGTGCCCGCCACCTATCTCTACACTCAACCAGATCAATCCAGTCCATGTCCCAATATTCCACTTCCTGAAGATCCATCTTAAAAATGTCTTCCCATCTATGCCCGGGTCTTCCAAGTGTTTTTTCCTTCAGGTTTCCCCACCAAAACCCTGTATGTACCTCTCCTCTTCCCCATAAGTGCTACATGCCTCACCCATCTCATTTTTCTCGATTTTGTCACCAGAAAAATATTTGGTGAGGAGTACAGATCGTTAAGCTACTCTTTATGTAGTTTTTCCCATCCCCTTGTTCCCTTGTCTCTCCTAAGTCGAAATATTCTCCTCAGTACCCTGTTCTCAAATACCCTCAGCCTATGTTCCTCCCTTGATGTGAGCAACCAAGTTTCACACCTATAAAAAACAACTGGCAATATTTAATTCTGTATATCTTAATCTCTATTTTTGGATAGCAGCTTGGAAGACAAGAGATTCTGCACCGAATTATAGCAAGCATTACCTGACTTCAGTCTGCTCGTAATTTCTTCCTGAATAAAAATTTGGTTTGTTAGGGTTGTTCCCAAATATTTGAACTCTTTCACCATTTCAAAGTAGCTATTATCAATCTTTGTATTGTGACTTTATACTGCATTCTGATCTCGAGACATGACTATGTGTTTAGTTTTTCAGCATTCACTTCTAGACCAATCTCCTTACTATCGACTTAAAAAAGATTCTCCGTTTTTCTTTATAGTATGTGCGCTTCCACCCAGTATATTACCATCACCAGCATGAACCAAAAGCTGATGTGTACCATTTAATTTCAATCCATCCTGGTTTAACTGAACCCTTCTAATACAAAACATAGTTGAAAAACAATGGCGATAAAGCCTGTACTTGTTTAAAAGTATTCTTAATAGGAAATGTGAGACAAATGTTTACCTACACGGACTCTGCTATAGGTTTCATTCAGTCAGTTTTTATTAGCTTTACCAGTCTCATGGTGATACCAAACTCAATGAGAATATTATACAAGACCCCTCTCCTAAATGAAAGGTAATTATTCCTGAAATCTTTAAATAGATGATGCACTGCTTCATTATATTCCCATTTTCCCTCAAGTATTTGACGAATGCACAATATATGATCAGTAGTTGACCTGTCTCGTCGAAATCCACATTAATAATCCCCAGTAATTTCCACTGCATATGAAGTTAACCTTGACAGCTGGAAATGTTGGAAAAATTTTGTTCGTGTTTGACAAAATTGATATGCTTCTATAATTACTAGAGTCTGTTTTATCGACCATCTTATAAATAGGTACGATGATCGACTCCTTTCACTCCTCAGGCAATTTCTCCTTATTCCAAACAGAATTAATAAGTTTATGATCTCAGAGCAAATTGTTCTACATCGTGCTTTAAACATTTCTGCTGGAATTTGGTTAATGCGTGGCAATTTGTGTTTTTTAAATTTTCAATAGTCACCTCAATCTCAAAGACACTGGGTCAGGCAGTAGTGGCTCTGCTGCATGTATGTCTGTCTGCCTAACCGCACGAATGTAAGTTCTCCAAAATAATCAACTTAACTAAATGGAAGTGGAACAACAATATCCTCAAGATAGCTCACACGGGTTAAGGTGATACGGGTTTAATTCCCGACAATATCCTGAATTTTCTCCTTGTAACTGCTTAGAGTCCCACACCGAGGGCTCTAATTTTTCCCTTCGAATGAGTTAAAGTTAACTATTCCTGCGGAACAAGTCAGACCAAGCTTACAGCTGACAAATCTTCTGCATTCAGAGCTGAAGTTAGAAATGTGTGAAGCTTTCTAAACTACACTGCCTGTATCATGGTGTAGTATGTAGTATGCAGTGCTACAGGAACTATAGTGTTATCCATAATTTTATTTACAGGGGACGTTAGGGAATGATTTGGACAGGGGTTCATGTTTCGGCCAGGGAAATGCTGTAAGATAGCATGAGTGACTTTCGGATAGTATTGTTCTAGTACATAATTCCACCACCCTATGGTCTTAATCATGCAGAACTGTGAAAACTGTTGCGTCTTTACTGAGTCTAGTGGTCGAAAGGCATGGACAAGGGTCGCAAAATGGAAGGCGATTATCATGAGCAGAGACGGACCACGTGATTCCTGGGGAAAGAAGGCGTTAAACTTTCAGATATTGATCGTTTGTTATCTGAAATTCGTGGAGGGAAAGCACCTGCAAGCAGCACTGTGTTTAATTGACTACGGAGCTTGAAAAGTGGTAAGGAAACTGCACAGAAAGGTGTAAACACCAGTCTTCCGACGACATACCTTCCACCAGCAACACAAAACCAAATCCAAGTGAATCCTGGCGGAGAGACGCATAACATTTGATAAGCTGCAGCGTACAATTGGCCTCGGTCCAGGAGCTCTTCACATCATCCACAAAGATCTGAAGATGGAAATGTGCGAGCACACAGTGCCTCACAAAATTTGAAGCAGCAACAGAAACAGAGGAGGGTGGACAATTGCCTCAACCTCCATATTCACCCGACCTGGCTCCATATAAATACGTTCAGCTCGACATAACCAGGAATGCACTGCGCGGTGAGCAATTTCCATCTCGAAGAACTCCAGACGGGCGCGCATGAGTGGTATCACAACATCCCCAAAGACAGGTTCCGCAGGCGGCTGTCCCTGAGTGGTATCGTAGCATCCCTAAACACAGGTTACGTTAAGTCATCCGTAAGCTACGAGGAAGAATATATGGTGAAGGAATTACGTACTAAGTCCAAATTATCCGACGATAACTCGCGCAATCTTACAATATTTTATTTGCCGAAAAAGGCGGCCCTGTCCTAATCATTTCCGAACGCCCCTCATAATTATCATCACCGCCCACGTTACTAAGTCGCGTAGAAGTGATACTAATTACATAAAATTATTTAACTCTAAACACAAAGCGATGCACGAGACCAAGGGAATAGAGTCCATTTTTAGAACATTCAAAATATTTACAGAATTAATGTCGAGAGCATGACAGTTAAACGGAGCAGTTTGTTCAGTGATGTCAGCTGTCATAACGCACAATTGTGGTTTGCCAGTTACACCACCTGCAATATCTAACAGAATTATGGGACGTGTACATATAATTCCTGTGTCCTATTGAGTGAGAATTCGGAATGTGTGCCACGCACCTTAAATGTCACAGTTCAGCAAGTGCTAACTAGATTGTTTGCCTTGCTTGGCAATTCGCTTTAATCGAGATAGATTATTCGAGTTTGAACTTACTGTGCATTCATGTACAGATCGACGGTACAAATGAGGGAATATATGATTTCGACTTCCGAAAACAGAGTTCAAATAGCATTTCATGATTGATATAGAATAATTCAAAATTGTCAATCTGTTATCACTATTTACACGTGAAACAGTGATGTAAAAAATCAGTTAACAGAAGAAAGGTCATTAATTGGTAACCAGAAAATTCTAAAATCCCAGAAACGTGACAATGTTTTGAAAATTGAGAATGCATTGCGAAAACTGGCAGGCGACAAGTGTTGGAAGTGTGATACTTGAAAATGCTAGAATCATAGGGCGCTATGAACATTTCATTTTAAATAAACAACCAGTCGCAATAATTATCCAAATTTATTATGTTATAAAACTCTATATGCTTCGGGCATCCTCTCTGCCCATCATCAGGAGTTCTCTAATGTACATTCGGCACCGGTAAGTTTCATGCAGGTTTTTGATGACCGTTTCCAAGCAGAGTCACTCTGCTTGGAAACGGTCATCAAAAACCTGCATGAAACTTACCGGTGTCGAATGTACAGTACAGAACTCCTGATGATGGGCAGAGAGGATGCCCGAAGCATATAGAGTTTTATAACAGAATAAATTTGGATAATTTGTGCGTATGGTGGGTTATTTAAAAATAAATCCATTACGATGCACGGTAACATTAATGTAGCGTTAGTGACACTAGTGTATAAAGATGAAAAATTATTAAAACGACGACAGATAAACCTAAAACTCTGATAAAGGCCTGCCTCAGTGCCAACTTTTCCGCTGTAAATCTGACATACAATATAATGGCATGTGATTGAACCCGACCCTCCAACGTGAAACGACGGCGATTAACTGCCTGAGCTACAGTAAGGTCGGAAAAGGAAATTAAGCTTTCCTTCATAAACGTGTTTTTAAGGAAAGTAAATACAAAGTTAAATTCGCAATTACAGACAAGAAGTGCTCAAATATAAATGCCGGAAATTTTTATCTTGTAATAATAAGTCCGAAAAACAATAAAACTTTGTTTTATCTCGCCTGTTACATAAAAAATAAGGCAAAACTAAACTTTTAAGAAACTTCCACTGTGTGTTCAGATACTCAAACGTTTAGGTGAGAGAACTTTATATTTTACATCCGAAATCGAGTAGAAAAGTGTTGGAAAAGCTAACTCGCCTGTCCACGAAAGACCATGCATCGTTCGTTAGAAAATGGTACAAAAAAACACACAGAAGAAACTTATCATAAACTGTAAGATATGATAAAAATAAAAAATAGGGCCTATTTATTTTGAATTAAATGTTGAAAATGTTTAAATCTGCTAGTCACAAAATGCTTAAAATATGTTCGCACGTAACGTCGTTGTCCTCCCGAGGATATTCATGGATCGTCCAACCCGTAGCATGGTCTCTGTAGAGACTACGCAGTTCTGGATCACTGACATTATGGCATAGTGAATATAAAATATTTGTTTGTTATCACTTGCTTTAGCACTGAAGTAATTAAATTACTCCGCGACTAACACACAAAGTGTTCTTCAAATGCGGGCGTCAGAGATTTGAAAACCAAAGAAGTTTTTAAAATCTTTTTTACGAAAACAGGGAAGGAAAATTATGGTACAGCATGAATAAAAGTTCTGAGCACAGAAAGTATGCCGACTTGTGTCACACCAGTAGAAATTTGAATACGGTCCGCTTAACAAACATCTGTTGTAGCATTGCTGTACATGTTCTGGACGAACAGAGAGATCTAAGGTTCTGACGGTTTTGATGACATTTACCAGTGCCGAATGTACAGTGGAAAACTCGTGATGATGGGCAGAGTAACTGCCCGAAATATGTAGAGTTTCTTGACAAAATAAATTTGGGAAATTAATGTGTCTGTTGGTTTCATTAAAAAGACGTTTACGCTACTCCTTTACCTGAGAACGGGGACCAATTCTGCCCCGAAACTTTACTTTAACCTTTATTTTAATCACGGGATAAAGTCAAATTCCAAAGAGTGAATGAATCAAAATGTGACACATCATCGTCAGAATCCTGCCGAAATGTAATGCTTCCTCCTGACATGAAAGGCTGTGCGGTTTGGCAAACGTTTCCTCCGAGATGTTGGTACAACTACCAAATTACATTAAGTTACATACCAGAATATAGAAACCTCGGAATATACCGTGTTTTGGACCTCAGCAATCCATCAGGTCTTTCTTAGTTTTCCTTAGCTGTAAGAAGTAAAACCTTAATATATAAAAATGTAAAGCAGTCCCGTTACAGGTCTTGAGTGGCCCAGAGTGTTCCAGGAAGTTAAGCCTTCTCTTCGACATGGAAACACGTTCTTTACTATTGAATGAACCGAAAATTTCCACCAAAGGTGGAAAATTTGACTGACTAAACTAGTATAAACTTCTTATTGCGAAGGGAAGGAATTAATCCGTTAGGAACAACCTGCGGGTGCAGAACATTGTTTGGGAAATACAACAGTATCAACATGTGCTCGATCATCTATTGAGCCTCCTTCTTCTCAGAGAATATCGAGAGGGGGGGGAGGGGTTGTTGATAATGACAAGGAAGATGCGCCAAATCAGTGTTGGAGAAAACAACCTCTTTTATTGGAGTCAAACCACTTAATGTTCACCAGGGCACCCACACTTGCATACTGCTCACTGCCTGGACACCTCCAAAGAAGATGCGTGAATAAAGTTTTCTTAGTATCTTTTTTAATCACTCGTTGCCAGATATTCAAAGTCAGGCCGGAGTCGCCTCACTGCTGAGTCGTCGTAGCTGGCTGGCGAAAATGCTCGACGCCACTAATCTTAGCAATAACTGCCGTTAAGCGTAAAGCCAAGGCCGGAATAGCAGAATGAGCATGACAGCCGTTGACTTTCTGATGCAAAACACTATAAACAATTTATATGAATTCTAAATAAACCCATTACATCACAGGGAAGGCTGTTCCCGGGGTCGAATCTGGAACGGGCGGCTTCAAACAAAGAATGGATACAAACAGGATACCCAAGCACGCATTGCAGTATAAACATAAATGCAGGAGAAACATAGGACAGCCGAGGAAAAGATGGTAGGACGGACTTCACCTTGAGGGTTAAGGAATGGGTGCTACGTCCAACACTCCTTAGATCAATATAATGAAAATGATCGCGATTCATGTAGTTAGTTACGAACAGAATACATTCATTTCTGCCACACTATTAGAAAACCTGAACATTAGTTGCTCAAACCTGGATGGAAACTTCATTGTAAATGTGGTTAGACGTACATCATACAAAGGGTTCTAGTTAGATAACAAAGGACAGAAGGTATAATGAGAACCGAACACTACAACATTCTGCGTATTACATACTTGCAATCAATATGTGTACTGAAATGTACACTTCATGACCCACACAATATTCCAGGAAAAACCGATATATGAAAAGCCTCTAATATGAAACTTGAGAACAGTATATGCATATTTCACGGAATGGTTGGCATATTGTTTACTAATTGTTTACAAATTCACCCCTCAAAACACTTTCAAAATGTCTCAACTATTAACAGAGCATAGAAATATGGGTAGTTAATAGCTGAGATATTTTTATAATTATAAAATGGAAAGTCGTAAATTAATGTGTTTCAATCCAACAGATCATATGTCAGTTTATATCAATAACAGAAGAGCAGAAACTCAGAAGTGCTCGCTAAAATATTCTTAAAACATCTTCCGCACATTCCGACTGTCAACACTAACAAAAGCCAGAACCAACCTGACGCCAATATCTACAACCATTTTTTTAAGGTGCGACATTCCCGTTGTGTATAAACAACAATGTAGAAATAAGTGTGAACAACAGTCATAAACACAACTAAATGTTTAATTAGATAATGTAGGTGGGATGCTATTGACAACTACATATTTCGGCCCTCAGGTGGCCATCTTCAGGTTGTACGCTCTGAAGTAGATACTTAGTACAATGTGCAAGTATAAATATTTAGATTTTGAGATCTCATACACCTTAACATTATATGTATACAAATAGTAACAATATTATGCTTGATATTTTCGGGTGGGATGGATGTTGCACTTAGCTGATAAGTGCTGTGTTTAGGTGGCTGTCCTTGGTGGGCTTTATTGCCACACAACCACGAGGCAATAAAGCCCACCAAGGACAGCCACCTAGACACAGCACTTATCAGCTAAGCGCAACATCCATTCCACCCGAATATATCAAACATAATATTGTTACTATTTGTATACAAATAATGTTAAGGTGTATGAGATCTCAAAATCTAAATATTTATACTTGCACATTGAACTAAGTATCTACTTCAGAGCATACAACCTGATGATGGCCACATGAGGGCCGAAACATGTAGTTGTCAATAGCATCCCACTTACTCTATCTAATTAAACATTTAGTTGTGTTTATGACTGTTGCTCACACTTATTTCTACATTTACAACCATGTTGCCATAACGAGAAGAAAAACGAATACGGACAACTAAACCACAACATAAACAAGACCTTCACAACAAAATCTCACGAACTCTATGTTTCATACTCAGGTACTACTTCAAGATATGATAGAACAATTCAAGAACTTTTTAACAGGCATTAAACTATTTCAAACTTTCAACCTTTCTTTTATTTCTTTTATTTATTTGACACAGAAACGTGTATTTTATCAAAGGGTAAAACTGAGATTTCTATTCAAAACCCAATATAATTTTACACAATTCGTTTAAGTATTTTACACTACTGACATCGAAACATGTTGCCAAATTAACGATATAATATTTACTAATTATGTTAACAGAAATTTATTTCTCTTGTTACTGTGTCTGACACAAAAGGATGACGAACTAAAAAAAAGAAAGAAAGAAAGAAACTTCCGAACAGAAAATGCGCAGCCTGTTGCCTGGCATTCTGCTGGTTTCCAAACCCAAGCACCTTACAAACATCTCAGCTCTGCAGCCAATTATTATAGGCAAACCAATAGAAGTTGTCAGAGCTGGATGGGAGGGACAAGAGGTAATTCACGCTATACTCCATGCCGTAAACATCAGTCCACTTAACTGCACTACAGGAGAAAAATAAGACATACATAATGCTGCCAAACAGGAATAGTGATCTATAAGGACGTAGCGCGCTTGCGTACAGTTACTCTCCTTTCCCGCCTGCACAGGTTCCCCTTCTTCTCATGGCGTGTACTTGTGTACATTATGTACATTATGTACATTATTTAACCCTTTAAAGCCTAACAACTTAAAAAAGCGTCGTACCGCACAGCTAACCTCCATATGTTGCTTTTTATATATTTATTCAACAAATATACGTACTGAATATTTTAAACATGTTGCATAATCTCCTTTTCCCTCTTCAAAATGCCGTTTATTTCATAATGCTACCTTTTTAGGTTCCTGTATTATTCGCATTTTACATACAGAGTGTGCTAAAATTTAAATATAAAATTCCGGCGCCAAGGGGTTAACCATGGCGACGGTTCCCAACCTTTGATGTGGCAAATGGTATGAGACCCGCAGAGCTACCATGGAAAAGGCAGTAGCCAGTGATATTTAGCGTAAATGAATTCATACTAACTCCTTTCCTCGAACACTACATAACACTGTCACGTATTAAAAACACATATTAAAGCCCAAGTGTTTTTATCAAGTCCAATATTTTGCGGACAATATCAAATACACAAAACATGAAAGAAAGAAATATTTATTTAAA
>Ga0209629_10002213_pt1 | contig 13068 bp, 11 predicted proteins | sample TergutCu122P5_FD_187286 | JGI IMG/M metagenome (GOLD analysis project Ga0209629, IMG submission 187286) | Cubitermes ugandensis P5 segment gut microbial communities from Kakamega Forest, Kenya - Cu122 P5 (SPAdes) (version 2) | ecosystem: Host-associated > Arthropoda: Insects > Digestive system... | reverse complement strand
GCTGGGGTGGGGTAGTGGTTAAGGCGCTGCGCTGCTAGTCGGACGGTCCCCGGATCGATTCCCGGTGGTGTCACTGGATTTTTCAGTGACATATTTCCTTACGACCGCACCATGGCCCTGGGGTCGACTCAGCCCCTAGTGAAAATCAGTACCAGGAATATTCCTGGGGGTAAAGGCGGCCGGTGCGTGGAGCTGACGACCTCACCACCTTCATGTGCCGAATGTCATGAAAATCTGGGAGCCTAAACCTCTGGAACCCTTCGGGCCTGTTACGGGACTCCTCCTTTGTCTTTTACTTGTTAATGTTAGTTGCTATGCAGAATATTATACAAAAATAAGCCCTTTGCAGCTGATACGACGTTCATCCAGTACACACAGTTACATTTGTAGCAGTTTTCTTAATGTAACCATTTAAAAATTAAGCGACAGCAGTGACAGTCCTTTCCTGCCTAATGCTCCTGTCCAGTGACACCCTACATACGTGTATACTGTATAAAGACCCAGTCCGTACCGCGCAGTAAACACACCGTCTCGCTTATAAAAAGAAAAATCAATGCTGCTTAGGGAAATGATTGCGGTTTGTTCTGAGATGCATACACAAGTACGCCACGTGGCACAGCCGGGATAGCTGAGTCGGAAGAGTGACGACACTACGGGCTGGACGACCTAGGGCTTGAGTCCTGGTAGGGGCAGCGCTTTTTTTCTTCCCTAAAAACGTCCAGAGCGTCGCCTGGATCCTCCTAGCCCTCTGTTCGGTGGGTAACAGGGGGTTCTTTCCTCCTTGGTAAAGCAACTGGGCCGCTAGACTGATTACTCACCTCCGTGCACTGCCGAGGTTAGGATGCGCAAAGCAATACATCCATTCCCTACATACGCCTTCATGGCGTGTACAGGGACAACTTTATTTTTACCTAGCATTGTGTGGGCGAAAAGTGTAACTTTTGAATATTATACTTGGTGGTGTACTCGTATACAGTAACTACTACGCTTTCAGGGGCCACACTTTCTGTTGCATTGTGTCCTTTATATATTATGTGACAATCTGCTATACTGGCAAACAGTGGACTGTTGTCTGGTGGCTGTTTACCGCATCTCCCAGAACGCGTTTTAATCACGCGACAAACGTAATGGATGGTGAACAAATGTACAGTTGCAGGCGCTCCAAAGCAGCATGTAACCTTACCCTCGGAAACAGTTGTGCGTGTTAACGTCAAGAATGTATGTGAGGAGAACAGAGGTATAGCTCCACTTATTCTTAAGCTGGGCACTAGATCTTCACGCCTCTGCTGCTTTACCCTCGCCAGCACGAAGCGGTACGTCAGGAGGGGCACAGAAAATCCTCATGTGTCCGCGGATCAGCCCGCTTCGTCTGGCCCCGTCTGTTGCTGAGGATCCACGTTCGTGGCTCATGGGGGTCCGAGAAATTAGTTTTGTCTTTATAAGTTACAGGAACAAAATACTGAACAGAATGTTTGACACTGTTTTTACGGCTCTTGGCAGAACATTGTTTATCAGTAAGAAATCCGCGAGTTGGACTGAGGGGTCGCCGAGTTGGGTAAATTCTGCTTAGTGCAATATAGTCTTGTCCTTAATACTGTTTTCCTAATATCTTTTTTTTTATTACTGCTGGGAAAATTATATTATTGTGATGAATTCTTACACTAACTAGTAAAGCCTGTTAGAGTTTAAGTATGTTTTCGTTGCAATTATCCGAATTTTAGATGCTGCCGCGAATGGAAATAACTGCAGAATTATGATACGTCGTGATGGCGCCAGATTTTGACATGGGTACGATAGGACATGGTCCGCTCTACGCCAGTATACCACACACATTTGCGAAACTAGAGGAAGTACCGCGAAATTTACCAAATACAATGCATCTTCGGAATATGGCGCTGTGTTGTTGGGCAAGGAGTTCCTGGCGTTTCGAACGATTATAGTGCTTTCTGCTTCAGGGTTGAGCAGTTCAAGAAGAACAACAGCGCAGGACAGCAGGATGTATTACATGCACAAGCCATTTGTAACGAGGGTGACCTATGGTCACATGCGACAGCGAACTAACGGAAGAGGTGGGAGGGGACTCGGTGTGCAAGCTGCGAGGTTGTGAACTGGAATGGATGAAAATATTTCCCCGCGCGCCTCTTCCTCCTGGACTGCTTGACCCTGAACATGAAGGAATTACTTCGGCAAACCACCTGCCCAACGACACAGTGTCACATCCTGAAGACTTGAGTCTGCAGCAACACCGGCGCGAGAATATCAAGTGTTGCTCATTGCAATTCGTTTCGGAGGTACGAGTGCTCGAATGTTGTTAGGACAGCTGTGAGGACTCTTAACTCACTCTCAGCATGGGTTTGCTTCTCACCGTTGCGGCTGGCCCATGGCGTCCGATCGTTGTTGGTGTGTCGAAGGAGAAGGCTTGGTTGAACAGTTCGAGCCGTGGCACATCCTTAACGGTGACGGCCAGGATCCAGGAGAATGCCGAGTTCTGCACAATGACGTGGGCACAGCGGGAGATGACGGCACTGAGAGGTCCACGGAGAGCCCGGAAGGCGTCCGTCTCCACAACGGCGCTGCCGCAGTCTAGCACCTCTAGCAGCGTGTGCGGCGCCGAGAGGTTGAAGAATGCGTGGCGCCGCACCACCAGGAGCTCCACGTCGCTGAGGCGTACTCTCTGCAGTGCCCAAACTTGCGAGAAGGCGCCGGCCAGCAGACGCAGCTCTCCGCGACACTCTGTCACGTACAGCTCCAGCGTCTCGGGCGGAATGGACCCGGCGTGCAGTTCCACCGTCTGCGTCACACAGTACACGTACTTACAGTTCAAATCAGACCTTGAGAAGCTGACAGTCGCTCAGCCGATCAAGAAATTACCTCTCATGTGAACTGAACGCTCATTGTGGTGTGTGTATTAGACTGCCTGCCCGAAGCAAATTGAACGCAGTTCACACCAACATATCCTGTGTATTTAAAATTCGTTTTAATATTATTCTACCATTAACAATACTTCTTCCAATGACCTCATTTTGTGACTAATGATTCGTGCCAGTATACGTTTGTATGATTCGCCTTGCGTGCTACATGTGCCACTCACTTCGTCCTTGATTTGTGCACAACGTAGTGCCAAGCGACGAACACAGATTATTAAATTCTACCTTCTACAATTGTCTGCGACCTCCCAATTACCTTTAATGTTTTGGGCGCAAATAATTTTCCTCAGAACAAAGGTTCGTAAGCTCTAAATTCGAAAGTGTGCGTGCGTGCGTGTGTATCTTCTTCGTATTTTTACAGTTCTTTCCGTGACCCTTTTAATGCAAATATACTCGTAGGGTCATTATTTTACGTGGCCAGTCGCTAGTCCCTTCCCGTCGGCTCGCTTACCATACACAGCCCACATTTGTCACTGCAAAGAGGTTATCAGGTCTGTGTGCGTCATCCAGAGTCGTTGTGTTTTTGTGTCATATCTATCGATATACATTTCCCACAAGAACTGTCGCAAATTCAGACGAAAGTTACCTGTTGCGCCTGTTCCAAACAGGATAACAGTTTACAGATCCGTCAAGGTTTGCTGCTCAAATCCGCGAGCAGCAAATTCTGCACAACTCTCGACTACCAAAAGAACGTGGTCAGTTGTCGAAGTGTGGGCAAATTGTTGGGGCAAGTGTTAATATCTGACATTAATGCTAGTGTATGGGCTTTAAAATGGCGCACGAATTACACCAAATACCGTTCCATTTAGGAGACCCAGCCATTGCACATCACGTATTACAGTGACGGTGTGCATCTTGAGATTGTCTGTGGGAAATGTGTAGACACTACATTCTAACCCGAATGAAAACATCTCAACCTACCGAGCTTCTAATTTCATCACGAATGTAGTTTTGGTTTGGTTGTAATGAAGTACAGTGCACTTCATTTGCGAGAGTTTATTGTATGGAATAACCAGCTGTTCCGCCACTGTTGTTGTTGGGCTTCAAGACAATTGTGTGTGATAACATCAAGATGTGGCACCAGTCTGGGTTCAAATCATAAAACGTAAGCATCGTATACTGTATAAACACAGCTATTACACCGCCCGAGGGGGCATCACTCTCTTTGCCAAGCCTGTTCCTTTCACGGCGTTATGAAGGTTGACTGGTTTTATACATGGAGAGGGACTGCCTGATAGTGCAGAGATGGCCGGAGGAATTGCATCTTCTGAATGCTGGAAGTAGACTGAACAGCCTTGAAGTGCTCCCCCAACCACCACCTTTCCGTCCGGCACACACTTATGTCTTTCAAGACGAAAGAACAGCACAAACAAAACTCACCAATGTTGAAGTAATTTTCCGTTATGTGCTGCCCGCTATACGCACTGCTTCGCGCGCTTGCCTTTCTGATGGCAGGATTTCTTAAGGTGACGATAGAGCAATGGGCCAGTGATACTGAGGGGGGAAATCTGAAGCGCTTGGAGAAAAACCTGTCCTAGTACGACCGTGTTTTCAGGACGAAAATTAACCTGAATTTTCCTGAATTACATTTAAAGACCCAGTCCGTACCGCGCAGTAAACACACTCCGTCTCAACTATACAAACCAGTCCGTTAATGTTGTATAGGGAAATAATGGCTGTTTGTTCTGAGATCCACACAAAACACATAAATACACTGTGTGGGCAGAATGTAGAATTGTTGAATATTAAACCCGGTGGTACATATAGTAACCACTGGGATGTAAAGGGTTAAAATGTGACTACATGGAGCAAGAAGTTGTTACGAGAATGGAAAAACCCGCATATAATCGGTATGCAGTAGGCATGGGAGAGATAAAAAATGTATAGAAAATCTTAAAGAAATAAGGCCGCTAGAGTGCATTCAACTGGCTGAAGACAGAATCAGGTGGCGTGCTGTTTTGAGCGGGTTTCGTAAATAGCGGAGAATATCTTGATAGCTGAGCGACCAGCAACTTCTTAAGATTGCCTGTGCACCACGTTGTGTTACTTCCGTTCTAAAGCTGCTCTAAAGGCCTGTCGTTACTCCACACACGCACGCACGCACACACACACACAGAGTGTATTTATGAATTTTGTGCGGATTTTAGAACGGTTATGTCCTTTACAGCATCGACTGACTGGTGTTAGTAACGGACATTCGTTACGTGTGGACTGTGACGGAGGAGCAACTGCATTGTTAGTCTACTTGCTTTCCTGAGGTGGACTTAAATCCCGAGGCTTATTTTCCATTTGCACAGATTTGCAGTTCTGCATTTGTATTGGTATTATCATCATGCTAATTTATTTTTGTCACTTCCATGTGGGTGAGCTATAACTGCCGTACGCTTGTACGTTAAATTTGACAAAATTGGAAGCAGAAAAACGGTAGAAACACACGAGGGAGTGAGATGAGGGTGCTGTCTATTGCCCTGTATCACCCACCCACACTGTCGGACTATGGCAAGTTACATTTAGGGGTCGCTGCTCAATAAATCGCAGTATTGCAGATACTGTTTGTATGTGTGTGTATGTGTATACATATATAAATATATAAATTCGAAATCCTCTCTACATAGCTATTATATTGACAAGTACGTTGTTATATTTCGTCGTTTGTATGTACTGTGACATGTTGCGGTTAGTTCAAATTATATATATATCACAATACCCGATTCTTCAAATTTCTGCAGTCGCGAAGTTCACCGCGGTGTTTGCTCACCAGCAGCGTTACAGCGAATTACTAATGTTAACAGAACGGAGCACTTAATGTGTAAAAAGGGCTTAAATCGTTGAAAATATTTTCAGGCGATAAACTAAACTACAGTCGACACATCACAACGTATCTTGTGCCTGCTTTGTCCAGCACAGAACCCGCAGTCTGTATTATCTGACGAACAGAAGGTTTCCGAGGGAGGCCGACACACCGCCTTATGCGAGGTCTCATCCCTACTCGTTGGAACCTGTCACGAAAGTTCGAAGAAATGGTATTACAGCGGGTGATAATCGAATATGGAGACTTTAATGAATTCGAGAACATATTGTTTAATCTGGACCGAGAGAGGATCCCATCACTATTTGATCGCTGCTTAAGCAAATCAGGAAGGATGCCATCTGGTATCAGTTGTTTCGGCTGTGATCCGTGACCAACAGCATTACAAAGTAACAGCTGTATCACTGTAGTTTGGTTGTTACAAAACACGAACTGTCGTACATAAGCAGCGCGTTTCTGTACGGCTGAACATGTGTCCAGCCTGTCTGCCGGTTTTTACAACTTTCCAGACGTCCCTTTCTCCTAACCATCTTTCCCTTCCACTGTATTACTGCACAGTTGCTGTGGTTCATGTCACTGTGTAACACGTATACAATTTTCTGACATTCTACAGCCCTGAACTCTGACCTCTGGCGAAGACACTCTGACTGTCTTACAATTAAAGTCATTATCAGCCGTCAGGAAGCCACCAGACAAGTGCGAGATCGACACTTCTGAGATTGGAGGTGCTCACAGCGGTGTTGCTGAAGATACAGTTTTCTTGGGATGTGACGCCGTGTGGGACGAGCAGTTCCCGACGATTCGTCATATCCCGGAACAATAGAATCTTCAGACTCGTAATTTTTTTTAGAATGAAACGTTTCTGGGCCACTTTCGCCTGGTCAGAGGTCGGTTGATGCCTCAGTTTTTTGAATTATTTTATTTTATTTTTTTAAACTTGAAAGCGGAACAAAGTGGCTTCAGGCACAGGCGAGTCACTGTGACTACAGCATATCAGCGTTATTCAGTCCTCCCTTCGTCACGAACGAACCACTCACGTGTACCACCAGGTACTGCCGGTATCTGAAGCATGTAGCTTGTGCTTTTCTGACTCTAACCTTATAAACACATCACAGGCCTGTATGCTATCCTTTTCATTTACATTTACTGACAGTAACTTTAGTATCGCCGTTATTAATAACCTTTAAAACTGAATTACGAAAGAGCAATAGATAATTCCCAAGTAATTTCTCGCAGCACCAATTGAAAAACATGACAGGGTTCAGCATTTCATGACAAATGGAAACAGACACGTGCATGAGAGCCACCTGAACAACACAAGTTTATTTTAGTTAATGCAGTGATATATTTTGGTTACAGGGCGCTTCGTATTCGAGAGGTTACGGTACAGGCCCCTTAAGGTCCAGACCGCTGTTACCCTAAGATGCATTCTGGTTCAGATCTCTGTTACCGTAACATACTCTCTGCGGTTCTTTTCATTACCTCCAGGCATGCTGGCGTTTTACCTAAACTGAACAATTTTTTTTTTCAGTTTACCGTCACAACCACTTAACCACTCTACGAAACATAACCAAGCAAGTTATCTTTACAGTTAGACTAGTTTTTGGTTTGCACAACTCTGTGCCCGTGTTCATCTTACAAGGACGGCATGTTTCGGCCAAGGCACACTCATGCTGGAGGGATCAGTGGTTACTGTTTTGCTTAGCAAGTAATGACATCTCATTGCTTTTACGTGTTTGGCTCAACAGATTAATTTATTGCTGTTCCATTATGCACAGTGTGTTAAAATTTTGACTGCTGTCTGGTTTGTTCTTGTAACATGAAATTTGTTAATACTGGGTTTAAATGGACGTAAACAATCCCTTTATTTGATGTGATTTTGACCGTGCATCGTCGTTAGTATGTGGAAATAAAATGCCAACTAGATGCAACAGAGGTTTTTATTGCAGATCTTATTGCTTGCTCAACATGATTCGGGCACCATTATGCCCATCATCAGGAGCTCAAGAGTATTATACAGTGGTTGCTGCCTGTGGTATTTGGTGCCGTAAAGATGTAAAAAGTAATTTGTAAGTTAGGTAGAATTTGTGTTTTCAGTATTAAGTATCGTGTGTTATGTAGGTTTGTTATAAGGTGTGTCGAGTGTCGTGGGGGCCGTGTGTTGGTGTCCATGGTAGGTTTTTTGCAGGGTGGAGCTTGGTGGTTTCTGTCTGTGGGTCAGGTATCCCGTTTGTAGGGTGTGACTGTATGAATGCGGAAGCGATGGACAGGTGCATGCATTTGAAGTAAAGATGTACATACCTGTGGTTTTCAGGTTGTTGGTCTGGTGTGGAGCTGAGGGTTGTGTGTTCGGTTTGCAGGATGCTGCTTTATTGGCTCTGTTTTGTGGCGTGTAGGGGGTGGGTGACTGAAGGCCGGTTGAAAAAGAGGGTTCGGGTCATTGGGGTATTGTTACGGAATCAGTCTGCCTGCTTGGTGGAGGGACTGGATGTGGAACTGCTCGAAAGGGAGTAACATGCTCTCATGTTGGAGGGGCTTGAGTAGGGTTATTGACTCAGCTAATGTGCCATATTCATGCTGATTGTGCAAGATATATTGGGCGTAGGCCGATTGTGGATTATTAGTTTTTATGTATCTGATGTGCTCTTGGAAGCGGGTCTTCAGGTTCCGGCTGGTTTGACCCACATACGAGAGGTTGCAGGTTTTACAGGTCAAACAGTTGACCCCACCTTTGTTGTAGGGTGGGATGTTGTGGCCGGGGGCTGGTTTGGTGAGTTGTGCTACTGTGTTTGCTGCATTTGTAACTGATTTTGATGTTTGTGTGTCTAAATACGTTAGTGATTTTTCGTATGCGTGGTGAGGAGAAGGTATAAAGGTAGCCCATTTTGTGTTGTTTTCGGTGTTCTTGGTTGGGGGTGGCGTTATTTTGTGTTGTATTTGCTGTTTCAGTTTTTGTAGTAAGGTGGTTGGGAAGTTGTTGGATGTGGCGTTTGGTTTGCCATTCCCTGAGTTGGCGGGTGCAGTTGAGAGGGAGTCTTAGCATTCTTTCGATGTGAGATCTGTAGGCCTACAGATAAACCTCTTTTGCGTCTAGTTGGCATTTTATTTCCACACATAGTCCCTTTATTTATTTAATTTATTTATTTGCATATGTATACGTATTACAGAGGGTGACGCATTCGACGTTGAACAACAGAAAGGCCGTACATATAACTGCGGACAGTTGGACAAGGAAGTGACGTCACAGACAACGTGACCTATCAAATAAACCTAAACTTGACCTACTTATGACCTACCCTAACCTGAAATTATGTAAAATCACGCAACTTTTTCGTAATTGCATCGACTGTGCCAGTAAGTGCCATTAATAGTGTCAAGTGACTTCTGCGCCACCTGAATAATGCAGCGTCCCAAAGCGCCGGACAAGAGCAAATTGTTGTGCGTGACGTAAGTTGCATTGTGACCACAGTGGACAGCGGTGGGGAAACCGAGGGCATTACAGAAAGAGGACCGTCGTTCTTTTAGGCAGTGAAGGTAAAGGTAAAGGTAACGTCCACCGGGCCGGGATAGCTCAGTCGGTATAGCGACTCGCTATGGACTGGACAGTCCGGGAATCGAATCCCGGTGGGGTCGAAATTTTCCGCACCCATCCAGACCGTCCCTAGGTCCCACCCAGCCTCCTATACAATGGGTACCGGGACTTCCCCGGGGGTAAAGCGGCCGGGGCGTGGCGTTGACCACCCACCCCATCTAGCGCCGAGGTTGAAGGAAGAGTAGCGCTACACACCTACTCCCTCTCTGGCGCTTCGTGACCTGTTCTAGGGTGAACTTTACTTTTAAAGGTAAAGGTCACCCTATAAACTGCCGTGAAGGCACAGAGGGTAGTAGAGGTATAGCTCTACTCTTTCTTCAACCTCGGCGATAGATTGGGGTGGGTGGTAAACGCGATGCCCCGGCCGCTTTACCTGCTGGAATGACCCATTACCCATTGTACTCGTACATGGGGCTGGGTGGGCCCCAGGGCCGATTTGGACGGCGCGATGCTGCCCTTGATTGTGGGTGAGGTGGAAGAGAGAGTATGTGAGAAAATTTGGGAAATGCGCCCTTAAAAATTCGAGAATAAGGGAGGATGAGCTTGGAATGGCGCAGATTTAATTCTGATGTGTTTTGTCGTAATGTGAGGCGAGTCAAAAGAGCGCACGGTAGGAAGGCGCACCAGGGACCGACCGCTCGTGCACGTCCTCGTGACTGCCACCCTAGCCGAGCTTTTTTTGAAACGAGGCCGCTGCCACTTGCACATCTGTCCAGCTGCATTATTAAGCCTATCATGCGAGCCGCGTAAGACCGCCGTGTGGATAGCCGAAAGCATATTGTTATATGCTTTCTGCTTGGACATGCTGACTGACTGAAAAGGTCCCATGGGCAGAGTCATTCTTCAGAAGCTAGTCATTTTATGGAACACGGAGGTACATTGCCATTCTCATGACAGACCGCCACTTGTACCTATCTTGTGCCAGTTTAATCCGGTCAGCACCCTCATATCTGATTTAAGATCCATTTTAATATTACCCCAGTCTAGGCCCAGGTCCTCAGATGGTCAGTTTCATGCGGGTTTCCCCACAAAAATCTTGTTTGTATTTCTCTTCTCCCCCGTACGTGCCACATGTCCAAATGTGAAAATGTAAAGAGACTTTGTGTTGCCAGTGGACGATGGCTAGATCCTATCCTGAGCCAGATGGACCCGTGCACTGGAATAATCTGACTTAGGATAGAGAAAACTGGCGGGCTCCTGTGAACAAAGTAAAGAACCCTCGGGATTTATAAAATGCGAGTACTTTCTTGACTAGCTGAGGTACTGGCAGCGTTTTAAAAGGACTCAATTCCACGCAGTTACGTAATTTCGTTGTCGTATTTTCAACTGAACAGCGTGAGCGTTACAAGTTCTAATCCCTGGAAGGCATTTTCAGATTATTGATCGTTTCAGAAGTAATCGATTTGGCAACGCTGCATCATCAACCTGTTACACAGGGTCTGTAGCTATGTGCAGAGCGGCTCCTCATGCTATCCATCCCCTTGTTTGAACTGACACCCAGCTGCACTTGCTTGCAGCTTGAGGAGGAAGTGGCGCGCCACTGATTTGTTTTATTTTCTGACGCTTCTCATATGCTCTTCTCGTCGTATTTGTTTGAAAATGAATTTCCTGGTGGGCGACTGAGTTAGAAGACATTACCTACACCGAACTCATTACAGATTCTGAAAACGCTGGGACGGACGGCCGTTTTAACAGGAACAGGTCTGAGCAGGAGAAACAAACTTTGATAGAAGCCATCCCGTTGCAATAATATAGTAATTTATTGAGTCAATAAACACAACATATGTTGATTACCAATATATGTTGTGTTTATTGACTGAATAAATTACTATTTTAGAAAAAAAAAACAAAACTTCGTCCCCTGGCCACTTGTCAGTTTGCCTTCCCTCGTGTGGTCAGAACGGTATAAATGGACACATTATGTACAAATACCATTCTTTCGCCTCTTGTTCTTTCTAACTGTCCTAATGATCTTGTAGCAGGCTGTTTGGGTTCGAATCTAAGGACTGCCATCCTCGGATAAAAATCAGAATGACTGCTGTCATTCTTTGTGATAACTGTTGTGTAGGCGGGCAGTTCAGTTCTGTCGAGATGCAGCTGGATGTTGCACCAGTAAACGACTTACACTCTGAAAAGTTGCAGCTCGATGTTTACGTGCTTGATGAATATCGAGAACGCAAAATACTCCGTGAGTGGGGCTCAGCTGTACGGTGAACTCTCAGTCGGGGCCTCATTATCCAGCTATGACCTCCGGCCGTCTTGTATCAATATATCGTAGGACAGTTACCGACTGGCACCCGAAAGAAGCCGGAAGCTATTGGTTATTGGTGTGGCTGTGTGGTTACAATTTGGTATCCAAACTTCGCGGTTCTTGACAGCTTGACATTGGCTTGCATCGGAATTTTTCGCGTTGCTGCCTCCGTCCGCTGCTGGTCCTACCGCGACCTCCAGCGGTACAGCAGATTATACCTGCCTTTCAGCTTCCTTCGAAGGCTGACAGTTGATAAGCCAGGTGCACGGACAAGTTCTGCTGCTGATGCTTAAAAACATTTCTCGGGGTCTTAATTGGGTGTTTCGGCCAGCGCTGACACTCAGTAGCACGCACTTGTTGGCGATTCGCACGCACACATTAGACGTGGCGAGTACCGTCGTAGGTGCCCGCATTCTCTGAACACTGCCGTTACTCTCTTATCACTCCGACAATTGTCTGGTTTACAATTTAGACCAATTTCTCTGCACTTCATTTTCCCTCGTACCAAAGTTTTGAACAGCTTTGTCATTCAACCTACCTCGTTATCCACGGTGACATTTTTGGCAAATGTCTTCGACTTTTTGATTGGTCGGGCAAGAGAAGACGGTCTTCTGTCGTTGGCTGACCAACTTTAGGAAGCATTTCATAATTCTGGTTTGTTAAAATTTCATCAAATTTTAAACAGCAGCGCACTAAACCGAGCCTCATTTCGTTACAGAAAAAACCTGACCATGACCTGCTCAAGTCGAAACACATTTTTAATTTCCACATATTGTTGTAATTATATAATAATAATAATAATAATATAATAATAATGTTTCCCCTGGGCACAAAAGGCCTAGACAGTAAAGTTAAAAAAGTCAGCTGGGTTCAGAGGTTGACTCAAATTTGTCGACGCGAAATCTGGAATTCTGAAAGCGAACTCTGACAGTTGAGACAGGAGATAAGGGCCCTTCCTCAAGTAGAGTGCGGACACCGCTGCACAGATGAATGCGCACTCAGCAGTGTGAAACAAACAAACAAACACAAAAAATACCGAGGGGTGGTCTGACTGGGACTGGAACCCAATTAAGTGTTCATTACCGGGGCAGAACAGCACCCTAACCTTGCATTAGACGTAAAATTGTGAAGTGACATATTTTTCTCATCTCCAAAACGTCCAGTCTTGCTCTAGAGCCCACCCAGCCTTCTGTTAAATGGGTAACGGGGATAAAGCGGCTGGGACGTGAAGTTGACCATTCGGATCCGTTTACTGCTGAGTTTAAAAGTGAGTGACGCCGTGTTCCTCCACAGCCGTTACATTCCTTCATGGCGTTGACAGGACAGATTTAACTTTCACCTTTTTAACTGTACAGCGAGATCTGAGGTTTACATGGCGGTGTTATGCTGAGTGGCGGGGTTACTGCAGGTTCAGCTTGAGGGTCGTTATGCTGAGTGGCTGGGTTACTGCAGGTTCAGCTTGAGGGTTGTTATGCTGAGTGGCTGGGTT
>Ga0209629_10002212_pt1 | contig 13072 bp, 12 predicted proteins | sample TergutCu122P5_FD_187286 | JGI IMG/M metagenome (GOLD analysis project Ga0209629, IMG submission 187286) | Cubitermes ugandensis P5 segment gut microbial communities from Kakamega Forest, Kenya - Cu122 P5 (SPAdes) (version 2) | ecosystem: Host-associated > Arthropoda: Insects > Digestive system... | reverse complement strand
ATGGTTGGTAAAAAATGATTTACCGCTGCCGGAAGGTCCCAAAACGAATTTGTTTCTATTCGTGATGATTCCCTTTTTCATGGGCAAATCGCTGATATCGACATGAACGGGCTTTCCGGAGATCCTGTCGCACATTTTGATGCCGAACGGACTGGGCGAAGACTTGTAATTGGTTTCCCCGATAAAGAAGCAAAGGGCGTTTTCGATAAATGTGTAAAAACTCTCCTCTGCGGGAAAATCCGCTTCATTCCCCGGAATGCCCGCCCAGAAAAGGGCAGGCACATCCACCGTATTGTGGCGGGGTTTACATTCCATAATCGCCAATTGACTGCCGACATCGTTTTTTACCTGTTTCAACTTTTCGGAAGAATCGGCAAAAGCCATGACGTTCACATGCGCACGGATGGAAGTCAGTCCGCCGGAATGCGCTTCATTCAGGTAGTCCTCAATCCAGATTTTGTTAATCTGGTTGCTTCGGGAGTACCGAGATAGTGATTGCATATTCCGCGCCTGCTTCTCAAACTTTTTTAAGTTTTCTGTACCGTCATCTATGAACAGGTACTGATTCACCACATGGTTACAGGACAAAAGGACCCCGATGGGTGCCGCAAACGAAAGCCTGCAATCGCTTCTGTCGGTCGAAAGTTTTTCGTACCGGCTGTCGGTTGATACTTTGCACGGTAAATCATCCGTATCTGACAGGGTATGCAAGCACAGATAATTATCGCCGATTTTCATTTCGCCGGGTTTCAGACACAAATCCTGCAAGCAGGTTGTATCGGTTTGCGACAGCGAAAAATATTTCTCGACTATGCCCGCTTCCTTATCCGTTCCGGTAATTTCTTCATCCGTCAAGCGGATAAGTTTGACCAATCCGCTGTCATTGATAATCCGTTCAAACTGTTCTACCGCTTCCAAAAATTTTACAGCCGTTTCCTTATCCTGCATTTCCTTCGGGATAATAAAACCACGAGTCAGGGCATTGAAATTGCTTTGCTGCCTTGCCCGCTCTTTGGTGGTCTTTGTCAGGAAAAGATAGGAAAAGTGATTCAGGAACGGTCGTTCATTGAAATGACGCTCGGAAGCGCGGGAAAGAAAACTCATGTCTTCCTTCCCTGTTTCCGGCGTATAGCGTTCTTCCGTAAACCAATCCTGACGGTGAACAATCGAATAGTCCGGAAGCACTTTCACCGCCTTTGCCCATGCAGAATGAACGGCTTCATATTCCGCTAAGCTGACGGTAAACAGTTCCGGTAATTCCACCCTGTAGCAGGCGGTCAGGTCTGCATCTTTGGAAAGAATACAGCTGTTTTCCACGCTCATCAGGGGAAATTTACTCTCTAAAGTTGTTGCTTTCAATACGTTCCTCATGCGTTTTTGTTTTTAGCGTTACGGTTAAAGAGACGGCTCGTGCGGATACGGTTAATGATAAAGCGGGGATGGTTCTTCAAAGCCATCAGTTTCATCAAACCGTATTCGCCGTATTTCCGGTTCAGATTGAAAGTCAGTCCTGTCAGAACCGAAGCAGCCGTCAGACCGATGCAGATGCAAATCCACTGATTAACGCCTGCCATATACATCACCACAAAAATGACAAACACGGCAAGCAGTCCGCCGGCGAAGATGAACAGATACTGCGCTTTCAAACCTTTGAACTCGGCGCTCCGTCCGATACCTTTGTTAATGGAATAATCACTCATGGTTTAAAGGAAAAATGAACGCAGGATGGTTGCAGATACAATCAGGAAGATGCAGGCGCCGAACCATGATGCCGCCGTTTTGGACGTATCAGGGTCGCCGCTGGAGAACTTTGAATAGACTTTTACTCCTCCGATAAGCCCTACAACGGCGCCGATTGCATAAATCAGTTTGGTTGCGGGGTCAAAATACGAGGTTACCATTGATGTGGCTTCGGTGATTCCCGCCGAGCCGTTACCTTGCGCCAGGGCGCTTAACACATACAGCAGATTTACTGCCATCAAAATAAACTTTCTTTTCATTTGTCGTTAGATTTTTAATGAATACTAAAAAAAATTGCGACGACAAAAGTATTGAGATAAAAAAGCTGTAAATCAAGCCTGTGTAGATACGGCATCATACGGCATCATACGTCACCATCACGAGAAAATTATTTGATTTTGAAGAAAGGTAAGCAATCCGAGAACTACGCCCCCGTAGGAGATTTCACCCAACGACCGGACAGCAACAAATGCATGTCATTCATTTTACAGTCGAGTATTTAACACTGCAAGATGTAGTTTTCCGTTGGTTTACCATATTTTATAGCACATAAAGGATTAAAAGTTATTAAATCCATAAAATCAATGGTTAAAGACAGTATAAAAGTTTTCTTTTCAATTCCTTATCAAAGAAGTGATTTGGATATATCCGTATCCAGCAATACGTTTAAAACATTTGGTTTGAATTACTTTAATAATAAAGAATTAATCATGCATTGTAAATGTTCCAAGCCCTTCCCCCCGTAATTCGGTCGGACTGAATACTTTTAAATCTCTACACGTCATTATATTCCCACAAGCACAGTCGAAACACAAATTGTAAGATTCCTTAATTCCGGTCTGCACATAAAGCAGGATCGTAGTTGTTATTAAAAAAACAGATAATTTACCTTAAAATAAAGTTATTTGCATTATAATTGCAATTGCTTTTTAAAAATAAAAATATTCATTTTTTGTATCATACTTATATCAAATGATATACAATAAATATACGAAAAAAGTAATGAAAAAAATGAAAAATAATGAAAGATTTAACACAAATATTTTGTTTTGAACAAAAAATAGCAGTAACTTTGTCAAAAAAGTCAGAAAAGAAAGCGTGTATTAAATAAATAGACATTATTGTATTAAAGAAAGTCTGATTGAAATAAGACAGATGAAAAACGGGCAAAACACATTCGTTGCATTCCTTGAATTGCTGAAAGTTAAGCATACCGAGGATTTTTCCAACCGGTACTTCAACGAGCATCCGCACAAATACAATTTGCTCGGACTTTCAAAGATGTTGTCCTTTTACGGAATTGCAAATGCAGGAACCCGAATTACCGACAAAGAAAAAGACCTTCCGAATATTGAATGTCCGTTTGTCGCGCATTTAAGTGGTGGCTTCTCAGCGGTTAATAATGTTGAACCCGACAAGGTTAATTATCTTTGGAACGGAAAAAAAATAACTATCCCCGTTGAACAATTTATCAAAGCATGGTCGGGCGTTATTCTTTTAGCAGAAACAACGCCGGATTCTATCGAGCCGGATTATCAAGAACATCGGAAAAAAGAATTATTCGACATTGCTCAAAAAGCGCTTTTGATTGTAGCCGGCATCTTGCTTTTCGGTATAGCTTATTATTCGGTTTATCATGGGATTGCGGGTTTTCGCTCCGCTACGCCCGCAATGACAACGAACATTCAGTTATTCGGTTATTCAATTATTCTATTATTAAATCTGCTCGGCGTATACATCGGTTATTTATTGGTCTTGAAGCAGATGCACATTCACAGCCAATATGCAGATAAGCTGTGTACCTTATTCAGCAAAAGCGACTGCAACAACGTGTTGGAATCGGATGCCGCCAAACTTTGGGACGCTTTCGGCTGGAGTGAAATCGGCTTGGGTTATTTTTCAGCCAATGTCGTGTTATTGTTATTTTTGCCGCAGACAGTTTATATTATAGCCATCATAAACATATTCACCTTGCCTTATGCTTTCTGGAGCGTATGGTATCAAAAAGTGAAAGCTAAGCAATGGTGCCCGCTATGTTTGATTGTGCAGGTTGTGTTATGGAGCATCTTTATTTTAAATGTCGTCTTCGGATTTATTCGATTCCCTGAAATCAACTTAATTTTCTTGAAAGACTTATTGTTTGTGAGTTGCGTTTATTTTATCGCAATTTTTACTTTCAACCTCATAATCCCAAACCTCAGTAGCGAGGGAGAAATAGAACAGGTGAAGCAGGAAATCAATTCGATGAAAGCAGATGAGGAAGTGTTTAGAACATTGCTCACGCAACAACCCCAATATGAAGCGAGTCATGCCGATTCGCAAATCCTTTTCGGGAATCCCGATGCCGATTTGCAAATCACCATCTTTACAAATCCCTTTTGCAATCCCTGCGCGAAAATGCACAAGCGGGTGATGAAGGCGCTTAAGGATGCTAAAGAAAATATATGCGTTCAATACATTTTTTCATCTTTTGCTCCTGATTTGGATTTTGCCAACAAATACCTGATTGCGGCTTATTTGGAAAAAGAAAAGAGCGAATTTGAACAGATAATCTCTGATTGGTTCGAAAAAGGCAAACCATTGAAAGAAGCGTTTTTTACCGATTTGCATTTGGATATGGCGAATCTTGCAATTGAAACTGTATTTCAAAAGCACGAAGCATGGAAAGAAAAGACGCAGTTGCGGGCAACCCCAACAATTATAGTGAACGGCTATCAGTTGCCGAATCACTACAAAATCGAAGATTTACGGTATTTTACCGGCATCGTCATTTCGAGGAGCTTTAGCAACGAAGCGTCATTGCGAGCGTAGCGAAGCAATCCAGAGAAAAAAGAATTTAATCTCGAAATTAAATAATCCCTGCCGGTTGCAGAAGGCAGAGAGCAATAATCGGCCAATTATTGTAAATTGCAACAAAGAGTGTTAATTATTTTATTTATTAATTATTTAAATTATTTTTGTGTTATGGAAAAGATTAATTTAAAAGGGATTTCCAAAATCCTGAGTGAAAAAGAAATGAAGAATGTGATGGGAGGAAGTATTTGTTTTCAATGTGCTGGCTATGCTGGAACTTATATTTGTACTTCCGGCGATTGTTTGGCGTATTTGAGTGAAAATTGCTCTGGTGGATGGATGCAATGGGATAGTGTAGGAGGAAAATGTTAATTCGGATTAGTTTTCGGCTTGATTAATGCTTGCTATACCAGACAATAAACCTGTCTGGTATAGTATTGTTGTCATCATAAAAAATGAAAATATCAATAAATCTTAACATTTTTTGTGCATAGTGATGTTATTTTTAAAATTTTACAATAATAATATTCATAATATGAAAAAAATCTTTTTTATAGCAATTATTATTTTTCTGCTTTTATCATGCAGCAAAAAAAACCAAGGCGGTTTACCGGAAATCCCCATTGATATCCACCAAGACAGTTCGATGCCCCTATCAGAAATTACAGAAAAGATGACGGTAATTGAGTTGGAACTGACCGATCAAAGCATGATAGGTCCTCTCACTAGAGGGGTTATCATCTCAAAGAATGAAGTTTTTATTGCTACTTTAGATAAAATACTTGTTTTCAATAGGACGAATGGAAAATTCATTCGTTCAATTGGTTCTCAAGGACAGGGACCTAAGGAATATACTTATATCCTTAATTTGGCTTTAGATGAAAAAAACAAACGTTTATTTATATCTTCTGCCGACCAAAAAATCGCATCTTTTGATTTCGATGGGAATTTTTTGAAAGAAAAACGATTACCGGAGTCTATTATTGACCTGAATTATGTTAACAAAGAATTGTTTCTTCTTGCTGATAATGTTCGTACTGATTCAACAGGAGGAGTGTATTCACATTCAACAATATATCGAATGAATGACGATCTTCAGACTGTTGATAGTTGCACAATTAGAGATTTGAATATCAAAGACAATAACGGAATATCTGCATTTGGAACTAAAGATTATCTGTTAAAAGGAAATAAATCCTTGTTTTTATATTACGGGGATGTCTTTCTTAGAGCAAATAAAGCAGCAAAGGTCTTACGTGACACATTATATCGGGTTGAGAATAGTCGTCTCATTCCGGAATTGAAATTTCAATTTGGAAATGATGAAGTTGGCAAATTCATCCACTTGACAAGTATTTATAGAAGTTCGCGATACGTTTTTGGAGGATATCTTAATTTTGTTGAAACAATGAAAGAATATCTTTTTTGTTACGATACAAAAACAGGAAAAGGATATAATGTGCAAAGTGGCTATACAGATGATATTAATCAAATAGAGGGGAAAGTATATATTCGTCCATCCAAATTAGATACCGAAACGTTTTATTATTTACATACAAACATGAAACCGGAAGACAAAGAAGAGCCGAATCCAACGCTTTATATTGGAAAACTGAAAAAATAGATATTTGCTGAATGAATATTACTAATTCCATAGCATTTTTAATCTGTTGGTCTGGCGACTATCCTTGGTATTTCTCTTATTTTATACATTCCTGCCGCTACAATCCAACTATTGATTTTCTCATATTTACTGATAATAATACAAAACTTGATATATCGGCAAACGTGAAGATTATTCCTTTCTCTTTGGAACAATTCAAAGCAGATGCAAGCAAAGCATTGGGTTTTGAAATTACCATAGAATCGGGATATAAACTCTGCGACTTCAAGCCGGCTTATGGATTTATCTTTTCTGAATGGATAAAGAATTATGATTTTTGGGGCTATTGCGATGCGGATGTTATTTTCGGAAATATTAGAGCCTTCATGACTGAAGAGTTATTAAATGAATATGATATTATCAGCGCTCGCCATGATTATCTGACCGGTTGCTTTTCCTTTTATCGGAATAATCAAACTATGCGGGAACTGTTTAAACAGAGTAAAGATTACCGTAAAGTGTTTACTGAAGCCCGTAATTTCTTTTTCGATGAAACCAACTTCGCTTTTGAAGCATTTGAGAAAGGTTTGCATTACAGCCAAATCCACACGGAAGTAGAAAGCATGACGCATGTAGTCAGGCGATTGCAGGAGGAAAACCGATTGAAAGCCTATTTTGAATTTCAAATCGTAGAAGGCTTTGCCGGTAATATGCTGTGGAATAAAGGGACATTGATTTACAGGAAACAATTTGAAGCAATGTTATACCACATGGTGCGTTTTAAACGAAAGTATTCGGAACCGGTGGATTTGCAAAGAACGATTCCCGATAAATTCAGGATAGGAAAGAAAAAAATATATTATTGAAAAATGATTAATTACAATAAAGAAACACCCATATTGTTGGTTGCTTTTGGTTCAATTGAAACAATTCAACAGATTTTTAATCAATTACAGCGTATTGAACCGCAACGTTTATACTTGGTTTATAATACTCCGTCAAGCGATGAACAAACAGATATTCAGGCGCAGATAGAATCCGTTTTTAACAATATCCAATGGGAATGTAAATTAAAGATTTTAAGAAACAAATCGCATTCAAGCTATAATGCAGCAATGCAGAAAGCCATTCGGTGGTTTTTCCGTCAGGAAGCGGAAGGAATTGTGCTGAACGGATTCAGTGTGCCGTTTCCCGCTTTCTATGCTTTCAGTTCCTGCGTGTTGGAAAAATATCGTCACGATGAACGCATCGGTCATATTTCGGGTTTAGATTTTAGAAAACCGAATCCGAAATCAAAAACAAGCGATTCGTATTATTTCTCCAAATTAGTTCATGTTTCTTCGGGCTGGACAAGCTGGCGAAGGGTGTGGCAAGACATGAATGCACAACTGAAGACATTTTCTACTTTTAAAAGATTAAACGTCATTGAACAAATACCTTCCCACAAGCCTTTTCGCAATCATTGGCACTATTGGAATGAATTTAAGACAAATCTTGAAGCTCAATATGAATATGTCAATCTTATCAACAATCGCTTATCTGTTGTTCCGAATATGCGTCAAATACCAATAAACGAATATACGTTACCTGAAATAAATCATCCGGCTTTTATAGTAAATCCCGTAAACGATGAATTATTGTGGCAGGAACAGAAATACAGCATTCCGGCAATTACGCCTTATTTGCCGGATGGCGTAACGTTTTTGCTGAAAAAGTTGTTGTCATATAATGCAGAAGCCGGCAAACGGATAAAAATTCCGCGTATCATTCATCAGATTTATGAAGACCCGGCAGGTCCTCCTGCAAATCTGCTCAATATTGCCGAAACTTGGAAAGAAAATCATCCCGGGTGGGAGTATCTATTTTGGAACAGACAAAAGATAAATGATTTTCTTGAATCAACCTGCCCCGATTTTTTGGATTATTATCGTGCCTATCCTTTCAATGTACAGCGATGGGACGCTATCCGCTATCTGATTCTGTATCATATCGGAGGTATGTATATTGACTTGGATTACGAATGTATCAGACCTTTTGATGTATTATTGACCGGTTCAACCTGTTGCATGGGGATGGAACCGACGCTTCATAATCTATCCTATTATAACAAACCTCTTCTTGTAGGTAATGCATTGATGGCTTCGGTTCCAAAACATCCTTATATGGCAGCTATTATTGAAGATATGAAAACAAATTTTAAAGTTGATTATCAAAAAAGCGATTCAAGACAAATTATGGAAACGACCGGTCCATTAATGGTAACAAGAGTATATACCAGGTATAAAAAGAAAGAAGATGCCACTTTATTGCCGGCAGATTTAGTTGCTCCATTATCAATAAAGGAAGTCAGGATGCTGCGAACCGGTCATGCACGACCGGATGTATTAAAAAAAGTTGAAAAATCGTTTGCAATTCATTACTTTTTCAGTTCATGGTTACCGCAAACAGCCGAAGGAAAGGCTTGGCAAAAATTACATTCGAAGTGAAGTCCTTTCTACATTACCGCCAATTAGACGCCATGGATTGCTGTCCTACCTGCCTTCGCATGATAGCCAAGCATTACGAGCGCAATTATACTGTAATCCAACGGTGAACCACATCTTGCCGGCATAATGATGAATATTTATCTTTGTGGACAAAAAAAGCGAAATGGCAAAAATAAGGGAAAGCTATCACATAATAAGCCGTAAAGATGGTTTATCACATTAGAAAATTATTATCGGAGCGGACTGAGTCTACAGTGGAGTATTACAAACAACACGGATTAACGGAATGTCAATTTTACGGGTGGCGTCGACGTTATTTTGCGCTTTACCATGAAGCATCGGATAAACATACCGAGTTAAAGCCGAAAAAGAAATATTATCGGTATAGGTAGAGCCCGCAAGTTCTCTGCGGTTATCGGTATTGGAAATACATTATCCGAATGGAGTGCGAGTAGTTGCAGGTTCGCAGTATCCGGTGTAGATAGAAAAGATAAAGGAACTCATCAAACTACGGGTATAATGTTTTCATTGAAGGGCGTCAGCTGAAAAGAGTATCATTGGATCATCCGGACACTAGAGATTCGAAAGCTCTATAAAATAGATAACAATCTTATGCTAAAATATAAATTATGGTTGAAAAAGTCGGGTGTGATGAAAAATAATATATCCTGCCACACCTAATGATAATAATATTTAGTTAAATGGTGACACAATCAAAGATTAATTGACAACTAATTGCCAATATTAAAGATAAGTACTGTTAAATATTCAAACATATGAGTATTTTATTTTGATATTTCAAAATTTATGATTATAATTGTGCCGAAAATAGGAAAGGCTACAGCCATGAAATATTTGTGCATTTGCTATATCACATATTTTCTTATGTCAGCAGGCATTCTTTATGCACAAGAGATGCCGGCTATGTTGATGATTAGCGCATTTCAAGATTATGCTGCTAACCATCCCGTAGAAAAAATTTATCTGCATTTGGATAAACCGTATTATGCCGCCGGTGAATACATGTATTTTCGCGCTTATCTGACGGATGCGGACTTAAATCCCGAAATTGCGAAAAGCGGGATTATTTACGTTGAACTATCGGATGCAAAAAAGAATTTGGTCAAGCGTGTTTTGCTTTATTCCGAACAACACGAATTTGCGGGACAAATTCAGATTCCCGATTCTTTACCTTCTGCCAACTATCATCTTAGAGCTTATACCAACTATATGCGTAACGCAGGAGAAGATTATTTCTATCACAGAGATATTTATATTGGAAACCCGACTGCTCAGAAACAGGAAATTATACCGACAAAGGTATTTGATTATCAAGTTAAATTCTTTCCCGAAAGCGGTCTGCTACTAAGGGGTCTTTCCTGCAAGGTTGCTTTTAAAGCGTTGGCAAACGACGGATACGGAGTTGATATAACGGGCGTTCTTTCCGATTCGGAAGGAAAAGAAATACTTCGCTTTAGCAGTCAACATTTGGGAATGGGAAGTTTCAATTTTATTCCCGAAAAAGGAAAAACCTATAAAGCAACGGTTCAATCGAACGGGATTTCGAAAGAATATACTTTACCGTCAGCTACCGAAGGATTAGCGCTTTCGGCTCGCCAAGATGAAAAATCGGTATTTCTTACAATTCATTCGACAAACGACAAACTCGATTCTATTTATATTATCGGTCAATCACGAAATACCGTTTGTTACGCGCTAAACGGATACATCGAAAATCATGAACAAAAAATCAGAATAGATAAAACAAAGTTTCCGACAGGAATCACGCAGTTTACGCTTTTTAAAGACGGCAAACCCGTGAGCGAACGCTTGGTGTTTATTAGCCGGAATGATGATTTACACGTCAGCATTGTTCCCGATAAGGAAGAATACGGCGACAGAGAAAAAGCAACCGTGCGAATCCAAGTATCAGATAAAGACGGAGAACCGGTTGAAGGCAACTTTTCTCTATCAGTTACGGACGATCGAACAGTAAGACCATCATTCAACGAACAAAATATCAAAGGCAGTCTGCTGCTTGCCGAAGATTTGAAAGGTTATATCGAATCGCCCGGTTGGTATTTCTCCGGCGATGAACCGGAACGGGCGGAAGCCTTGGATAATCTGCTTTGCACGCAAGGTTGGACTCGTTTTGTTTGGGATAAGTTAACTGCTCTGACGACTGCCGATGTTTATCCCGTAGAAAGCGAGTTTCAAATCACGGGTAAAGTAACAAATGCGATAGGAAGACCCGTTAAAGACGGATCCGTAATTTTATTCAGCAGAGAAAACACGCCCGGAAAGGCAACTACGGACGAAAACGGACGGTTTGGCTTTTACGGATTTAATTGTCCCGATACTGCAGTATTCCTGCTGCAATGCCGCACTAAACAAGATAGCAAAACATTTATCGGATTTAAATTGGACTCGATAAATAATCGAGCTCAGATTAGCGCTATTCCTTTAATTTATAGTAACAACAAAAACAACGACAATCTCTTGACTTCCTATACCGAACAAACCGGTCGCCTGTTAAAGTACCGGTTGATTAATCTACCTGAAGTAACAGTGGTAGCCAAAAAAATACCGGATCGGGAAAGTATAGGAATTGCCAGTTATCGCTTTGGCGGCCGAACACTTGATACAAAAATGCCGATTCTAAATGTAATTTTTATGCTACCAAAGCCCGACCGTTCAATTCCTATTTCTTTTTATAACACTCCACGCGTTTTATATGATGTAGATGGAGATATAATGGCAGCTAATTCTTTTGAGGATTTTTTCGGACAATGGCGCGCCGATTTATTTGAATCAGTGGAAGTTCTTCGACCGGAAGATGCCATTACTTTTTATGGCATAGAAGCGAGTGGCGGAGCATACAGAATCAAGACAAAACCATATAAAGATCGTGTGATACCGGATGCCTCAATTGAGATTATTCGCCCCGAAGGATATTGCGTTCGTAAAGAATTTTATGTTCCGGTTTATGACGAAACGGAAATAAAGCAAGACAAAACCCCGGACCTTCGCACTACGATTTATTGGAATCCGGTGATACACACCGATGTGGACGGCATAGCCGAAGTCAGATTCTTTACGGCAGATAATACAGGTTCTTATTCATACATTCTGGAAGGGATTGGGAATAACAATGTTGCATTTGTAAAAAATAAACGCAATGCCGAAACGCGTTAGTGGAGGCGTAATAATAAACTAAATGTTTTATGAAAAAGTTAAAAAAATTAAGTTTTTCTGAATTGAAAAAAGTAAAAGGAGGTAGCTGTCCTCTCTATGGTGGATCAACATGTGAATTTTTATACCTGTTGTTACCCGGCAGCCCTTATACTTGTACTACTTGTATGTATAATAGCGGTGGTGGTAGTACAGGAGGTTATTAAAATAACGCGAAGTACAATTCGACTATGCTTATTTTTTTATCCTCTATTGATTAGTGTGTATTTTTTTAAAAAGTGCCTTGGAATTCCAGGCACTTTTAAATTTGTAAACAAATAACTTAAAATAAACAATAATGCTCATAGGATTTTTCGTTATTATGCCCACCTATGATTAGGCAAGCTTCATCGGAAATGCCATAAACGGTCTTTTAGCACAGACTTACGACCGATGGGAATTGATTATCGTTAATGACGACAGTACGGATGATACAGAAGAGTATGCTCATCTTTCGCTTTACGTTCCAAACGGTAGAGCAACTGGATTTGTTCCAAGGCAAACCGTGCACGCTGTGGATCATTCTTCAGCGTCTCTTCAAACTTTACGCCTTGCATATGCCCAACATCCTAATAATAATACGTCCTTCTTTTTTTCATATATCGTATAAGCGCTGTAGCCATCACTTTGTACAGCTCCCTTTAAGTCTTTTAATATTTCATTAGCTACCCTTTGAGCTCGGGAGATTTTGTCGTAATGAAAGTAGAACTTTCGTATCTCCGGCACCCGGATGATCTAATGATTCCCTTTTCGCGCGGCGTCCGGATTGTCTTTGTCCATCACCCTTAAGCCGGCAAGATCTGGTTCCCCGTTGGCTTACATTATATTTAGTTCAATGGTGACACAATCAAAGATTAATTGACTACTAATTGCCAATATTAAAGTTAAATACTGTTAAATATTCAAATATCTGAGCATTTTATTTTGATATTACAACTTTTATGATTACAATTGTGCCGAAAATAGGAAAGGCTACAACCATGAAATATTTGTACATTTGCTATATCACATATTTTCTTAATGTAGCAGGCATTCTTTCCGCAAAAGAGATGCCTGTTGTGTCGATAATTGGCGCATTTCAAGATTATGTTTTCAATCATCCCATCGAGAAAATATATCTGCATTTAGATAAGCCTTATTATACTAAAGTTGAATATATGTATTTCCGCGCTTACATGACAGATCAGGATTTAAGTCAAGAAAATGCGAAAAGCGGAAT
>Ga0209629_10002210_pt1 | contig 13076 bp, 7 predicted proteins | sample TergutCu122P5_FD_187286 | JGI IMG/M metagenome (GOLD analysis project Ga0209629, IMG submission 187286) | Cubitermes ugandensis P5 segment gut microbial communities from Kakamega Forest, Kenya - Cu122 P5 (SPAdes) (version 2) | ecosystem: Host-associated > Arthropoda: Insects > Digestive system >... | reverse complement strand
ACTGTTCCAGAGATTCTTCAGGCGGTAGACCGCTCCATTCGAACTATCAACACAACAGGCGCTGCTAAAGGTATCCTACGACTTCCACATCGCTGGCAACGGGTTGTACACAATGCTGGTGACTACATTGAAGGACAGTAAAACTTCGAAACATGTATCTATTTTGTATCAGTTGTAAATAAATAGTTGCCACTATTAAAGTTCCAACCCTCGTAATTCGACGAAGAATACACAGAAGTTGAAATTGCGTAAAGAAATTAATTTGTAATTACTTCTTTTAAAGTGCATGTGTGGTTAAGATTAAAAAATCTCGCATAATTATGGCCATTGTCCCTCAAAATCCCAGTGGTTACTTTGTGTACCAGCAGGTTTAACGTTCAAAACTACCATCTTCTGTCGACACTGTGTATTTATGTGTTTATATGGATCTCGGAACAAACAGCGATTATATTTCTGTATAGAGTTGACTGATTAGTTTATATAACCGAGACGGAGAGTGTTTACTGCGCGGTACGACCTCAATCTAATTACGACTCGAATTTTAAATTTAGTCTCTACAGTGATCGTGCTGCGACGTAAATTAGGACCGACACGTAAAGTGAAGAGCTATAAACATTAAGTGACTACGCAAGGGAACTGGACGGTTCTCTCTAATCTTCGTCAATTGAGTTTCTTTTGGCAGTGACGCAGAAACAATTCGTTTTTATGTGTTTAGTGAATGAACGTGTAGAAGTTGGAGATTGACAATGGACTTGGTTTATTGAGTAATCACAAGGCGGTCTTCAGGACATTCTTTTCTTGTACAGTTCTATTTTCCTTCTTTGTACAGTTCTTTGTATCGTGATACAAGGCCAGAATAAAGTACTTGCTATCGTACAAAAAAAAAATGGATACTAAACATGAATGAATACAATTATTGCAGCCAAGAAAACAGCGTAAAAAAACCGTCAACAGTTTTCGTAACGGTTAACAAGCACGGTTACGTAAGTTATAATTTAGAGTAATTTCAAACATTTATTCGTTCTTTACGACTTGTACGTGCGAAATATCAACAAAGTCTTACATTCAGGCCAAGTTTTGTGAAGCAGATTAGCTATAAACGAGTTTCTAGTGCGCAGCGGACCGTAATATTAAATTATTAATGTGTGAAGCTATGATGCTAGCAGCTACTTCTACGTGTTTATATTTAATTTGCATTAATGTGGGGTAAATGTTTGTGCTACACATTACAGAAACCTCTGCCGTTCTGAAGCAAAGGTAAAAAGTCGAGTTTCACGACGGAGGCTCTTAAGGAATGCATGTGGGCACTGAATATAACCTTTGACTTAGGAATCAAAACTGTGGACAGGGGGAGGGGATTTTGTGTCGCAAAATTTATGAAACGGGTTCGGATTTTAAAACGAAACAGTCTCATTATTTCAAGTTATTTTAAAGAGTAAATTACTGGTATTTTTGTTTTGCGAACATTTAGGTAGCAGACCTTCTCGTAAATCTAAAGACATCTGAATAAAGGCGAACTAATAAATGCATGCAGCCATTCCCAGTGGCCGCGCGGTCTACGGCGTAGGTCTACTGCCGCTCGCCTGCTGAGATCGTGGGTTCCAATCTCACGGGGTGGGGGGGGATAGATGTCTGTCTGTTGTGAGTGTTGTGTATTGTCAGATAGTGGTCTCAGCGACGAGCTGATCACTCGTCCAGAGGAGTCCTATCGACTTTGGTGGGTCGTTGTGTGTGATCAAGAAAAACAAACCTCGTGAATGAGGAGGCCAAGACCCACTAGGGGGTTATCGCGCCAAGGAAAAAAAACGCATACACGACTATATAATTTATTGTACAGTAAATATGTTATGGATTTTAACCAGTTGGTATGTCATATACTCGTATTTGGAGCTATTGATGAATATGTCTTACTTCTGAGCCTGAAACAATTTATCGTGAGTTTTCATGGCACTTACTGCTAACCGAGGTTTTAAATGGCGTTCGCATTCATAGTGAATTTTGTTGACTCAGCAAGATTGAGTCTTGTATGTACGCATTACTGCCAGGACGAAGCAATAGGCAGCATTGTTGTCTCATTACTACACTGCAAGAGTGCTATTTCCGCGCAGTTTGACATCGCTTGAAATGTAGATTCGCTTAAGTTTATTTAATGCGCGTCACTGATAGTCATTAACCCCAAGGTGCGTTCGCAAAGTCGCGAAAAGCGCCTGTCAGTTTCGTCAAGCCTGTCGTTTTGTCTGTCCGCGTGTATCAGCACGACTGGCACTGGGCGCATATTCGTGAACTTTGATGTTGGAGACTTTGTTGAATATCAGTCGATAAAATAGAAATTTGGTTACAAACAACAAAAAATTCGGGCACTTCACAAGAAGACCTAAGTACTTTCTATGACTATGTTGTTGACAGTGACTAGTGTGGGTGAACAGCAGCAGCAACAACAATAACAACACAAAAGATAAAACATGGCTGCCTTTCCATGGCAACATTTCCAATTTTTTATTGTTGGCCGCGACATACGTAGCTCAACAATACAAAGGGAACTCACTCTTGCCTAGCCGTGGCAACAGTGAAAGAGCCACAATGTTGCCTTGTACATACCTTTATTATCTTGTTATATTCGCTCCTTAAAATCTAGAAGTTTCCATCAAGACGGCTGCTAAGCGCGACGGGATGTTTCTTCGTCATCAAACGTTGGTCTACCGTAATTGACCGGTGGGCGTCCAGGCCAGCAGCAGTCACCTGATGACTGATCTACCCAGCTGCCTGCCACTTACCTCAGAATTAATCGAAAGATGATGAAAAGGAAACACATGCTAATGCATGACGTTATTGGAATCGATTATCGGCACTGACACATAAAGGACTTTCCCAGTTCAAACAACTTTATCGCGAAGAGTGTCACTTCATTTTCAATACACGATAAGACGACAAGGGCATGGCTACTGACACTTGGCCTACTTTGTAACTGTAATGCAGGGCCTGTAGCTCATTCTTCAGAAGTAACATTGCTGACGATGCTGCTATTTGTTGTTTATTTAACGACGCTGTAAGTAGTTTCTGGCTGTATTGCGTCAATGGTAGGTTGATCATTTTTGAAAGAACTGGACAGGGTTTGGAAGGAGTCAGTCGTGCCAAAGTTTGGCCAATATCCCAGTATTCTTGTGGAGGAACTGAGGAAGATAACGAATAGCCCCAGTCAGAATGACTGGTCTGGGACCTCCTGAATTAGAAACATTGGTGCTAAACACAGGATCGCGATATTCCTAATTACGTGTGCCTACAAAAAATGGAATTCTCATTTTACATGTCTTGCTCATTCAGATTAGGGAGAATGGTGGATTTGGCATGTAGCAGGAATAGAATGTATAAGAAACGCATGCACATTTTAACCTAGGAGTTTAAAAGGAGCAGCACTATGCGTACCTGGCTCTGAGTGGGAAGATAATATTAAAAATTAATCTTAAACAAGTTTGGTGCTGAATTCAGCTGGTTTAGGGTAGGTTACAGGGCGGGCTGTTGTCAATGTGGTAATGAAATTCCGGGGTCCCATAAAAGGCGGAGAAATACTTGACCAGCTGAGTGACTATCTTATTATCCAGCACGACCCCCTCTCCTTCCACTTCCTGCATTTTGTTACCTAGCAGAGGTTCATTGCTTTAACAAAGCAGACTAACAATAACAATGACGCTTTCTTGTGTACAGAAATTTGCGGATTTTTTTATATTGAACCGTGCAGCTGGAGAAATTAACGTCTTAGGAAGACTCTAGTGACCTTGCTCACCAGGTCTGAATGTATGTTTGAAGGTCTGTGCTTCGTATGCTGTGACCTGCCTGGTGTAAGTAAGAGAATAATCTTAAAATGGGCCGTAATTAAATAAGCATAAGTGTAATCCGAGTTTAAATAGCTCGGGGTGGGGCCTACAGGAAAGCATGTATAATGAACGTTTTCTGGATGTGGTGAGCAAGCAGGAGAGTTGTGTGGAAGTTAATTATTTTGCGCGGAGTACCAGCAGACACTTGAACCGTTTAGGGCTTTGAAAGTAATCTCTTTTTTGTAAAGTACTTTTCCCACATCCAAATTATAGGGTGTACTGTAAGAACAACATGTCAACAACCCATCGATCCTATCTTCAAGGAACGATTCCTCTAAGATGTGTCCATGATTGTCCCGTAATGTCAGTAAGGAATTGCCACTATACGCTGCTTAATATCCCAGAAGAGGTCAGATCTCAGTTGTTGTATCTTTTACCCGGTTTATCTGGTAAATGCTTGTAGTCAAGTACACTTGCCAAATACAACCATCTCCCGTTTACCGTCAGTAATCCATTCTTGCAAATCAGACGTTTTGCGCGAAAACGCTAACTAGGAACCCATTTCCCATTATTTTAGATGGGGAAAACCATAATAAACACAACTTCAACCCAAAACCCTCAACCACTTCCCTAAAACGTATCTGAAACACAGCAACAAACCATCATGTTAGGATGTAAAATGCTTGAAACATCCCTTCCTGATCACCAAACAATTAATATGATTGTAAACAAACAGTTGCTTTGTATGCCGTAACGCGTACAGTTTGCGTGCATATAGTTTTGTTAAAAATGTTGTGTTGAGTTTTCGAAACGTTAGTATAAATTTTGTCTATATAAACATCGAGCGAAAAAGTCGCACTGAAAGAGACGGACGCTTTATGAAGTTTGGATATGAAAAAGCAAGAAGCATTCTACAGAGAAAAAGTTGACGGGAGAGAAGTCGTGCGGGGGATGTCTCTATTTGGCTGGTTACTGTGATCAGGTGCCCACGATAGTGCACTTGGCTGCTACAGGTACTCTGCATCACTGACTGTACAGCTGTGTTACTGATTTACTTCTTAGTTGTCAACGTGTCTTCGCAATGACAACGGATTGTACTTGATAAAAAAAAATATCGGTGAAACCTTGGATTTGTGTCATATTTACAGATAGTCTTTTGGGTACAGAAAAATGGTAAACATATGTACAAGCACACTGTTTCCACGACGTTTGCAAGTATCAACAAGTGACAAATGTTTGTCATAAATACCGGTCGTGGGAACGCGGGTTTAGACAGAAATATGATTAGTAGGATCCAACAACAGTTCGGGCAAAGTCGACTAACTGGGTCGCATGTTTGGCGAGGGGATCTTCCCTAATTCGTCGAAGTCCGCCCTTTCCAAACTCTAGTCAAGCTGTCTTCCAAATGCTCAGGTCTGTTGTGGTAACAGCAAAAAACAAACTCCTTCACCTATACAATTTTTGCTTGTCAAGGCTTAATAACTTTTCTTCCGCTAGCTCACTTCTTCTGGCAGTAAGTGCTTGCGTAGTCAGCCACCGATGGATCTATTGCTTAAGCCTACTTTTCCACACACACAAACACAAACACAAACACAAACACAAACACACACACACACAATAAATGCCGAATCTGGGAATCAGACACAGTTTCCACTTCTCACCACAGCCCATGGTCCAGTGCCCCTTCAGAGTTTTGCCACAGTAGTTCACAGATTCGGGTACCATTTATGTCAGCTACAAGATCATTTTTGGACACCCAGGCTTGTGGGCATTGCTTAGTTCTTGGATAAAGATCGAGCGTGAAACTGATCACTCAGTCCGACGGGCCGGTACATCCTCCGATTGGTCTGTTAGTTCGCCCTTTAAAAGTTCATCCCATACACACACAGATTAAGGCCTTATGTCTGTCTCCCTTTTTTAAAATGAAATAATAAAGTAAACTTAAACGATAAAAGTGGCAGTATTATCCATGTTTTCATGCGCTCTCTTGTGTTTGTCTCGTCTCTTTCGCCTTCTTCCTTGAAGACGGATTGTGTTACGAGTTGTGACAGAGTCTAATTCTGGAACAGGACTTAATGAAAAAATAGTCTTACTTTCGTACATTATGTTGGAGAAAATGGAATAGCTTCCAATATTGTACTGTTGTTACTACGAATAATAATAATAATAATAATAATAATAATAATAATACTCAATGGGATCAACGAGTTTTTCATTGACTTAATCCTTCCGGCCGCACTACGATTCACTCTCTAACAGAAATTAATACCAGGGGTTTCCCCTTTGGGGTAAAGGCGGCTGGTGTCTAGGGCTGACAACCTTCCCACCTTCATTTGCTGATTGCGTAGAAATTCTGGGAGCCTCAACCTCCTGGAGACCTAAGGGCCTGTCCAGGCCTGTAATTGGATAACTACCTAATAATAATAATAAACAGAAAGCGGTAAGGCTCAATACGTGCCGCACAGTCAGGAAGATTTTGGCAGAAGAGTGACTAGGAAGTGCTTGGTGAGTGAGACCCGTAGAATTTTGAACAGCAGCTCACCTGTTTTGAAGTGAGGGATGTGGATGATGATGATGGTGATGATGATAACAACAACAACAACAACAACAATAATAATAATAATAATAATAATAATTATTATTATTATTATTATTTAACATTCCAGAATTTGTTCTCTTGGTATATTTGAACTGTGCAGTGAGGTCTGTTTGCAAGTGACCAGCCATTTCTTTTTCCAACCGCCTACACACCCCAAGTCTCTCCAGCCAACTCCATAGAGCGCACATGGGCCACATCTTCAGTAGCTGTTGTTCGCTCAGCTGGTGAAGAAATTTCCGTCTTTAAAGTAACCCGATGATTCATGAACCTGCTTACAACAGCCTGTCATTGGACCTTGCCTTTTTCAGATGAATTCATTCCACACTCTCACACCTTCGCACTTCTTGAGATCCATTTTGACATAATCCTTCTGTGAAAGCAAATACCTCCCAAGTAGTTGAAGCCCTACTGGATTTCCGACTAAATTTTGGTATATTTTGTTGCGTACTAAATGTCTTGCCCATCCTGTGTATGCTGGCTGACTTGCTAGGGCCATTTGTCAGCAGATAAATATCTGCATGTTTATTACAAAGGCGGAAGCACTGCTGGACCATTGAAATTTTTCACCGAGTCTGTAAATCTGACAAAAATATGCAAAATCCTAGAGGTCACAACTGTATTTTAGTTTGGCAGAATTGGACCAATATTTAGGAAGAACTTGCTGTAGACCACAGCGAATTCTTCAAGAGTATCTGTACACTTCTGCTCATTACACACTATCACAACCCTGAAGACGGCAAACTACGTAGTCACCGTAGTGAGGACCTGACATCTAACTGATCACAGGCATGTCTGACATCTCTTCGGGACCCAGTTTTGCGACTGTCAGCATTGCGAGCCACAACTTCCTCTGACACTTCCCCACATTCTGAAGTTACAGAACTGAGTCCCGCACATAGCACTTCATTTAAACTGCTGCTAGAGATACGCAACTTATTGCACACCAACCAATGCACTGTTATATTAAGCCAGGGAGGTCGGTCGACTGGCTATAGCCAGTCGACCGACCTCCCTGCACGAGATACAACGTACAAAAGATATGCTGCCGCATCACCGAAACGTTTAATAAAATAATTAACTTTTAACATATAACTTTAGCTAGGAACAAAATTTGCTCCCTGAGGATGATCTAAGAATCGAAACATGTAGGGGAATTTTAAGTGTTTTAACGTAAAAAAAAGTAGACTATTATAATATAACAGTGCATTCGTTGGTGTGTAATAAATTACGAGTCTACAAAATGCACGGTGCAACAATAAAGATCATCTAGAGATGTTAAAAGAGAACATTATTTTGTCATGACTGACAGGAAATACACATGTTATACAGATCAGGCGGCGCCATATTCTTTATTTTCGTACTTGGAACTTGTTTGTGTCATAGGCCTATTTACTAGAAGGAAGTGTTAATGGCAAGCTTATGTGCGAATGCATATATATAATGCGAGTGGTTATGTACGCCTATACAAATAACCCTGACTTTATGCACATAATCATAGTCCCGTAATAAAGAACAAAATAACGTGTTACATAATTATATTGTTTATTATATTCTACATTCAGTTCAAGATGAACATTCCAGTAATAGTTTTCATGGAGATATACAGGTGCTAGAAAAGCTCACGTTTGTTGATGGGCTCTTCATCTTCACCTCTTTCTTATGTGGTGAACAATTTGGATGGGAAAGTTGGTAACACTGTTACAGCGGGAACAGACTGCCGTCGATGGGCCTGAGGATACCCTCCACCTTATCGGCTCCAGGGTTTCGTAAACTGCTGCTGTAAATAAATAGAGGTGATACGGTATGACGTGATAGTAAAGAAGCTGCTGGTAGGCAAGCCGGGAGGAGAGAGAAGAAAGGAATGGTCTAGATTCAGGTGATGGATGATGTCGCATTTGATTTGAGGAATGTGGGTGTAAAAAGACAGAGAACAACAGCTTTGGACAGAACAGAATGGGCATCTGTCGTGAGGGAAGCCAAGGCCAAACATAAAGGGCGGTAGTGTCGAAGAAGAAGAAGAAGAAGAAGAAGAAGAAGAAGAAGAAGAAGAAGAAGAAGAAGAAGAAGAAGAAGAAGAAGAAGAAGAAGAAGAAGAAGAAGAAGGAGAAGTGGTGTTCTTATGGCAGTGCCAATGAAGGTCAGTGTCTTTTGGAACCTGGCGCCGTGGACTCTAATTTATAAGTGGCAATATTTCGGATGAACTTTGTACCTTGAAGATGGAAGCAGATTATGTGACTTCAGATCCCAGAAGATAAAGCGAATGACCAGAGCGCTGAAGTCGGTGAGGATTTCGAGTCGATCTTATAGGCTATGAAAGAGTGTCTTCTGGTTTCTGACGTTTCAAAGAAACGTCGTCTTTAAGACTCCACTGTGTCATACCTACAGAAGCCCAAAATCCACGCACATGTACAGGCAGTCTTTGAAATATTGCCGATGAATTAGCGCAGGAAGTTGAATTAGATTTGCACATCCTATCGCCAGACACTTAGGGCTTTTCGCGCGACGACAACCCCGCCTTATGTCTAGGCGATATCTGTCGCTCATCCAGCCTTCAAAAGAACAGAACCGACAAGTGGCGCTCGCACGGCACTTTGGGGCCATGGGTTATGGGGACGCCACACGTGCAGAATACTAAAATTTGTTACCGGTTCTTTCGGACTGGATTCCTTTTTTCTGACAGAAGACAATACTACGGAGCCTGGCTTGGAGGTATGGGTGAGACCCAGCTAATATCTATGGGGGGTAGAGTATCGAGTCATGGGCTGGGTAGCGTAGTCGGTATAGCGACTGCCTACGGTCTGGACGGTCCGGGGATCGAATCCCGGTGAGGCGAGATTTTCCGCACCAGTCCAGACCGGCCCTGAGCCTCCTGTACAATGGGTACCGCTTCTTTCCCGGGGGTAAGGTGCTGCCGGGGCGTGACGCTGACCCCTCACCCCTTCTAGTGCAGAGGTCTAAAATAGAGTAGAGCTATACCTCTACTCTCCCTAAGGCCCTTCGTGGCCTGTGAAAGGGTGAAACCCACCTAGATTATCGAGTCGAGGGGAAGGGCGGCCCGAGGGGTTATCTACGCCACTGCGAAGGGTACATTTGTGAGATTTGAGAAAATTATAAATGTGGAAACTCAGATTGCTGCATTTTATGGATAACGTCTTCGATGATGTGTAGCCTTGTAGGTGATTAGCTACTGCTTCCGTCTTCAAAGTACTTATTAAAACCAAGGTTGTCGGTTTTCCCGAACTTTGGCAACCACTTACGTGAGGGCAAGGCGCCATTGACCAGCAGACAGCCTCAAAGTAATACTTTTAGCTACGAATGTTAGTAACAGCGTGGACAATCCTATGTATTACATGCATCAGAACGTCCAGTTGCACGATACTGTTCTTGTGGGCCGGGCCATGCAGCACGAATGGAAAAGCTGACTAAGGCACACGCAGTTTTAATCGCAAAATCTGAAGAGTGGAACTACGTGAGACACATGGGTGTTGAGGAGATGATGACTGCGGCCTCAAGACGTAGGGTGTGCGTTTGAGGACCGGATGGACGTGAGGTATCTGTGGATGAGGCATGGGACGGATTGTTGTGAAAGCGGCAGAGATGTGCTGGTGGTTGTACACGTAGTTTTGCCAAAGATGAATTATGCTTCGTGGTGTTAGCTATGCTTTCTTTGTAAGAAGAAGGCTATACACAACGGATGCTTTTGTACAGGAGCATAGAATACACAACGATGTTTCATGTCATGGTGCTGATGTCAGACACACACCAAAACAGACAACAACATGTGAGCATGTCTTAAGACACGTCTGAATTTTGATTAATATTAAGCCTAAGATCTATAGTGTGTATTTTTCTCAATATATAATTGTGTACAGTCGGAGAAAGGCTCGATGTGAGCCGAAAAGTGTAAATGTGTTTGTGTTTTGATAACAACGTGTTTTGTTTGACGAGTATTGGCTTATAAAGAGCAAGGACATGAAGCGAGTTAAGAAACACATTTCTTTACACCAGTGCCAATCGATGTAAGTCTGATTCTTATTGTTTGTCACACCTGGGGCTCGAAGGTTGCGCGGGGTGCGTTGCTGGAAGGGGCTGGTGCTTGAACCTCTGGCGTTGCTGACCTCTTCCTCCGGTAGCCAGCAATAGACAAGGGCACAGGTCTCTCCACTACCGTGGGGTACTGGCCCTGCTGCTGTTGCTGCTGCTGCTGTAACTGCCAGAAAATGGATTACACCTCAAAATTATGGCGTTGACGTTAAGAGTGAAAACGTGATAACAAATTTACGTAAAATGTGACAATGAGGCGCTTTCAGATCCTTGCATCCTGGACACTTCTAAGGTTGTTATGCCGTTTAGTCTACTGGGGTCACACTTTCAGTCTGTCGTTCAGTTTGTACACGTCACGGAATGTTATCAATGTTATTAGTTTACTTTGTAGTTCGTTTTTGAGAGCGGATTATATGTGTACGTCGATTTTATTTTTGGTACAATTGTCGGTTATGCACAACCTCAAAATTTTAACTCGTGCTTTCGTTATTATTTCGTAAACAGCTCGATTTTCGAAAAAAAAAACCTATTCGATATGAAATGTGCCCTATTTGAGTTACTCTAAAACTTTCATCTCCAAATTCTTTTGGTGAAGTATTATTATAAACCTACTTGGCACTTAATATAAAGTACTTGATACTTTTTGTCCGATTTTAACGAAATCCTAATTTGCTTGACAGTTTTTTTATTAAACAAATATTCAGTGTAAGTTTATACGCAAAAAGATCTGTGAAAGCCGAGGTTTTCGATACGGACTAAGAGACAGACATGATGAATAATAAGAGTGTCTTTTACGAGTGTTAGTTTCTGGTAGTGTCATAATTATTGACTTGTTTATTATTTAGAGTTCGTATCAACTACAGCGCCCATTTCGTATCAGTGACGAGTGACAACTTACGTAGAGTGAAGAGACAAGAAATGTGGCAGAAGGCACACCCACTTTCAAACTAGGCTCTTTGGATTCGTCTGCAGAGTTTGAGGAAACGTCGGTCGGCTGCCGTCAGTAGAACTGGAGTGCAGACAGAGACCAGAAACAGGTGCTACAGATGGTTTGGGCACGTAGCACGAATGGGGGAGAGGAGGGTATTGGTGGGAAAACCTATAGAGAGCGACCACTTGGAAGATCCTGGCATTGATTAAAATTGACCTTAAAAGAATAGACTGGGAGAACATGGAAAATATTAATTGGGGGGGGGGGCAAATAGCGGGCTGTTGTGAAGACGGTAATGAACTTCGTGTTCCATAAAGTGCTGGGAACTTATGGACTAGCTGAACTATCAGCTTCTTAAATACAACCTTGTTCTAAGAATTAGTATTATTTTTTTTTTGTCTAATGGCATTATGAAATTTAAAATGCGCTGTTTACAGGCGGAAGTTTCCTTTCTTCCCCAGATTTTTCTTGAAATAAATTTCACTTAAATAATCATATTTTTCAGTTATAATTAGAGTCTTATGACTTTTATCGCCGTTAGATATCTTACAGCCGTGGCGCCGCATAGTGATGTCTTTATGCACTAAACTGTTGCTAACAAAAGAAGCAGCCAGTTTACCATAAGACCTCCTATCATAGCCCAGTAGCAGACCAGAGACAGAGAAGCTGAGAATAATGAACAGAATGTACTCGTAAGAATGTGTACTACAAGAAGAGTTCTACATATTATTTTAGCACTTGGTCACGAGTTATCATTCAAGAGCGTGTATACTGTACAGGTGCTACTGTTTTCAGTGGCATATTGCAGCATTTAAATTTCTGACATGCCTTGCTAAATAAGTAAGTAAAGGTAAGGGTAAAAAGGTACAGTTCATCCTAGTACAGGCCACGAAGGCTCAGAGGGGAAGTAGATGTATAGCTCTACTCTTTCTTTAACCTCTGCGGTAGTTGGGGATGGGTGGTCAACGACACATTCCGGCCGCTGTACACCTGGGAAAGACCACGTACCCATTGTATAGGAGGCTGGGTGGACCTCAGGGCCGGTCTGAACGGGTGCGGAAAATCTCGCCCCCACCGGGATTCGATCCCCGGACCTTCCAACCCGTAGCGAGTAGCCATACCGACTGAGCTATCCGGGGCCACGCTAAGTAAGTAAGTAAGTAATTAAGTAAGTAAGTGACTGACTACGTAACTAACTCCATGGGTTTTTTTTACAGAATTTCCATGGGGCAAAGGGCTTCTTGGGTATCGAATTGTTCTCAAGTTAGTTTAGAAGTTCCGGACATTTTATGGAATCCGATTTTTCATTACCGTGTTCACAAGTACCTGTCACTCGTCTGCATACTGAGACAGATAAATTCATTCTATTTACTGAATATTTATTTTAAAATTATTCTCCCATCTACACCTAGGTCTTCCAAGTTTCTCCTTTCCATCAGTTTTCCCCACCAAAACCTTGTATGTACCTCTGCACTCTTACCTGCGTGCCACATGCCCTGCCTCTCATATTCTTCTTGATTTGATCGACCAAACAATATTTAGTGAGCAGTACAGATCATGAAGCTCCTCAATATGCAGTCTTCTCCACTCCCCTGTTACCGCGTCCCTCCTAGACCCAAATCTGTTTCTCACCACCCTGCTGTCGAACACCCTCAGCTTATGTCTGTCCCTCAATATGAGCGACCAATTT
>Ga0209629_10002209_pt1 | contig 13077 bp, 5 predicted proteins | sample TergutCu122P5_FD_187286 | JGI IMG/M metagenome (GOLD analysis project Ga0209629, IMG submission 187286) | Cubitermes ugandensis P5 segment gut microbial communities from Kakamega Forest, Kenya - Cu122 P5 (SPAdes) (version 2) | ecosystem: Host-associated > Arthropoda: Insects > Digestive system >... | reverse complement strand
AGGAATATGTGGTTTCTGTAATGTTAATATCTGTACTTAACAACAAACTAACTTGTGAGTGACATAAAGCCATTAAATTGAACTACAAAAACACTCGCACTCATGTCATGGTTGTCCTTAGGGTTACCAAGCACTGTACATAGAGCATGAACATCTGGCAGTAATGAAGTACTATCTTATCGCGTTTGGCGGAGCTTGTGCATTCACAGAGAGGCCTACTGCATTACTCTGTCAAGGTCAATGCGCTGACAGCTGAAGACGTACAGTACGCGGAAATGCAAGATGTCAACACTTTTCTCTGGCCATTATCTCCGTAACCGTTCAACTTTGGACATAGGTGTTTTGGGTTATATTGGTATATTTTAACATAAGAAACACTCTCCCGAAGTAGTGACCTTAACTCGTCGGACACCCTGTATACACAGTACGTACAAGTAAGTATTCCATGTTTGTTACCACGTATTCAGTGATGATGCAAAACACACAATGTCCATTTTGAAAGTGGGATTTATACTGTTTACCAGGCTATCAGGAACTTCAGGACTTATCTCCAGTAGTTCTATTACAACTTATTCAGTTAAAATGTGTCATCTGACATCTCAGTCACACAGTACAGTACACAACTACATGTGAAGGACATAACTTGCTGCTTGTCCATTAACTAGAAGTACACTGTGACAAATGGTTGCACAGGGATGTGAACTACTGCTGTTTTTCAACTATGAAGTAGTGTAACAATGAAGGTTTCTACTGCGAAAGCATACATTAAAAAAAGAAAAAAAGAAAATCCTTTAAGCAGTGTCATGGCAAATATAGAAGTCAGCTTCCCAGAGTTTCAATTCCTTTAAAATAAACAATATAATACCCATTTAACACCTTCCAACAGGTTCCATGTTAAGAACAAAAAGTGACAGCAAACATGCCACATTCTTCCAAAACACCAAATGACGCATGTGTATGTTCAGACGCACATTCATGAAATCTTCAAGAAACCAATCCCAGCAAATCAGTGTATCAAACTTATCTGTACATGGAACCACAAAACTGCTTTGTCTAAAAAATACAAATTTATAGGTGTGTAAAAACCCTTAAGGCCAACTATATTGCAGGGATAGTTTTGTAACTGTCATAAAGCAGTGAAAAGTGGTAAAGTTACTCCACTGGTAACTCTTTTACAGATAAAATTCCTGAACATTCACCTCAAGATTCAAATAACTAACAGTGGTTGGCATATAATCCACATAGAGGACAAACATAAATCATAAGACATGCAATATTAGTCATTTCTAGACAAGAGCTTCCAACTGATTTGAACAGCCTGTTCAACAGGTGTCAAGCATTTCCGAGAGTTTATTTCCAACATCTGCTTTAATGTTCAGTAAGTTATATAAGGACTGGTAATGTAGATTCTGTGATCAGGTACTGCTGTAAGGTAAAGATCCTGTACATGGACAACGTAGAGATACTGCAAAAGGCTTACAGTTTTATACAGGTCATTTCCAGACTGGCAACATCCAGATAAGAGCAGCAACAGCTGACATCACAATATGCAGCTTTAATCACTAAATGTTCCAGCATATTCCCATCCTTTAGTTAGCATCCCATTTGTCAGGTGATCTTTCACTGTGATAGTTGAATTTCTTTGTTTCACATTTCACAATACGTACATTACTTTATAATCAAAATAAATGGATGCCATGATGTTTCATGATCTGTTCTGAACAGTAAAGACAGCCTGACCTGCAGACACATTCACATCTCACATAGCAGTAGCTTTAGCTAATCACCAGCAGTCCAAAGGACATAAATTAAATAAATTATACACCACCAAGGCAGGAAGCATGCATGGCATGGCAGTTGCTTTCTGATAGTCCTGTAGACAATGCACAGTTAAGTTTTTATTTCGTACAGTCATATTGGGAATGTATGGCAAATGTCCCTGCACAACCGTGTGTGTGTGTGTGTGTGTGTGTGTGTGTGTGAAACATTGAACTGAACTGCAGAATTCACACAACAAAGAATTTTTATGACTGGAGAAAAGGGACAAATATTCCTTCAGCACATGAATGTGGGACATAACTGACATATACAACCACCTTACACCGAAAAGAGAAGCTGCCAAAAAATATTGATGACATCAGCTACGCTACTCCCAGCACTGCAACGTAGTCATGCTATCCCATCAAATACATTCTGTGGTGTTTTTATACAGTACGTGACAGCTACGGTCCCTGACTGCATTTGTAGAACAGTGTTACTGTGTCACTGAATTTGATCTTTGAAATTCAGTACTTCAAAATGTGCCCTAAAGTTTGAAACATACATATTTTATGCACTTCAAGTTGAGACTGGCATGTAGGCAGTTTGTGTAAAACTGTATTACATCAGTGACATCAGAAGCACTTACATTTGTTATGTGCAAGAATAACCATGCAAGTGGGCAAAAGGGACTGAAGACCTCCCACATGAGCAAGGGTGTGGTCAGATGAAGCAAGTACTGCTTCTACAGCCCTTGTAACACCAGTTATCAAAGACAAAAAAATTCCCGCAGGAGTCAAATGCATTAAAGAGAGTCAGAATCAAAAAAAAACAGGAGACAAAAAATGCAGAATTTCGAACTCTCAGCAGACAAAAATTCAACCAAAACTCTAGATGGACCAGACACTGAAATATGACAAAAGCTCAGGTCAAGTCCCAGGGGACAGGCAAGTATGAAATAGATAAACTTCTCCCTAAAAGCTTAAGCATAAGACAGGTTCAAGGTAAATTACAACAACTCAAACTACATGACACAGAAGGCCAAACACCTTGATGAAGGATGAGACATCTAAAAGTGCCAGACTCAAGGCCCTGCATTGGTTTACATTCATCAACAGTTCGAACCACAGCACAATACTGAAGCAGTGATGAAATCATGAGCACTAAGAGGCAAAGCTGTGGTAAAGCTTTAACACATGTATTCATGATGATCTTATCTGTGATGCTGCATACTTTGATACAGACAGCATCAAAAAATACACTACAGAGGAAACAACTACAGATCAGCAAAATTATGCCAGTTGTAAATATTTTTGTTTCAATTAAAGAGTTTCTTCAGAACAATTCAAAAGCAAAAAAGAATGAACAGTGTGTAACTCCAGATGCACATCAAGAATCTAAACACATACAACATAAAACATGACTGCTTCTTTGCACCCAAAATGCTGCACTCTGGCTGAACCAAGCAGTAAACAGCATAAATTAAAAATGTGAAACACAAATTGGAAGCCTGTAAGTTAGCTGATTTACCACTCTGACAAACACTTTCCAAACATAAAAAATTAGTCTGATGCTTTAATGACAATGTGAATTCTACAAAATTGGTGTCCAGACTCTAGAAACAACTGTGTTTCCTGCATAAGTGTTTTCTACACACCTGGGGGAAAAAACTTTCAAGGAGAAAACATCTTATCAGGCAAAAGAAAAAAATGTTTTTTTTTGGATCCTCTTCTGTTGTTTGACTCCAGTTATTTAATATCTTAATTTCAAAGACCACACGTGTATATATCAAGGGACACACAGACACAGTTGCATCAGTGCTAAAAAATATTCATAAGACACAAGGCACTTGAACCACCTAAAAATTACAAGTCCAAAGTCCTTTCCCATTGGCACATATGCATTTTCATTTACCTCACCTTCTCACTACACACGTATTCCACGTTCACTGAGCCACAGCATATCACATATTGCAATGAAATCATCAAAACTACACTTGAAGTTCAAATCTTGTTACAACATTTCAAAATGACATGCTTCAGTTAGTAAGCAAGACTGGCACTGTACGTACAAATGTAAACAATGAAGCATGTTCACATAACCACTGTTGCCTTGGAATTATTAAATATTATGAGTGTGTATCTGCAGCCTCAGCAGGCAAAGTGCATTTGCTATATGATAGTGTCATCTGTAGCCTGTCTAGCTCTACCATATTTTTCCACATTATCTCATACAGACACAATTTTCAGATAAATTACTGAACATAAAATGTGTGGTTTTTCTCTACAACTTCTGTCTGAAGCATCTCATTCTAAGAATAATTCAGCAAAATATTATCATAAATGTATATAGGTGAAGAAGAGAATAAACCAACAAAATGCACAAATTAATTTTTGAATTAATTTATTATTGTTATTATAGTTATTGAACAGTAATAAATTAATCCAAAAATTAATTTGTGCATTTTGTTGGTTTATTCTCTTCTTCATCATTGAAAATGCACGGTCCAAAAAACAAAATGTATATAGGTCTTCATGTGAAGCACCAAATTATTTCTGCCAGATTCTGAAAACATTCTCAACATATTTTTCAAAAATACTCAAATATAAAATTTCATGAAAATCCGTCCAGTGGGACCAAAGATGTTCCATGCAGACAAATGGGCAGACATGATGAACCACCGCTTTTCACAATTTTGCAAACATGTCTAAAAATGAACAACAAACTGTCACAGTGATTTTTTTTAGCATTTTTCACTGCTCTTATTTACACTTATTTATAACCACTTCTGTTTCACTTGTGTCACTGTGTAAGTATTTATAAAAACTGGTAAAGGGAATAATTCTGTAACTTGTCCTTGAACATGCTGTACATACTTTCTTAGCAATATATCTTAAAAAATAAATAAATAAATAAAAACAACAAACTGTGAATCCAGCAACAGTCAAAAGGTCAACAGCCACCTGAAATAAGTGCAGCTAACAAACATGAAAGTGATGTAAATATAACATAGATCAGCAGGATTTCATGGCAGAAAATCAACGTGACACTGTGAGACATTTTGTTCAGTGACAGCCTCATTTAATATCTCAAGCACACATATGGCAATCACAGTCATAATCAGAATTTGCAAAAATGCTCAATTCGCAACTTTCAGTTAGTGGATTATTATGTAAACTAGCAAGGTTACTATTTCCCGACATTTTGAAGGAATGTAGACTGTGTTTGAAATGTGATGGCACACGCGCAGAAACCAGATTTCGTCTTTCGGCGAAACAGATGAGTCCATTTAAATCAGCGGGGGCGTCAGTTCAGTCAACTACTGGCAGCCAAGATGTGCGCATCAGCAGTAGTAATGCTGGATACACCAGGTTCTGAGGTTGTGTGAAGAATACTGGCTACCCACTCCATTCGCCAGTTTCCCCTCCACTTCCCCTCCTGTGTGGCACCATGTGCCATCACATTTCAACTGGACTCTACTCCCTACATCTTCATGGGTGTCTAAGTTCTGTCAGTATAGGAATTTTCGTCCCTTGAAGATGATAGCAGAAGGTACACTCCTGTGAAATGCTGGCATTATCACCCAGCCACTCAGCATAACCAAGATCACCCAAATCGTCACCTAATGGCTGTGCGTGAATCAGTGGGTTCTACGCACCACCAAGTATCGTAATATTAACTGATGTAAGTCCAACCCATGAGCTAAAATCCAGTAACCCAAACCCTTTCTAAGTACATCTGCACACTGCTCATAAAATTCTGCATGCTCCCAAACATCAAGTAAATCACAAATTTCTGCTATCAAAGTCAACTGCTATTATTTTACATGGTCAGATACTTATTTTATACAATTGGAGACCGTACTTATCAAGACCTTACTTACAAATCACCCCCTCGTATTATCTTCAATGATACAAGAAAAAAATATATATTACAATTAAGGATAGAGGTCACTGCCAACAGTGTTTAGGTTAATCACTTTTTTTAAGATATTCTTTACAAACTGACTGACATGTACAACCCCGCGCAACAAAGCCTTCAAACACTTACTTCCCTTACGAAGGTCTACATTCATCAACACATCAGTAATATCATTATTTATGGAACCAATGCAACACCTGATGGAACATATGCCTTACACACACATCTATAATAAATAAATAACCCATGGTATACTGGAGTTGCACTCTGGTTGCCATGGCAAAAACTTCTACCAAGTAGAGTATTCGAAGTCTATGCTCATGCCAAAAAAAAAACTGCTAAGCAAAGCACAACGAGATGGCTGAACCCTGACAAAAAAGGCCAATGAAACCATTATTTTACAACTCAGTGTGCAATCAATTGTTATTCCTGTCCAGCATATTCTTGTGATTCAGCAAGCCAGGAGAGCAACAACAGCACTAAACAGTCTACTCTAGAGTAAACATATTTCGGTAAATACAAAGAAATTAATATTTTATAGCGACAGAACACATTTCAAGTTATGGTTGGCAATTATGGACACTGGATTACAAGTTAAAGAAAAACTGTTAAGTACAGAAATGGAGTTTTGAAAACGAACTGCAAAAATCTCCAGACTACTAAAAGAAATGACATCATCAGAGAAAAAGTGCAGGAAACAGACGGCCAAAGTGAATAATGACCTAGTCACCGGGAGGAGGAGGAGGAGGATGATGACAAAGATTTGCAGTGGTAAAATGAAGTTGACATGGTTATGAAGAAGAAGAATTTAACATCTGACGACGCAGTAAACTGGCAACTATGGCAACTGACAACCAGTAACTAGCAGACCAATGGAAAACAGACAGATCAGGCAGGCAGACAGATAGATACACAGATATAGACTCTCAACTCGTATATACCGTAACTCTTGCCTTGCAAATTCTATCATATGTAATGGAAACCATAAGGAATGTGGGGTGCCGACATAGATGGTACTGCAATCTACAAGCTGATTTACAACATATGGCAACAGTCAACTTAAATGTAAATCCATTTCAAAGATGAAACTCCATCAGAGTAAGGTGCTTCACATCAGGAGTCAGAGCATACAACATCTGAGTGCAAGCAAATAGCAAAGACCATGGCATCTGAACTGCTCCAAGTGTACCAATATGTAACTTATATATGAATGTCAATACAACAAAACCTTCAAGCCTAAACTCCATGGCAATATGAAAGTACAGCCTTACTGTAATAGTCATACATGAATGTTGGTAACCATCAACTGAGTTTCCATCACCACAAATGAAACTTCAAAGCCTAACCTTTACAGAATGCTTCTTTTGTTTTTTCAAGTGCATAGGCTACCCCACTAAAGTTTGTAAGAATGTGATGCCTCGGCAACCAAGCCAATGTGGTCTCAAACGTATGGGCCACAAGTACTGAATGGAGACATAAATGTACATATACTTACACGTCCATCTGAATTACAGAATACAGCTCGTTACAAAAGTACTAATCATTTTCGGCATTACTAAATAAAAATTTGTAAAGCGTTTCGGAAAATTAACAAATGTTGACCCTATTCTGTATTGGAACAGCCCTTAATACAGCTGTTTTGGAAAATATCTACATAAGCTAAGGATTTTAGTTCTGCACAACCACAGTTGTTTCAAGCAGTGGAGTTTAACACTAAACCTCTATTCACGACTTTCCTTCAGCATTATTATTCTCAAATCCACTACGAACTTCATTAACATATCCACCTGACATCACAAATTTTTTAATTTCAAACACTATTATCTTATGTACGTATTATCTTATTGGGAAAAAATTAAAGATATATTCTTCACAACAGCTAAAAATTTGTACACATGCACTACATTTTACCTCCTTTATAATACAAATTAAGGAACACTTGATGACAACAAAGATACCTGCATTAACAAACACAATATTTACCATAATAAACGCATAACACAAAGATTTCTGGTTACTGTAATGTGACAACATGATGATGGCAGGAACCTCTGAAATGTCAGTACACTTCCCTCACACTACTAAACATCATGTCCCATAAGTTATAATTGCCATAGTCATGCAGTGAAAATTTGAAACCCCAAAATATGTAACTGTTCAACCACCACACATACTGAAGGCAAACTTTCCACAGTGAATTTGGTTCGGATCCTGGCACATTAAATCTACTCAAATACAAAGCTTTCATTAATCTCAAAGACATGAGTAGTTATCCAGCAGTACATCTGTGTTATCCAAAATTTCCAAGGATTTGAAACTGGACACTGCAGCTGGGATGACTCACAAATCAAGGTAGGCCAACTTTATGAATATTTCACCAATTTAAATCACGTACATATTTTAACAGGAGCGTATCTCCCAAGGTTCAACTGCGTGACAAAGGACATGAGTCAATCTCATCCTCTGCAATTTTTAGCAAAACTGGATTCAGTGACATCAGTCTTCATTTACAACAAACAGTACAAGTCTATATATGAGACGAAACTGACCACTGCTAAATATTCATTTGGAATGTAGTAACTGTGAAGTAATTATTAATAGCGAACGCAATTACATTTCCATTACACATGTCTGAAATAGATAGCCAGGCACACAGTGAAAGACATACCTACATAAATCAATAGTGAAACTTTACAAACCAACGCGTACATGCATTTACCTAATTAACACATCAACGTTCGAAAAGCACACTTCCATATCCCACAGAGCCGTTTCTACCACAAAAAGCTACGCCGAAGCCAAATAAAAATGTTCGGGTAGAACGGTCGCCGTAAGGGATAACACCAATCGGCAACGTTTCATTCCTGTATCTTGCATTACACTGTACAACGTCTGAAACTCAGTAACAGGCTAATGAATTAGCCTGTATCCATATAAAAGAATCTCAACCGAACAGAACATTCACATGCCGTCTCCCTCGCACATTAACATCATACATTATGACTTGTTTAAAGATTTCCTATTTACATGAAGCCCAGGATTAAGTATATATGTAATAAAAACTCACCCCTTGTCATCGCTATCAATTTCCGTTTTGACTCTCATGCTTAATTCCAAATTCACGCGACGATTTTACACCAAACACAAAACCGACCACAACCTCACGCAATGGCTTCCCCACAACGGGCTTACCTTGGTACGAACAGGGAGTACAAGCTCTTGTTCCGTCAACGTCACTACTACGTTACCTATATACGTTCAATTTATTTTAAGATTCTTAATCACATAAATACCTTGACCAATTAACATAAACATCATAATTATTACATTATTATACTAACCCAAAATCTGCCTCGCTTTGGATCATTTAAACATTATTAAAGGAAACGCAAACATAAAATGATCGTAATTAACGCAGTGAAGTAATATCCTGTACGTATAGGACGCCGTGAACACAAATTTAAGTTACTCGTTTCCTGTTCAGGAAGTATATTGATGGTTGTAGGTTACGTAATTAATTGTTATTGTTTCAGATCATTGATTGCTGATAATAATTGTGTCAGCGTTTCACACGTACTCGTATCACCGCTGACTTGAAAGGCTAATAGTTTCTCAAACAGTACATAAAGTCCCTTGCGTTGTATGGAAACCGAAGGTTCATAACCATATGTAATTTCAGGCGTCCGCCGCGAAGTATATGAGATCAACGCTCTCATGTGATATTGCGCAGAGTATAGTGGTAAGTCCTTAACGACCTTTTAGGAAAACGTATCAATCTCATAATCAAGGGTCAAGAATCCATGTTCACGGGAGCACACCGCCTGTCCCTGTCCTGAGCCAGACTAATCCAGCCCGCCACCTTCTGCCCTGATTCAAGATCCATTTTAATGTTCATCCTCCAATCTACGCCTAAGTCTGCAAAGTGGTCTCTTTCCATGGTGTTTCCCAACCAAAACCTTTGTGCATTTGCCATTGACTGCATGTGCTACATGGCACACCGACCACATTCTCCGCGATTTTAATTTCTTAGGGAGTACAAGTCATCAAGTTTTTCGTTACGGGATTTTCTGTGACATCCTGTTACATCCTACCTATTTAGCCAAAATATCTTCCTCAGCACTGTATTTGCAGTCACACTCAGCCAGTGCTCACCCCTTAAATATGACGTACGATTTACACCCGTGTAACAGGCAAAATTTTACTTTTGTACATACATTTTGATCACTATATTTTTAGGTAGTAAATGGTAAAGATCCTGGACAAACAGTAGCAGAAATTCCCTGGCTTTCCCTCAGGTTTTCAATCATAACTGTGACCAACATATGAACTTCATTGCATTCTTGAAGGATTTATTACCTACCTTTATGTTGTGATTTAGTTTTGCATTCTGGTCACAAGACATGAATATACACTTAGGTTTCTCAGACTCTTCTAGGCCAACCTCCATACTGGCTACTAATAATGCTTTTGTATGATTCTGTACAGTATCAATATTTTTGCTCATTCAACCAGGCTGATGTGTTGCATTCAATTTCAATCCCTCCTGGTTTGCTCGGATCTTCCTACTGACAGTTTCGTCAGTGATTTAAAACCCAGTGTAAGTAAAGCATCCCTGGTATCCGACCATTCTCAATGGGAAATGTATCAGACATTTTTCCTATCTAAACATTATTATGGGTGTCACTTATAAAAATTTCACCCTAGAACAGGCCACTAAGGCCCAGAGGGGGAGTGGAGGTATAGCTCTACTCTTGCTTTAACCTCAGCACTAGATGTGGGTGGGTGCCCAACACCACGCCTCGACCACTCTACCGCCAGTAAAGATCCGGTACCCATTGTATAGGAGGCTGGGTGGGCCCCAGGGCCAAGGTATCACACACATCTTTATTAGCTTATGCAATAAAATAACATCAAGCAGATTTTATTGTAAACAAGACTAATAATATTTTAACAATTGTTTGAAATTGTAATTTTAACACCTGCAATTTTAGAATTTATGGAACTTAGCAAGGCGCAGATGTGGAACTCCCTGATGATGACACGGAAATATCGAAACATGTAGGAGTGTGGATTATGTAAAGAGACACTGCTGTGATATATACTTTTGTGATATTAAATGTGCATTTGTTGGTTATAATGAAAATATCTTGAATATCAAGTTATCCACCTAAACAGCTAATGAAATTCAAGAACTAGCATAATTTGTACAACTCTCGAACTGCTTCCTTCAATATTGAACTAGTGGGATCATAAACGCATTCAGTTTGCAGTTCTCTCCTAATTATTATGCATGTCACATAAAATATGAACAAATGCCAACAAAGATATTCAAATATGTGACATGATTTTGCACAGTATCTATCACCTGTAACAAGGAACCTGAGTAACAATAACAGTAATGACTGTGGTGTCAACGATGGTGATTAGCTCCATCAGTGACAGTTGCTTTGCATTTTCATTGATAACCAACCACCTTTTATGAAATTCCAATATGGCATATAGAGAGCAACTTTCTGGGAATAATTCAACAGGTTAAAAGTATTTAATATTACAAAAAGATAATAATGGTGATTGTTAGAAATCTCTTTTAGAAAACAATTTCAGAAGTTTAATATATTTCCCCACGCCAGCAATAAATTTGTACTCTCCCTATGTCATTCACTGCCGGCAACAGGAAAATGCTTCAAATTAAGACATACACAGCATCAACACAGGCCCAGCAATGTAAGTATGATGTAACATTCAGCACAATCATGTAACCATTGTTAACATGGAAAAGCAGTAAGTATTACATATTCTGAGGATATGTCTGTAACCTTTCTTATTTAGCATGCAAAGCACGTGCACCATATTGTCATCTTTGGCCTGTCTGGCTGTACCATATTTTTCCACATTATCTTATAAATTGTACGATTTTCGGTAAAATTATTATTGAACACAAAATGCGTGTTTTGATTTTCTCTACAACATTTGTTTGAAACATTTCTCATTCTAAAAACAATTCCGTGAGATACCATAAATGTACATCAGTCTTCATGTAAAGTACCCATTACTAATGTCAGGTTTTAATCTAACTTGAATTTTCTTGACAGATTTTTGAATATACACAAATTTAATTAAAATCTGTTCAGTGGGAGCAGAACTGTTTCGTGCAGACAGATGCACAAACAGACAAACATGGCGAAGTTAATAGTCGCTTTTCACAATTTTGCAAAAGTACCTAACAAGGTATAAACATGACCTTCATTTGCTAAATGCTAACTTTAATTAGGTATCAGAAAATACTGTTCTAGACATGAATCAAGTTATTCAGTACTTTTCATTCCAACCAAAAAGGTTGGCCACAGATCATTATATAAACCTGTTTAAGTCTACACTAAAATATTCTCTTTTCTCTCACTCCCACAACTCTGTAGAATAATACAATTCAGTTGTAAATTTGTAAGCAGGTTTGTGGTACCACCAGCTGATATCATTTCACCTGAAAGGTTACCTGAAATTCAGAGGTCTCTGTAGTGCACAGAGGCAGGCTCGAGAATTGATCTCTGGCCCCGATCTGGCCACGGGGACCCGACTACTGTCCTTTAACAGGACACAAACCAGGGCTGTTAATGATCTGCTCACCAGACATAACACCCTGAGAAGACATCTACATGTAATGGGGCTAACAATAACCCCACCTGTAGGAAGTGTGGCACTGAGGAGGAAACCTCGGTGCACATTTTGTGTGAGTGTGAGGCTTTAGCCTCATTCAGGCATACATATCTGAGTTCCTTTTTCTTGGACCCGGAGGACATTAGGGTGCTGGGTGTGGGGGACATCTGGAACTTTGTTAAAGGAACAGGGCTCCCATAACCTGGTACAGAATAGGGGGAACAGAGGGCCTGTATTAAGGCCTAGGTGCATCAGGCCCAGAGAGGGTCCGTACCCCATATTCTATTCTACCTGAAATTCAAAAAAGGTGAGAAATGTGCCATGGAAAAGCCCAGCTAACAAAGCAAGCACGCTGTTTTGAATAGTAACACATGTACACACACAACAAAGAAATTATAAACTCTCTTCCCATCATCTGGAAAGAGGCTAATAATATTGAATACGTAAAAGATTCATTCAACCTTTATATTTTACCTTCCTGAAGATGGCCACATGTTTGGCCAAACCATGTGGGAGACCATTGTTTATGTAACTAATTTCAGAATACTTGCGTGCATTTTCTTGGTACTCTTCGTGTATACAGAGTGTCCCAGGAGGAATGTGCAATACTTCAGGAGAGTGTTCCTTAATGTTAAACTATACCGATATAACCCAAAACACCTATATCCAAAGTTGAACGGTTACGGAGATAATGGCCAGAGAAAAGTGTGGACATCTTGCATTTCCACGTACTGTACGTCTACA
>Ga0209629_10002208_pt1 | contig 13077 bp, 6 predicted proteins | sample TergutCu122P5_FD_187286 | JGI IMG/M metagenome (GOLD analysis project Ga0209629, IMG submission 187286) | Cubitermes ugandensis P5 segment gut microbial communities from Kakamega Forest, Kenya - Cu122 P5 (SPAdes) (version 2) | ecosystem: Host-associated > Arthropoda: Insects > Digestive system >... | reverse complement strand
TCTAGCTTTCCAGGCTCGCTCAACGGGATGTGAAAACACATCCCGACCGTTCGAGCCGGGTTCCATCCGCTAAGTCACAATTTCTAAATTCCCAAAATCCTCATAATGTAACCATTCAGGCACCTCCCCATTGTTGCACCCCCTTCATTACATTATATATGAACAACTGACTTGTAACAAAAACCTGTAAGCAGCGAGCTCTCCCTTCCGTACATGATCTGTTTACTTCCTATTACGTTCCAAATATAAGCCTGAGGATGACCCCTAGAGGGTCGAAACATGTAGCTGGTTAACATATTTTTATATAGTTATGTTTCTGACGGTTGTTAGTCTGCCTTTATTCATTCTGCAACACAACAGGATGCATAAAGTAAAGAGGTGTTTATTTAGCGTAAACAAGTAGCCTATATATCGTATTCAGTGTAACAGCACTTCAGCTATTACACGGTAAAGATTTCGGGAATACCTTTCCTTTTACTCCGTTAAACATTTGTTACGTCAGTATATTGGCAGACAAGCATTGTAGGTGTTAATGCCATCAGCAGTTAATGACATTTGTCAGTTAAGCCTCAGAATAACCGAATTCTACTTTACCAAATATCCGTACTTTGTGTGATTGCAGGCTTCCATCTCGGTGTGAGGTCTTTGCTGTTCTGGTATATTACACAGCGTTTATTGCTAGTTACCGACGTTTTTGGGACAGCCTATCGACCATTGAAGATGGGACCGATAGGCTGTCCCGATACAATGCTACATAACTAGAATCAAAGCTGCGTAACATCCCAGAAGAGCGAAAAATTTATATTTATATTTGAATAGTGACATATTTCCCATAAGAACCAAAAATGAATTCCATCAGATCATTAACTTAATTCCGCCGAAATTCTTTAGTACTTGTACATTTGACAACGTGCGTTGATAGGAGGATTGGCAAGATCCCTCTCATGTACGTTCGTAAAGAACGCCTACGCTGAGAGATTTTTAAATTTATTTAATTGATCTGATACATTGTATGGAAGTGAAAGGTATGGTTTATTTTGCTTGATATTTTGGTAGTTGCCTTCACTGTTTGCAGTTGCTTTTTGTCTTTGTGTTTTATGTTTGTTCGTTTACATTCATAAAGCATATAAACTATGTGTGCCTGGAAAATAAATAGCTCACTGGCAACCAAATGTGATGATGTATTTAAGCAGTTAAGGTATACTTGCTTATTGTACACGTGTTACAGTGTGTTGTTAGGAAGGCTAGATGGGGTGAACAAGCATAGGAGAGACAGTAGATATTGTTGTATCTGCAGGTTGGGAACTGACAGTGTGTTCCCACCTGGACAGGTATTGTAGGAATATTGCCGAGCGGAAGCAATAAGTGATTTGAGTAACTGGGGTAATAAAATGTACCGCAGTTGAGAAGAAACAACAGAATTTATTGTGCTGACTCTCTAGAGGTACTGACAGATCTAACCTGCTTGACTTCCGGTTTGAGAGTGCCGTGTCAGGCTTGGGAAACAAGTAATTAAACTGAATATAACCATTACATAATCAGATCCAAACACTGACACGTCTTACAAAGATTCCAATTAAAAAGAATGTTTTTATGGAACAGAAATATATATACCTCCCCTTCGGGTCAGGGGGTTAGACTATCGCCGAAGGTCAGGTGTGAAGTTGCCATAACAATAAATTTGATACGGTCTGTCCCCCTATTTTCTGACCTAAGGGTGACACGCAGATATCGTCTGGTTTGAAGCTTAGGTCTTTGAAAATATTACGAAACGACATTGCTACAGCCTTCATGAAATTAAATTGCCAAGGTACTGTTTACAGACGACAGTGTCTCTCTTACTTATGACAGTACCTCAACGTATATAACATTACATGCAACCTGTATAGCACAATATATATCAAACTTTTTACGTAACACCTGTATATAAAATATATATACCAGGGGCGTCTTCTCCAAGTGTGCTAGGTGTGCGACGCACACCCTGTATAAATTAATTGCCAATACATGTTTATAAACGCATAATTTAATTGCGCGGGCGAGCTGTCGTCTCCATGTCGGTCTGTAATGCTTCCGCACACCCTCGGTGCACCTGCACTGGAGCAGTAAGCCGTGCTGGACTTTCATTAGCTGGCTGCTTATTACGTGCGGGGTGAGGGGAAGGCGTGCGGCATGTCTTAAGCACAGCTTGACCAGTTTTCTGGTTTATTGTAGGAGTTGACAGAGTGCCGCGTCTCCAAAAATTTATCGTGTTGTTTTCTTTGTATTGTTTCTTACTAAATTTTGCGCCATACTCGTATTTAGACAGTATGCTACGAGTACTTCCCGCCATAATTCTAGAGTGTTTTTAAGACCGCTAACACTGGCTGATAATGTAGTTATTAAAGAATTATTAGATAACCCATTTACTGTTCACAAGCTACACGATAAGTTAAGAACAGTGAATAAATTTCGAAAAAGTCCACCATTACCCAATTTAACAACTCATCATAAAACCAAGTCTGAATGATATGCAGTACATTTTTTATCCCTGAGTATGAAAAGATTAACTGGTTAGCAGGATATGATAACGAATTTACATATGTATATGTTAACAAGTCAGGAACTGAAACTCGTATTGAAATGTAATTTTTTTTATTTACTTTTTGAGGGTTGTACTGTGGGTAGGAACATCGGTGACACCTGTGGAACAGAGATAGAGATGTTGGAGGGTGGCGGGTTTGGGAAAAAAATTTTAAAAATAGCCATTTGAACTTGCCAGCTTTTAGAATACGGGGAGGACTTTTTTGTGGCTGCTCACCAAATATTATTCGGGTGATGAAATCAAGAATAATGAGTTTAGCGAGGCATGTGGCGCGTATGGGGGACAGGAGAGGTTTATACAGGGTTTTGGTTGGGAGACCTAAGGGAAAGAGACCACTTGGAAGACCCTAGAGTGCATAGGAGAGTAAGGTGAAAATGTATCTTCAAGAAGTGGATAGGGTGCATGGACTGCAATGACCTGTCTCGGGACAGGGGAAGGTGGCGGAAGGTTTTGAATGAGGTAATGGACTTTCGGGCTGCATACAATACGGTGAAAATATCGAAGAGTTGAGGACATGTTGCTTTCGAGAAAAGGACTCAACTCCTTAGCGTTAGTTACACTGAAATCTGCAGGAAGGAGATCAGTTGGAATACCTAAGCCTATATGGAGATACAATATGGAGACGCGACTTAAAGCAACCAGATTCAACAAATCTGGATCATAGAGCGCTGCTGTTTATAGTGGAGCTTCTGGGTTTAGGGCCCAGTAATGGGTAATTGTGAACGTGGTTAGGCAATTTCTGATTCAAAACAATATGGCCCCATAACAGAGAACATTGCAGTCTGCTGCGGTCAGTTCTCTTCTACCCTTGCATTGTACTTATTGTTAAGTTATCTGCTGCAGCTGGCACTGAAGGAGAGGTTTGTGTACCCTTACATGCGGATGGTTGGAGGTAATTCACGGATGTGGGACGTCTGTGGCAAGATGTTGATTGAGAAGGGAGTGTGATGCGGCGCCAGTTGCACTGGGCGGGGTTACTGGTTGCACTGGATTGGGCACAGTTTCAGCACGCAACATCCGTACTGGTATCTGCATTACTCATTTTTACAGTCAACAAATATTCATGGTGATTATGCCACACCTGTAGGCCTAGTATTTTCAAAGACATACAGCAAATATATTCCCGTTCGTAAGAAAATGGGTAATTGGTGTATAGAGGTCGACGTAGGTTAGCTCCATTCGTCCTTCATGTTGGGCATCTCCGAACATTACAATTTATTACGTGCTTAGGAGTTTCCTGACTTAAAAATTTATTTCTGTTGTTTAGGTCCATCTCTCAAGGCAGATACCGGCATAATGTATTGAACTGTCTCACCGCTTCTTTGTTCACATCCTTTGTGTTTTGTTATTTGCTAATTACGAAATTTTATGGTAATCTGAGCTGTTCAAAGCGTCAAACAGTGTATACAATAAATGGCATCGAACATTGACTATCCAGACAGAAGCCTCTCACAATTCATCGTCTCTCCTTTCAGTGCCCCTTCATCGCACCGTCTGATATGCCGCTATCACTTGTTGCAGTGCAGATGGCTGCAGGAAAGTGGCGATAAGAAAAGCAATGTACGTATAAGGCAAAATTGAAGCGCGTTCTTGCAAGCACTGTTTACTGTAAAATCACTAAGTATTACATATTTTGTGTTTGTAGCCTCAGGTACCCAACATGCAATGCGCCAGCACCACACTGCCATCCGTAACCTGCTCCGCTCTGCAATATTTTTCCACAATATTTCATGAAAGGCAAATTCGAAAAATGTTTGCTTAAAACAAAACGTGTGTTGTGATTTCCTCTAAAATTTTCATCTGAAACATTTCTCTATCTAAAAGAACTGAGTGAGATATGATCAACAACGTACATCGGTCTTCACGCATAGTACCTCTATTGTTGTCAGATTTTATTGAAACTTGAATTTTCTTGATAGTTTTTCATAAAATACCCAAATATCAAATGCAATAAAAATTAGTCCATTGGTAGCCGAGTTATTTCATGCGGACAGACGGACGGACAGACATGACGAAGTTAATAGCCGCTTTTCCCAATTTTGCGAACATGTCTAAAGAGTTTCCTGGCTGTATCTATGAAACATTTGACATAACTACAGAAGTAGCTTGAGGTGTGATTTGTGATTACAATAAGAATAGTTCTCGCAATGTGGACGCCATGCTACAGTATTCATACTGGTTTTGTTTCTTTATTTCATTTTTCCGGGTTACTCACATCCACGTGTTCTTTATTCTTTTCTTTATCCACACCATAGTTCTCTTCCAACCTTAGAGTTATGTAACCCAACATCACAGTGCTGCTGCAATCCTAATCGCCAGTTCTTAGGCCCCACGCCTAATCCAAAACTGGTAAACTCACAGCTAGATTCTCTGTCATTTCTTAGTGGAAGGTTACAGTGCAAACTTTTCCATACGAAAACATAATTTGCAGCAAAAGTGCATAATAAAACACAGGTTACGTAAACGCTGAAATGTCAGTTTTACAGACTAGGTAGACACATATATTGCTTATAGTGCGTCCCCACACAGAACACGGGACATGAAAACATACAGTGAATCTTTACGCAAATAGAATAGACCTGCAACAAGCAAGAAGGCTATAACAGACCAGCACCGTACAAGGAAAACCTCCGCCACATATACACATCTGCAGATACCACCAGACAACAGGAAGAAGATAACGTTTATCCGACGAACGCAACACATCGTGCAATTTTCAGTGCCTGTAAAGTTTATGAGAAGCAGACTGTGTACGTATCTACGGATGTTTGTGAATGCTTCTCGTTGTCTTTGGCTGTGATATTCAAAGTGCCATTGTTGATGTATGCTTATTGTTGTCGCAGTATATGTATGTATGTATTTATTGAACTCCTGCTGTAAGTGCTACTTGGTTGTTGTTGGAACGACACTTGTCCTTACTATCCCACTGGGGTTCAGTTGTCCAAACGATCAATGGCAATATCATAGTGCGAGCCCCCGGTTTGCCATCCTGTTCAGTTTACCCCCTTTGGGGGTAACGATCCTGTGGGCTCACTGTAATAAACAATATTATTGTTAATAACCAGGGGGTAATGTGTAGACAATAGCATGGAGTAATGTACAGCATATTCGACAGGGTTGAAAATATTACATTATTATTTTCCAGTTGAATTCAAGATAAGCTTTGGCCAACTTCTAACGCGCGCGCGCGCGCGCACACACACACACACACACACACACACACACACGCGCGCGCTTAGTTACTTACTACCGAAATATTCATGGCCTTTGAACAGTGGTTTTCGAACTACTTGCAAATGTCTATTCACCCAAATTCCATGCGATCTGTCTGACCGAAACCTGGCTCAACAACTCGTGTATTATTTGAAATTTCTGTTTATAGAGTCGAGAGAATCAGTGCTGAGAAAGCACATGGCGGGGGTCTCTTAAATTGTTGTATCTCACAGTGTCGCAGTGTTACACATAACAATGATCTGGAACTGGCTGAAGAATGTGTGTGGGTTGAAGTACCGTCCTCTGAAGGCTTTAGTTTGCTTATCAGCAACCAATATTTTGCTCCTGACAAAATTGCGGACACACTTAAGGGGTATTTCGGCTACCTAGAGCTTGTACAGACAGCACATAATTTTCCTTTCCTTCGTCTGGGAGACTTCAATGTAACTTTATTTGACTGGAAACTTGGACTGTCTCCTGCCATTTCTCAATACTACGATAAACTGAAGTACGAAGCCATTTTTCCTTGAAGATTGTACTAGGCTTATCTCAGTATAATTATTAACGCAACACAGACAACTTGCTTGACCTTGTATTTTATAACTTTACTGATCGTTCTGTTATCTATGATGCACACCTGCTGGTGTCCACTGTCACTCAACACCCTCCTTTCGTCACTGAAGTACAGTTGGCTATTAGAAAATCAAACCAGTCATCTAACATTTCTTTTAAAAATACTCTTCTGGTGATCACTAATTGTTACACAACACCCTTTCAACCTATAATAGGCCTTCCCTCTACAGTGAGCCCTCTGTTGACAGCTGATCATAAGAGTCGTTGAACCTGCTGTTCCTTCTGTGTGTATTTAAGAGTGAAAATTTCCTGCATGATTTTCTGAGAATTCAAAATATTACATCAAGAAAAATTACTGGTACAGGCGTTTTGCTTTTAGGACAAATTTTCCTAATACCGTAGGCTTGTCAAAGCAACCATAAAGTGCGATAAACGTAACTGGTGTAAACGTAGCGATATTAACCTGAAGACAAATCCGGTGCATTTTTTTTAAATTTGTGTCTTCTATCAGGAAAAGAGATAAAAATTCCATTGAACGTGAGATCGATGGAAACCGTCTGACCCAGCAATATGAAGCTGCGGAGGCGTTTGCTGCGTGCTGTAAGAGTGTCTTCAACAGACGCTGCATGAACGACTTTCTACTGGCTTTCCGTCATCTGATCCACTATGCGTAGCATCTATCTCTGACTGAGACTTTCACAAGGCTATAAGGTGCCCAAGCCCATCAAAATTTTCAGTATAAATGATTGTTTGGATGTTCTAATGCCTTTCCTTAAATGTACATTCAATCTCAGTTTATCACAGCATATTTTCCCTGCCCTCTGGACGTAAGCTGCGTTGTTCGCATTTTTGAAAATGGAAAGACTTCCTTCGAGAATAACTACACACCTATCTCCATTCCCAATATCTATTCCAAAATATTTGAAATTATCACACATGACACGTTTCACACAGTTTTACCCCTTGAGTATAAAAAATGTCCATTGAATAGCAGTCAGTTTGGGCCTTACAGACGGACTGACGTTTTGGAGAATAACAATAATTATGTGTTTATAAACCTACTGTAATGTAAGGAAATGTTTTGTTGTGTTCGTAAATACAGTCTGCTGACAGTAGCGTCAGTTCTGTGTATCGCACAGAACAAGTTTCTATTGCTGTGCGGAACACTACTGTATATTTGATAATTCTGTACAGTAAATGGATTAACACTGCTAAATCTTCCACGTATGTTCTTTGCTAACGTTTCCTATTCCACAAGTACTAATATAATAATAGGAAACGAGGGAAATAATAATACTAAACCTTAACTTATAAGTCACTAGTGTGACCGATACTGGAGTATGGAGCGGTGTGTTGGGACCGTACAGAGAAGGTCAGGTGAGTGCTTTAACCTTTTAAAGCCTAACGACATATATATATGTCGTACCGCAGCGCTAACCTCCAGACGCTACATTTTAAATATTTATTCAACAAATATACATACTGAATATTTTAAACATGCTGCATAATCTCTTTTTTTTCTCTTCAAAATGCCGTTTATTTCATAATGCTACCTTTTTTGGTTCCTGTATTATTCGCATTTTACCTACAGGGTGTGCTACAATTAAAATGTAAAATTCCGGCTCCAAAAGGTTAAATCGAGTGCAAAACAGAGCGGCTAAATGTGCAACTAATAAAAGTTAGTCGGGTTGGGAAACTTGGGAAAATGTAGATTGATAGCCCGAATATGTGCCCTTTTCAAGGCATACGCCCTGGGACGGGCTTGGAAAGCTATAGGGGTAGACGTCTGAAACCATGCTACCTGAGTAGTGACGATCATAGTCGGTATATTAGGAATAGAAAACACAGAACAGATGTTAGTAAATATTCCTTCGTGAACAGGACCATTAAAAGTTGCATCTAATTACCTGCAGGCTTACTAACATCCTTCCCCTGTAAACTAAACACGTTTAGAAAGAGGCTTAAGAATGTAGTTACAGGCAAGGGAATTGAAGTGGGGACTGAGTGTAAATGAGTGAAGTGGTGTGAAATGTAGTGATGTGGAGTGAACTGACGTGATTTATGTGAAGTGATTTTGTTTTGAATTGAAATGAAGTGAGTTACGGTGAAGTTCTTGGGGACAAAGTACCTTGTACTTTATGGTGACATTATACTGACGGTACTTGATTGTATTGTGACTATTTAATTTGGTGTGTATCTTGTACTGTGGTCGTTTTAACTTGTTTTGTAATTTGTGGGCGAGTGTATGTGGGGTTTGTAAGGTGCGCGTGTTTTGACAATTGTGTGGATGTTTTGGTAATACGTGTACTTGTATTTACTGTGTTTTGTATTGTTTGTACTCTGTTTTTATATTGTTTAATTTCTGTACACTTTTTCTTATTTGTTGTGTCTGTACTAATGTAAGGACTACTGCCACCGAGTGAAATCTCATTTGCAGTAAAAAATAATAATAATAATAATAATTTTAGATAAGTATATATCTCATTTAATGTAATCTCACTACAGCTGTCACACGGTAAATATTTCAACAACTTCCCTACTTTTCCTGTCGCGTCGTTCCATATTAGCTACGTCTGCAGATTGGCAAATATTCATTTTACGTGTGAGCGACATTTACAGTTTATAGCATTTGTCAGTTAACTTATGCGTCTGGTCAACCGATTTCAAGCCTACCGAAATGGTTGTAGTTTGCGACATTTTAGGCGTCCTCAGCGGTGTAAAGGAGGACTTCGCTGTACTGGAATTTTAGGCAGGTTTGAGTGGTGCTTAAGTGATCGGCGTTTTGGGGCAGTCTGTAGGTCGCATCTTGAAGTGTAAAGGGACTGCTTGACCGTTGACGATATCGATAGGTTGTCTGAAATGTCGGTACCTAACTGCATATCAATGTAAAGTCAGCTAGCTGCATGCGTGTTGCTTTATGTACCGCCGGAGCCGTGCGGTGTGAGGAGAGACTGCAGTGGCAAATATTGCAAAGGCGTGCTGCCTGTAGCCAGTGCAGCTTGACCAACTTTTATGCGCGTTCGTAAAATTGCGAAAAGCGACTATTAGCTTCGTCATGTCTGTCCGTCCGTCCGCATGGAACAACTCGGCTCCAACTGGAAGAATTTTCATGGCGTTTGATGTTTGGGGATTTTTCGACAATCTTTCGAGAAAATTCAAATTTTATTAAAATCGGTCAAGAATAAAGGGCACTTTACATGCAGCCCAATGTTCAATTTTTATCCCATCCCTCTAATTTCTTCCTAGAATGAGAAATATTTCAGGCACAGTTGTAGAGAAAATCAAAAAAGACATTTTGTGTTCAGTAATTTTCTTTTTTTTTTCGAAATTCGTGCCGTTTATGAGAGAATGTTGAAAAATATTGTAGAGCGGGGCTGGCCACAGATGACAATATGGCGGATGCGCATTGCATGATGGATACCTAAGGCTACAAATACACACACATGTTGTTTAGTACTTATTGTTCTCGCACTACACAATGGTTGTACTAATCCCCTGAGTGTTAGGTTACACGTAAATTGCGTGTCTTATCTTTTTGTGGGAAGTTAGACAGTGTCGCGCCACGAAAACTTTATCGTGCGCTTATCTTTGTATTGTTTCTTACTGTATTTAGACAGTATGCTGCTTCCCTTCATCATTTTAGAGTATTTTCAAGACCGCTCACACTCTCTGATATTGTAGTTATTAAAGAAATATTAGATAACCAATTTTATGTGCGCCAGCCACACGATATAGTCAGAACAGTAAATAAAGGTCGGCCTGCTCCACCATTACCTAATTTAAAAGATCGTACAACTAAGACAGAACGATATACAAGACGTTTTTGCGTCTCTCAGTATGAAGAAGTTGACTGATTAGCAGTGTGTGAAACAATGAACAAACTTTATTTTTGTCCTGTTCAAGTTCTGCTAACAGGTATGACATATGGAATAAACATGGCTTCTCGGATTTCAATCATTTGTCAAATTCTCAACAAAGCACTCAAAACCACAAAATCATTTACAGAATTTTTTAAGGTTAAATTTATTTTGGAAACAACAAAAGGTTTACTTACTCCTGGACTTTAACGCAGAAATGACGTCACCAGGAAAAATGAAAGAGTGAAGTAGAGGGGTAATATCACGTCGGTCTATTGATATTGTGCGTTACTTTGATAAAAACTTCCGTTCCGAGGCCATGATGAGTCGTCCATATCTTTAAACAATGGGAATTCCGTTTAATATCTCAACGTGTTGACAAATCATGACCCACGATTTGAAAATAACCTGAATTCAGTCACTGTAGTTTAATATCACCTACAAGTAAATTTTTATTCTACGAAATTTGCTAATCTGAATTTCAAATAATTTAAAAATTTTTTATTAAATACAGATATTTACCATTTATTTATTTATATCATTAAGTTCTGTACACAGCAGTTCTGTTCAGCAGTAACAAATACAAAATTTGTTGACACCGGTCAAATGAAATTTGTCCAGTACACTTTTAAAAATTCCTAATGAAAATTAACCCAATGATAATAGGCAGTACGCCCTGTTCTATACTCAGCAGACTCCACTGTAATTGGTTACTGTTAGCATGACAATGCAATGTCTTCTCTCCTGCGTGCGGTACCCTCGTACCTTCATAATCTAGAGCGGACACTGCGGGTTTTTGAATCCTTGAAACCGGATGGGATGACGTTATTCAGGAATGTGACGTCATCAGATATGTCTTGTTTGGCAAGATGTTGACTGATCATGTTGAGTTTCTTTCTCTTTCTCTGTATCGATGGTAGCATCTAATTTTTATTTTTTAAAAGATCACGAGATATTAATTTAAAGATTCATTAGACGTGCTGTGGAGTTCATTTTCACTAGAAAAATGCACAATGTGGAGGCATAACAACAGGTCTTGTTGGCAGTACAGAATGAGTTATCTGTGGCATCAATAAATTACTTTCAGATACATGAATGGCGTCAAGGAAGCAAGTCGTTAATTGACATTCCACCAAAATCACGTTCATTAGTCCGTAAAAATCTTGTAACGTATGGGCGAAAATTATTTGCGGATAAAAACAATATACGCTAGTAGAACTTGGGAGAGTATGGAAGTTTCGTTAAAGTAATTATACGGCTTTGAATGCGTTTAATAATAGGTCGTGCGTAAATTCCTTTCTTTAGCTTCAGGTTTCATGTCATTATCTTATTGATTTTGGCAGCTGAACGTTACTACACAGATAAGCACTGCTACATTTTACGCATGCTTACAAAATATGTCAACAACTTATATCAAGGAGATGAGGGGAAATTTGGATTTTATATCTAAATATTTTACTTTTGCGGCATCTGAAATTGAAAACAAGATCTTAACTACAATTAAAACAAAGAACAAGCCGTAATTCAAACAAGTACGTAACATTATAAGTATTTGCTACGTTTTAAGTTCTGCTTGGAGCTGGCTGTCATTTTCTACAGTCAGTAATAACAATATGGCGGCCTCGTGAAATTCTATAGCGGGGAGGAGGCTTTATGAAATCGCCTAGTGCGGGAAAAGGGGAAAGCTTTTTGGGGACAAAGGAAACACTGCAAGAAAAAAAATCTTATCTCATTCAGTGAATAAAGATATCGATTGTGGAGCTGTTGCTAGGGGAACAGTGATAAAACAAACTGTTTAATGCAGATAGAACTGCGTGGGCTGTAATTCTATATTAAAATGTTGAATATGAGGTGAGTTTCCAATTAGCGATTCTTCCAGGTATACGTAATGAAAGGTTACTGATTAATAACAGACATATCTTGATGACAAACTGTGCATTGTGGAGTCTGGGCTTCTTTAATTGTGCTCCAAATTCCGCTTTACAATTAGTATGAAGATGATACCACTAGAGTGCTCTGCATGTAGCACTTGTAGTGTCACATCACTATGAGATCCACTTGCAGGGCTAATGAGTCACATTTAATTAAATATTTTGATGTTTTATGGCGTGATATATATACATATATATATATATATATGAAAATTAAGGGAGCGTTTACTATGATTATTTTGTATGCAGTAATTCAAATTAGGCTCACATACAGTATTTAATACAGACTTGCATTTCTTATCCCTGTAAATGACATGACACTTTGTGCCTTAAGCAAACCGGTAACTGTCTATGACTGTCACTTCAGCTGTGTATTGAAAGTGACTGGTGCACAGGCACTACCGCATCATGTTTCGGCTAATCAGTGTTCAGCCACATTCAGGCTGTTTTACAGAAGTACAAATAAAATAAGTGCATTTCAGTGAACAGTTTTGTAAATTGCTAAAATTAAATTATCCGTTGTATACATTGTTATCAAGTAAGTCATTTTAAGATTAATCAGTTAAACATTAAAGATGGTAATATATCAGTTATGTTAAATTACAGTGCCACTGTCAAGTACGATGGCTGAACATGGCGACTTGGGGTTTTCCATCAAGAGCGAGATAATGTTTTCTTGTGCTTTGATAATTTTGTGATAGGGATCTGAATTTTGGGTTTGTAGTAGGAAACAATTTTTTTTCACGCACACACGCGCAAGTGTGTGTGTGTGTGCGTATATACAGGGTGTCCCAGGAGGAAAGGACCTAACTTCGGGAGATTGTTCCTTAGGTCAGACTATACCGATATAACCCAAAACACCTATATCCAAAGTTCGATGGTTACGGAGATATTGAACATCGAAAAGTGAGGGCTTGTT
>Ga0209629_10002207_pt1 | contig 13078 bp, 9 predicted proteins | sample TergutCu122P5_FD_187286 | JGI IMG/M metagenome (GOLD analysis project Ga0209629, IMG submission 187286) | Cubitermes ugandensis P5 segment gut microbial communities from Kakamega Forest, Kenya - Cu122 P5 (SPAdes) (version 2) | ecosystem: Host-associated > Arthropoda: Insects > Digestive system >... | reverse complement strand
GCCCGACCACATTCAGCCACATGGTAACCCGGGCTAACCGAATATCTCCGGAAAATGACAAAAAGCCGACCACAAATATAACAACGATACCGGCGCTTTCCCGCGGAGTCTCCAAAAGCCCGCGATGAGCGAGCGAGAGCCCGTAAAATTCGTCGAGGTAATTAGGAAAAATGCAGGTAAATACCCCCGCCGCAATCCCCAAAAACACACCCACTATCAAAAACAGCGAAAATTCCCTGTCATTCTCCAACTGATTTTTAAAATTGCCATATAACTTTGAAAACATTATTTTATTCTCCGATTGGGACGATAGTATGATACTACTTTTGCCTTGAGTTCAATCAATGTGGTTACTATAAAAATCTTTAATATTGTCATTCTGGAGTGTTTCTGTCCGGAATCTGCAGTTTTTTTGTCATTGTTAAATTTTTAATGGCAGATTCCGGACAACAAATTTCAAGAATGACAACAGGGTTTTTAGAGGAAGCCAATCTGTTAAAAATACTTGTCAACGGCAAATTTAAATTGCTCGATGAAAATCTGCTTAAAATAATAGGCGGAATTTTGCTCGTAGAAAAGCAGCATGGCTTTCTTATATTCTTCCTCGCTCACGCTGCGATATGACAGTGGGCAATAATCGTACGCAAGCAATAAGGCGTTTGCGAGTATGCGGGATGTGCGCTTGTTTCCGTCTTCAAACGGCTGGATGTAAGAAATCATTAGCACGGCAATCATTGCTTTTTCTATCGGGTTTTTTGTGGAGTTCAAAATCTTTACAAGCTGTTCTAACGCATCTTTTATCTGATGAATGTTATCTAACGGGCGGTATTTTGTGCTTGTTATGCCGACTTTGTGGTCGCGCATACCGAATTTTACATCAAGCCCGTCAACAAGTATTCTGTGCAAATCCTCTATCTTGCGCAGCGTTAATTTTGCAAAATCTTTCGGCTTGGCAAAAACATACTCAATCGCCTTTTTATGATTGAGAATCATTACAGCTTCGGCATGCGTCTTACCTTTGGCTTCCACGCCGCCTTTGATAAGATGTTCCGTATCAAGCAAAGAATATGTGTTGCCTTCAATTTGAGAGGATTTCCACGCAAGCTCAATTGTAATTCTTTCCAATTCTTTTTTAAGGAGCGCAGATGACATCTTGGCGCGGCTTTCAAGATATTTTTCATTTACCAATGCCAAATCGGATTTTTCTTTAGAAGTTAGAAGGTCGTGTAAGTTATCCCATATGTCAAAGTTAAAGTAGTCGCTGACAAGCTTGCGGCGGTCCTGATCTTCAACGAAATACTTGTCAACATCAATAATATCCAACAAAGGCGAAGCGGAATATTTATACCGTACAGCCCTATTGGTACCAGTCTTTTTTATCTTTCCGTTTTTCTCAAGCGTATCAAGGTCGCGGATTATGGTAATACGGGAAGCCTTGTTGAAATGCGGGGTTATAAAATCCTGTATTTCTTGGCGGTTAGCAGATTGTTTCTGTTTTATAAAGTCTAAAATAGCCTGCTGGCGGTCGTTCATGCCCACTCCTTGCGTATCATTTTTATATCTTTACAGTATCACAAATGATACGCAAAGTCAATCATAACGATACGCAAATTGTTTGTATTTTAGAAATAGAGTCATAACTTTTAATTTGTTAAAATATATTACCAACTTATAATTGTCGTATATTTGATGGAAAGGCTAAAATTCTTATGGAATATAATGAAATAAAAGAAAAAATTTTAGATTATTTATATCAAAACCCTGGAGTTAAAGCTTATCAAATAGCTACAGCATTAGGCATTGATAGAAAGATAATAAACAAAATTCTATATTCAGATTTAAAAGATTTGTGTAGGATAAACAGTGAATATCGCTGGTTTTTAAATAATACTAATAACAAAGTAAAGCTTAAGTGTAATACTCCTGACAGCCAAGAACAATCTCAAACAATTTTATCAAGGTTGTGCCGCTATTATCTTGAATGCATAGAACATGACATTGATCTTGATGTTAAAGCTTTTGCAGACAGCAACAGTAATGATTTTGCCTATTGTTGTATAGATGCGTTACCATTAGATAATGACATATCGCCTTTAAATACAGAAAATACCGATAAATTAATTTTAAAGATACGAAAAGATCGCAACAGATTAAAAGCATATCTTGGATATCCAGTTAACCTTATAAAAATAAAATCACGTAAATCCAGTTGGGAAGGTTTTATATTAAAACCTATTTTTTTAATTCCGTTAGATATTATTGATGGTAAGTTTCAGATAGCAGACAGTATGCCTATTATTAATATCTCTGCTGTTAAGGAGTATTTTAATGATAAATATAACCTCATGAGTGAGTTATTAGAATTAGAAAAAGAATTGGGCTTGGGCACAGAAGATATACCGGATATTGATGAAATCACATCGAGATTGCATCAAATCAGGCCGGAGTGGAATTGGAAAGAAAATATTGACCCCTACACTCTTTCAAATACTCAATTATATGGGCAAAGTATTATTGATAGTGAAGATAAAAGAGAGATTGGTATTTATAATAAAGCAGTAATTATTCTTTCAGATGTATCCAAATATACACAAGGTCTTACGCAGGAATTAAAAGATTTAAGCAACTTGAAGTATGGAGAGTATAAAGATACTGCGCTTGGGAAATGGTTATCAGAAGAAAGTAGAGGAGCAGGCAGTAATGATGGTAAAGATTCTTCGTTATTGGAAGTATTACCACTTAACTCTGAACAAAGACAAGCAGTACGCCATTCCCTCACAAATGATATTACAATAGTTACCGGTCCGCCTGGTACAGGAAAATCTCAAGTAATAACTAATATTATAATTAATGCGATTTGGAATAGAAAAAAAGTTTTATTCGCCAGCAAAAACAACAAAGCAGTTGATGTTGTAGAGTTACGAGTTAATTCGCTGACGGATTATATTTCACTTGTAAGGTTAGGTACTGGTTCTTCCAGCAGTAAAAGTATGCTGGCGAAGTATTTGCTTGGCATTTTAGATAACGTAGGTACTAATTATGATAAAGAAAATTTTGAAATTTTAAATAAACAATATCTTGACTTAGATAAGCGCTATAATAAAATATCACAATATGAAGAATTGCTTATTACTACAAGGAACCAAACTGATTTGTTAGAAAAGAATATTGAAATCTTCAGGGCAAAATTATCCAACAGCGTTTTTGATAATTTAAAAAATATAAATACTGATAAATTGAAATCAGATATAGACGACTTAAATAAACTTTTAGTATCGGCTACAAAGGAAGAGCAAAATATTCTCAATAGGATTATATGGAGTTATATATATAAAAAACGCTTTGAATGCCTTAGACAATATCTTGATTTAACAATTAGTCCGTATATTAAATTATTGGAGCCAAATATTGAATATACCACATCAGATTTAAATATTATAAACCTTACAAATCAATTCATTACAATATTGGAAGAATCTCTCTCTCTAGCGTCAAAAATTCAAGCTTATATTGAATCTCTAAAAAAATTACAAGGCTTAAAACAGCCCGACGAAATCGCTAAAGAAAAAAATAAAATATCAAAACAAATTACCAATATATCCAAAGAACTTTGGAGTTATTGGCTTAAAATACGTACTGCCAATATGTCGGCATCTGACAGGAGAAAACTAACAAAATATAAAACTTTTTTAAAAATATTAAAAGATAAATCTGATTTAGACCAGCAAGAAAGAAAAATCTACAATAAATTATCTAATGACATATCTCACTTTATTTCGGGCATGGCCGTAACATCATTATCTGTAAAAGGTAAAATACCTTTAGAGAGTAATTTTTTTGACATAGTGATTTTCGATGAGGCAAGTCAATGCGATATAGCTTCGGCACTCCCTCTTTTATACAGGGCAAAACAATCTGTAATAATAGGTGATCCTCTGCAATTAACTCATATTTCTAATTTAAGTGAGTCTAGAGATAAGGAGTTAATGAAAAAATTTAATATTTTTGAAAATATGATGGATTGGATGTATTCAAAAAACTCTTTATACGAGTTAGCTTCAGGATTAGTCGATTCTAGTGATATTATAACTTTAAAAGATCATCACAGATCTCATAAAAATATCATAGAATTTTCTAATAAATACTTTTACCGTAATACTTTACGGATAGCAACTAACTATAATAACCTTAAATTGCTAGAAGGTGATAGTAATGGATTAAGATGGGTCAATATTGTTGGCGAAGTGTTGCGTCCAACTGCGGGTAGCGTTTACAATAAAATAGAAGCAGAAAATGTGTTATACCAGTTGCGGGATTTAGTTAATAAACAATATTCAGGAAGTATTGGCGTAGTTACTCCTTTCAGAGCGCAGGCAAACTATATAAGAGAACTTGTAAATAGAGATACTGATCTTTATTCAAAATTATTAAATAATGATTTCCTTGTTGACACTGTTCACAAATTTCAAGGCGATGAAAGGCACATTATGATTTTTTCGCCAGTAGTTTCAAACAATATGCAGAAAAAGACATTGGAATTTATGGAAAGAGAAGGAAATTTATTTAATGTCGCTATTACACGGGCAAAATCGCTATTGCTGGTAGTTGGAGATTTACAAGCATCAATGGCTTGCGGTGTTAGCTATATGGAGAAATTTGCCAAATATTGTGTACAGCTTGAAACTGAAAAAGAAACTATGCATAAAACAGTAAACGATTTTATTCCAACACCTGATTATCCGATTGTTGCTAGGCCGGAATTAGTATCAGAGTGGGAGCATATTCTGTACAAAGAATTATTTAAAAATAATATTAAAGTAATACCGCAATATAACCTAGAGAAGTATGTTTTGGATTTTGCACTCTTTCATGGAAATAAAATGTTGAACATAGAAGTTGACGGAGAAGCATATCACAGAAACTGGAATGGAGAGCTGTGTCGACGTGATATAATGCGCAATGAAAGGCTATTTGAGTTGGGATGGGATGTTATGCGCTTTTGGGTTTATGAAATAAGAGATGATATGGATAACTGTATAAAACGCATAAAAAATTGGATTAATAAATCCTCCGAAATTCCAAGACCGTGAAGTCACGGGATGGAGAATAAGGAAAATTTTGAATGGACAAGTTTTATCGCCGGAAATGAAAAACACAAGTGCTTTTTACAGTTGCTTCATCATTATTGCGCGGAACTCTTGTTGCGTCTGTATTCAAAAAACAGCAGGGCGGCAATTATTACTACGCATGCCAGAGATGAAGTCAGGCGGCTGAAGTTCATTCCGCCCATTGAGAGAGGTTTTGTCAGGAAATCGCCGAAGGTGGCGCCGAAGGGGCGCGTGAAGATGAAAGCTATCCAAAACAGCGCTATGCGGTTGAGTTTTGTAAAATAGTGAAGAGCTACGACTATCACAATCACCCCGCCGGTAACCGCAGCGCCTTGCAGGTACTCTAAGCCAAGATTGTCGCTTAAAAAATCGCCGAAAGCCGTGCCTAAACTGTTTGAGAATAAAACGGCAATCCAAAAGTAGATTTCTTTTGCTTTATCCGTAATCGGATAAACTTTAAGGTCGCCGTACTTTCTTTTCCATAAAAACAGCGCGGAAAACAGGCACGCTACAAGCACAAGGCTGCCGAGCGCGTATCCTAGATACAGAGTCCTGTCCATAAAATCGGAAATTTCAGTGCCGAGCGTGGTTGTGGCTATTATGACTAACCAGAATATCGGCGGTATGTACTTTTTTACGCCCAGCTGCGTAAAAAGCATTGCAAAGAAAAATGTCAGCGTGATGAGTATACCGACCGTGTAGCCGAGATTTAAAGTCATGGAAATAAAATCTCCCAGCGTTTCGCCGAGGGTTGTGGCGACTACTTTCATGAGCCAGAAAAGAAGAGTGATTTTTGCGACTTTGTTCAGTGTTTCCATAAATTTTATCCTTTTTAATTGCGAACAAAATATGTTTCAAATTATCGGTATTCTAGCATTTACGGCATATTTTGGCGAAATTCCAACGACAAACACATGAAACGGGTGTCCTGAACAACTTGTGTCTGCAGTTGACAAATGTGTCATCCCGTAAGGTCGTAATACGGGATTGTTTCAGGATCTCGTCGTTAAATGACAAAGACTAGACCCTGAAACGAGTTCAGGGTGACACAGGGCGCGGATGCTGTCGTCGAAACATTTTTTCATGCGTTTTATCGTGCGCGGTATGCCGCAAAGCTTTCATTTTGTTATAATCTTTTATCATGGGTGAAAATCTTATAGCATTTTTTCTTATAATGGCCGGCGGAGTTTTCTTTAAATGGAAAAAGCCGGGCGGGCTGGAGCCGGACAACGCAAGGCACGTAATAAATACGATCGCCATGAACTTCTTTCTTCCGGCTTTGTGTTTTAAAGTCATCGCGACTGCGCCGATTGATAAAAACACGATACTGCTGCCTGTGTCAGCAATAATCACTATATTGTCTTCGCTTCTTTTCTCTTATGCGGTTTACAGCTTGATGGAAAAATTTATACGCATTTCGAAGAAAGAAAAAGGCGTGATAATTTTGACGGCCTCTTTCGGAAACGTCACATTTCTGGGCCTGCCGATTATGACAAGCCTGTACGGCAACGAAGCCGCAAGATACGTTCTCTTGTATGACCTCTTGGCTACGACGCCTCTTTTATGGTTTGTCGGAGCCTCAATTGCGTCTTCCTATGGAAGCGGGCAAAAATTTACGGCAAAGGATAGTTTAAAAACTTTAGCAAAGCTGCCGTCTATTTGGGCGTTGATTGCGGGTTTTGCGGTAAACATTGCGGGAATAGCGCTGCCGCGCTTCGCGGTCAAAACGCTGGATTTGCTTTCCATGCCCATTGTGCCGCTGATGATGTTCAGTGTTGGGCTGGCGCTTGGCATTCCGAAACTTAAACAGGCGCTGACCGTAACGCCCGGCATAATAATAAAGCTGTGCGTCTCCCCGCTGATAGCGTTTGCCGCCGTCTCCCTGCTCGGTATGCACGGGCTTGCTTTCAAAGTATCGGTAATGGAGGCTGCTCTGCCTACAATGATTTTGACGCTTGTCATAGTTTCGCAGTACAAACTTGACCACGAGCTTGCCGCGCTTATGATACTGATAACAACCGCCATGTCGTTTATCTCGCTGCCGGTCGTATCATTTCTTATACGAAACTTTTGAAAACGGCAACCCCTCACCCTGCCCTCTCCCGCAAGGGGCGAGGGAACAACAACCAAAAATCTAATGCCTTTATCGCAGAGGTTTGACTATTATCCCGCGTTTTCTTCCTTCAACGGGGCATTTGTTTTCGCATATACCGCATCCGATGCACAGCTCAGAATCTACCACGGGAACGTCAACTTTGTTTCCGTTTACGACTATAGATTCAAGTTTTATCGCTTTGTTCGGCACCGGGCAGTGTTCCTGGCAGACTATGCAGCTTATTCCGTCTTTCCAAGGCACGCATAAGTCGTGCTGCACATCGGCAAGACCCATGCTAAACTCCGTCTTTTTTTCTATCGGCAAAGGTTCTATGGCGCGCGTAGGGCAAACCTGCCCGCAAGCGTTGCAGTTGTACTCGCAGTAGCCGACGATATTATCCATTCCCGGAGTCCATATTCCGTCTATTCCGCTTTCCGTCATCACGGGCTGCAGGCCGTTTGTCACGCAGACTTTCATGCAGTTTCCGCAGCGCACGCAGGCCTCTTTAAACTGCTTTTCCGGCAAGGCTCCTGGCGGACGGATGACTGAAGCTGCGGAGTTGTTAGATGAAGCGAAGAGTTTTTTCCTGCCAAGCGCATATATTGCGGCGAGCGTTCCGCCGCCCCAGTATAAAAATTGTTTTCTTGTGATGCCTTTAGACGACAGAGTGGAGAGTGAAGAGTGAGGAGTGGAGATACGGCAACTGCTAACGGCAGAGCCGTTGGCTTTATCTTCACTCTTCACTCCACACTCTTCACTCTGCCTGCATTGCAGGCCGGCGCACTCCATGCACATAACGCACTCGCTTGAAATATATGTGCCGTCGCGCCTTATGGCGTTGGCGCGGCACATGTTTTGGCATCTTCCGCAGGCGGTTTTGCATTTTGTAAGTTTGAGCGGAAATGCAGGTTTAACGGAAAGCAGCCCGAGAGATGCGCCGAGCGGGCATATGTATCTGCACCAGAAACGCCTTTTGCATAACACCATTAACACAGGAATCAAAAAGAACAAAAAAAATGACAGCGAATAGCCGAAAGATATCCGGCGCGCGTCAAAGAGATTGTCGCGCAAGGCGTAGTACAGGCCTTCGCCGAGATTGTGGTTCATTATAAGGTATTGAAAAAATTTGTCGGTTGCGGAGTTTAGGAAAGGGAAAAATGAAAGATAAAAAAACCTTGAGAAAACCGTCACCGGCTCAAAGACCCACACAAACTGAAAACCCAAGACCGCCAAAATAAAAAATACGAGAAGCAGAACGTATTTGCTTAAAAGCCATTTTCCCGGCGGGGCTTCGCCCCATTTTCTAAACGGACCGGCTGCAAAGGCGAATAAGTCCATTACCGCGCCGAACGGGCACAGCCAACCGCAGAAAACTCTTCCGAAAAGTAAAGCAAGCGCGACAAAAACTAACGCTATTAAAAACGCCGCTATAATATGCTGCCCCGCGACCGCCGCCAAAGCGACAAGCGAAGGCGAAGAAAGAAAAAAGCTTTTAGCGTTTGCAAACTTAAACGGAAAACTGAGCAGAAAAAATGAAACCGCGATGAATGCGAATGCCGCGATTTGAACGGCAACTCTGGCTGCTCTGAGTTTATTCATCGAAAATCCTTTTTGCTGTTATTGCGAGGAAAAGGTTTATCCTTTGACAAAGCAATCCGGAAAGCCGAAGGATCTCAGAAACGGCAGCTTTATTGCCTAGATTGCCGCGACGCTTTCAGCGTCTCGCAATGACGTCAACGGCAACCACTTCGTCATGAAACTTCGTTCCTTCTTGTCCGTGACAATTCCGTTTCGCTGTTACACCGCATCTCCGCATCCCTGCATCGCCGTTATATTTTCACTTGCTTTATGTTCGCTTTCGCAATGTTAATATTGCCTAGTCCTCGATCGGCAGCTATTTTTATGTGCGGGATTGTCGCCGCGTCTATGTTAAACAGCGTTTTTGAGGCAAAGCTGTCGGCGAGCACCGGATCTGCGGAAGCGATGACGGTCCGTTTTTTAGCCACATCGGCAAGATCGCCGCCGCGCGGGCCGTGAGCCGTAAGTATGTTATAGGCGTCGATTATATTTAAATCCGGTTTTACAAAATCGTATATTTCGGCAAGCTTTTTATCCATGTCCCAGTGTATCTGGGATCTGTTTCCGCCCGTAACGCCCATCATGTTTTTGAGAGAAAGCGTCAGCGTGCCAAGCCCGTGCGTCTTTGCTATGGGCACGTTTATAAATACGTCGGCATCCACGGCGTCTTTAAAAAACAGCCACTCGTTCATAAGGGCTTTGGGATTTGAAAACCTCGCGGGAGCGTACTTCCAGTCGTCCATATAGAACACCGTTGCGCCGGCGTCTTTTGCGGCTTTCATTATGCCTGAATTTTGATAGCAGAGTTTTTGATCGTTGCAGGTATTGTCGAAAACTTTTACGGTTTTGGCGCCGCTTTCAAAACACATTTTTATGACGGCTGCGACCACTGCGGGATTGGTGTTTGCGGCGTACTCCGGCGTCCTGTTCCAGCCGATGTTGGGTTTAACCACGACAACGTCGCCTTTTTTGACAAACCTGTCCATGCCGCCGAGAAGCCCGACGCTTTTTCTCGTTATGGCTTCTATGTCGTCGCCGGTTACGGCCGTCAGATCAAAATCCGTCGTTACGCTTCTCCTTTTTCTCGGATCGACCGGCTTTGCGTTCTGGGCAAAAGCTCTTTTCGCGGCAGTCGAAGAGAACGCCAGAAACGCGCCGCCCGCCGCCAAAATCTTCAAAAAACTTTTTCTTGAAATGTCGCGCGACAAAATTTCTTTCGCTTTATTAAGGGCTGCGTCAAATTTACTTGCTTTCATAAACTTCCCCTCCCGGAAAAACCTTTTTTTTATACACCGTTTTTGAAAACAATATGCCGACCTCGTAAAGAACTATCATAGGCGCAACAAAAAGCGCCATGCTGAACGCGTCCGTCGTGGGAGTAACCACCGCCGCAAAAACGCAAAGCGCAAAATAAGCTTCTTTTCTTTTCGACGACATCAGTTTCGGAGTTATCACGCCAATTTTAGTAAGTATGAAAGATATCAGCGGAATTTGAAAAATCATCCCGCCGCAAAAAAGCATCGCGCACACGAAAGAAATGTAAGAGGTGAGCGTGATCTGCGGAGCGGTTCCCGTAAGCCCTTGAGAAAGAGACATCAAAAAAGAAATTGCCGGGCGAAGCACGATAAAATATATAAAAACGACGCCGGAAACAAAAAGAGTAAACGCAATTGCAACCCATTTGAGTACGGATAAATTTTGTTCGGACGAATCGCCGGCGGCGCTGCCGCCTTCGCTGATCGCCGGTTTTACAAAAGAAAAAAACTCCCAAAAAACCGGAAGAGCGGCCGCTGCTAAGCCTGAAAAAATAGCCGTCTTCATGTATATGCCTATGGATTCGACGGGCTTTAAAACCAGAAACCCTTCTATGAGCCCTTTTGATGGAAGCTTTAATACATATAATATGTCGTTGGCAAAATAAAGCGCGACCGCCGAAGCGGCTAAGATATAAACCGCGCTGCGTATTAGCCGGCTGCGGAGCTCGTCAAGATGTTCCGTGACGTTCATCTTCATTTTTGGACGGGCTTCCCGTCTTTTTCTTTTTCGCCGGATTGTTCAAGTTTTTCTTCTTCGTCTTTACTGTTGGGATCCATGCCTTTTTTAAATTCCTTCACGGATTTTCCGAGCGATTTCGCTATATCCGGCAGCCTTTTTGCGCCGAAAAGAATAAACGCCACGATAAGAAGCACTAAAATTTCCTGATAACCTAGTCCGAACATAAAGCCCCCCTTTCAACGGCAGAGTGAAGATTGAAGAGTGTAGAGTGAAGATACGACAAAGACGATGCTGTTGCAGTATCTCCACTCCTCACTCCCCACTCTTCACTCTTTTTATTGTATTAGCCAAAGATTTTCATCGCGAATATCGTCATCTTTTCCATTCCGCCCGTTATTATCAGTATGCCTACGGCAATGAGAAAAATGCCGGATATTTTTTCTATCAGGCCGTAATATTTTTTTATGGAATTGAAAGCTTTCAAAAACCAGTTGATAAACAGCGACGCCAAAAGAAATGGCACGGCGATGCCGGCCGAGTAAAAGACAAGAAGCCAAAAGCCCGTCATAACGCTGCCCTGCGTGGATGCCAAAAGGAGTATCGAAGAAAGTATCGGGCCTACGCACGGCGTCCAACCCAGAGCAAAAGCAGCGCCGACAAGAAAAGTGCCGAACCAGCCGGCAGCCGAAGAGAGTTTTCCGTTTGCCGATGCCTGCCTGTCCAGAAAACCTATGCGGAACACGCCGATAAGATGAAGCCCGAAAATTATCACGGCGGCTCCGCCGATATAGCTTAAAACGTCTTTATGGGAGCCGACAAGCCCTCCGAGCCAGCTTGCAGACATTCCTAAAATTATGAAAACCGCGCTAAAACCCGATACAAATACCAGAGTTTTCAAAAAAGTCTGCCGGACAGACGCTTTCGACTCTTTGAGATCGTTAAGCGACGCGCCGGTGATAAAAGAGAGAAATGCCGGTATAAGCGGAAGAACGCACGGGCTTATAAAAGTCAAGATGCCGGCAAAAAAACTTGCAAAAAAAGGAAAATTTCCGAGTTGTTCCATATTACGTACCTTCCTATTTGTCATTCTGAAGCGGCGAAACATTGTTTCCGCCGCTGAAAAATCTAGACATTCCGATTCTATTCTCTGGATCCTTCGGAGACTTTGTCTCCTCAGGATGACAATCAAAATAACATTGCGGCGCTCTTTTTGATATCAACATTCTTTTAGCCGTCATGTTGAAAGGGTGCAGCCCTTGAAACATCCAGACATTCCGGCTTTAGCTTCACTATCTAGATCCTTCAGAAGCTTCGCTTTTTCAGGATGACGGCCGCACACTCTGTTGTCATTCTGAAGCGGCAATGCCGCTGAAGAATCTAGACATTCCAATTCTATTCTCTGGATCCTTCAAAAGCTTCGCTTTTTCAGGATGACGGACACGGTTTTGTTGTCATTCTGAAGCGGCGAAACATTGTTTCCGCCGCTGAAGAATCTAGACATTCCGGTTCTATTCTCTGGATCCTTCTGAGACTTTGTCTCCTCAGGATGACAGACAAAACAGGTCATTTGCCGAGAAACATATATCTCACTCCGATATTTCCGTATAAGCCGGTGTTGCTGCTTGAAACGCGAAAGCTTGCGTTTGCAAAGGCTTTCATGTTTTCGAGAAATTTGTACGCTGCGCCGCCGGAGAGCCCGAATATAATTACGCCCTCTTTTGCGCCTTTGCTTGAAAAAGTTACGTCAGTTGCGCCGAAAACAGAATCTATCTGAGGCTCGGATCCGCCGATAATGCAGCTGCCGTTTATGCCGGCATACCACTCCAATTTCACCCCGATGTCGCTTGCTACATTAATGCCGAGCCTGCCTAAACTTCTCGAGTAATTTCCGCCTTTGACGTCAAGCGAAAGATCTCCGGCGCCGCTTTCTTTAAAGCCGGCATGGCTTGTGTTGTTAAATTCAAGCCCCGCAAAAGGCCTCAGGTAAATTGTATCAGTGATATAAGTTATATACGCTCCTTCCGCATCCAATCCTATAGTAAAACCGTCGAAGCCGGCAAAGGCTCTTCTTCCCGCAAAATCTATGTACCTTGACGTGTCGAAACTGCCGTACTCCACGGAGAGCATGGCTTTGATTTCCCACTGCTCTTTTATAAGGCCTCCGTAAAAGCCCGCGCCGAAACTTTTAATAGTTGCGTCGTTTTTCACCTGATCTATGCTCTGGCTGTTATATTTCATGAAAAGCCCGCCCATCATTTCCCTTGCCTCAAACATCCTGTCGTAGCCCGCAAGAACTCCGGCG
>Ga0209629_10002206_pt1 | contig 13079 bp, 3 predicted proteins | sample TergutCu122P5_FD_187286 | JGI IMG/M metagenome (GOLD analysis project Ga0209629, IMG submission 187286) | Cubitermes ugandensis P5 segment gut microbial communities from Kakamega Forest, Kenya - Cu122 P5 (SPAdes) (version 2) | ecosystem: Host-associated > Arthropoda: Insects > Digestive system >... | reverse complement strand
GCAAGGCGGATCAGAAACTTTCAATATAGAAGGGCGGCCATCTTGCTATTTTACACTACAAATTGGACACATGCCTGCCTTCACAGATTACTGCCAACTGGAAACTTACGTCTTGTTGTCTGGCACATAGGGACGATTCTGAATATGCTGCTGCCTCCTAAAGAGGGGGTCAGCCGGTTCCTCCGAAACGCCAGAATGTATCTACCAGATGGCACGGCTTCACATCCCGGACGATGGTAATATTACACTGAACACTGTCAGAACTTCAAAACTCTCTCTCACCTGAATTCTTTTATCACTTAGGAGACTGCAGGTTAACAGAGCGAAGTTGACGACTATAAAATAGGTCGTCCCGAAACGTCGGTGAGGAATTACCACTACTCGCTGCGTAAGAGTCCAGGAGAGTGCAATTCTTAAGTATTTAGAGCTTTTGCTGAAAAAAATATAAGCTCAAAAACACAAAGTAGCCGAGATTCCGCCCGGCGTGCATTTCGTCTGCATGCAATTGTGAACAGTCCGTTTTGAATCAGAGTCAGATGAAGGAAGATTCAATGTGTGTTTACATTTTTCGTACTATGAATGAAATATCAATATTATTAGCCTCCATTCCGTAAAGTTTTCGTTACTAATTGGACTGCGCCGTCATCACGTGAAGAAGCCCTGCCATACGCCGCCCGGCCTCTAGATGCCTGCACGCCTAATCCACCCATCCGCGGCCTCGTCTCGACCCAGAATCCCTCCAAATCCCATTTTTTACCTGCAGCGTGGCTATCACTCATTCATTAGTCCACATCACGTTTTCATTTGCTTAAAAAATGCAACTACAAGAGAGTCAGACACGTAAATGTCAATCCAATATGCTGATGGGGAAGTCAGAACAGGAAGTGCTTTGAAGAGGGTGTGGCTACTGTATGAAAATAAAACACCGCACGTGCAGATATTTCCAGCTGGTTAAATAATTATCACCAGACGAATTCGAGAGCAAAATCGGAAGGAAATGTGGAAGGATGGACAGATGGAATAACGGACGGATAAATGTGTGTGTGCGTGCGTGTGTTTGGAAGGGCGGAAGTATGCACGGAAGGATAGCTCAATGGATGTGTGGATGAATGAAAGAATGAGTGGAATGGTAAAACATTTCAGACACTAAACAAGATCCAAAATTATTCCGATGTACTGTGCCGGAACCCGAGGTTACGGAGACATTAACCTTTTGATGCCGGAATTTTACATTTAAATTTTAGCACACCTGTATGTAAAATGCGAATAATACAGAAACCAAACAAGGTAGCATTATGAAATAAACGGCATTTTGAAGAGGAAAAAACGGAGATTATGCAGCATGTTTAAAATATTCAGTACGTATATTTGTTGAATAAATATATAAAATGAAGCATCTGGAGGTTAGCGGTGCGGTACGACATATATATATATATATGTCGTTAGGCTTTAAAATGTTAAACATGCAGTAGACGAGTACGGCAAATGAATTCAATATACAAACAGTCATGTCTCACACAGCTGTAACAGACTTCGTACAATTCTATGCTCTTTATAATGGCTTGCGTTCTTTTGCTTGTATAAGCTATTCTCCAGATGGTGGTTAGGTCATTAGGGAATTAGCTGATACCAACGAAATAAGACATCCTGATTTCCCCAGCTACGCACAGCTGCATCGCCTGTAGAAACCCTTATCTGTAGCACAATTCAATACAGCAGAGACCTGAGCACAAGAGCAGATACAGATAGCTGTTGTTCCCTGAAGCAATGTTTCAGATCATTGTTACAGGACTACAGGATTATTCATGCACATCCACACCAGCACCAACTCGTTACATCTTTCTCTCATCACTTCTAATCCCTGCCCTGTTACCTTTTTTTTTTTTTTTAAAGAAACCTTGTATATGTTCGCGTCTGTAACTCAGAGGCCTTACGTGTGCAACGGTCGGCACCGCCACACTTTTCGGCTACCGGACTCAAGGTCATGAAAAAGAATACCAATGGTTAACAGGACTTCTAGTTGAGTGAGAAGTTGTAAACGCAATGACTATGAAAATTACTCTCTTCTGGAAGACCTAGCGTCGTGTAATCTGGTAGACTAGTACGCGCATACCAGATACTATGGCGAAGGCGACGTCGTCACGTCTCAAAAGACAGGAACCTTCGAGAACAGTATGGAGTCACTGGGGACAGATTACAGTTCCGACTCGATAATATTACTTAAGATCCCTTCAAGAACATACGTGATTGTAACGGACACGGACAGCGGGGGAAGGGGCTGGAAATAAGTAGCTTACTTTTAGTATTTTAAAAGCTTGGTATATATAGTGAGTGTGTTCCTTGGTGCAACACTAGCCTAAGTCCCTTTTTTTAAATTGGCTTTTTCCAATTACTATGTCTATTTTGAGGTGATTACTTCGTGCAGTAACAACCTGCGACATATCTTTATCATTAAGGGACACGTAAGTATTCATCAATCCTATGTCTCACTAAACTTTATCTCCAAAATTAATTTTTTGTAAAATCTTAGCACTCAATTCCTAGAAACGCGGCTTTTTTGGCACAGTCTAGTGTTGAACCAAGGTGCATACATATGTGTGTGTGTGTGCGTGCGTGCGTGGTTTATTGAGCAAAGAAATGACAAAGACTATTCAATCCTTCTTCCCCACAAAACCGATCGGTCACTCTCACATTACATCCACCCCGTATCACCAACCTGTATCAGATATATTGCTTTCAAGCTTAAGGAATTCAAGCAAGTTAAATGGCACTAAACTCACAAGTATCCTGGATCGATTTAACGGGAAATGAACACTGCCAGACTAGTGAAGTGGCACAAACAGTGACCCCATAAATTGTCCGATGCCCCTACATCCCGATTATAAATGTTGTCAAATCTGAAATTCGGACGGGACAAGCAAAGTGCCTGCCCCAGTGGCCTTGTGATCCTAATCCAGTAGCCTAGTGATCCTAATCCAGTGGCCTAGTGATTCTAATCCAGTGGTCTTGTGATCCTAAAGACCAAAATTAAAATATTTCTTTAAATTTAAAAAGCAATATCTTTACACACAGCCCGTGTCGAAGTGTCCATGAACTGCAAACTAATGAATGAAGGAACGAAAGGTATGTCTGACATTTTGTTACAAATTTATGTCAACATTTTGATTATGCTAATTGGAGGATGGGGCACAGATGTCACAAATTCTTCCATATGCAAAAGAGGCGTATCAAAAAAAAATCACGATAGGAAGATGCCTTCTTTTTATTTCAGTGAGAAAGTAAAAGCTGATATCCCGACCTCCACTATTAACGCGATGGGGAATTCTTTACATACTGATTGACAACTGTAATTACAATGGACATTCTGTATTACAGAAACAGACATTTATAAAGTTGTAACTTTTGCCACTTGCTTCTTACACATTGTGTTTGCGTTCTGCTGTTCACATCAGCAGGTATGAGGTGATAATAAGTAAGCACTTACGGTTGTCACTCGCCCATCTCGATTCCCAACGCCATTTCATACATACCTGCAAAGAGAAAGGAAAAGTTCAGAAAGAGAGCAAGGTAATGAAGTCATCTGTCGGTTACTTACATTCAGCTTCCTGCATGGCTTAACAAAATCGAAGGTTAAACTGCACAATCTATACAGTGAGCAATTCGACAGCAATATAGATAAATTCGAAGGACGCCAAGCATTATACGACAGCATCATGGACGCTCCGGGCTGTAAAGAGTTCTGATTATTTCGGGTGTTCGCAGCGGCCAAGTCTCAGTGGTATTCTGAGTTCCTGACAGTATCACATCGCGTCGAATTCCACGCTCTGTAGCGAATACACTGTTGGGTAGGACATGGAAGGGAGCGGTAGTGCCATAATTTATGGCAGACAGCCTATCAAAACATTTACCTTGGGAGGCTCAGAACGGCCTCCATATATGGAAGGTAGCTGCCAATATACCGAATAAGCAGTTGAGGACAAAGGGTGGTCCTGCAACTTGGAGGGGTTGAGCGAGGTGCTAACGACTTCTCAGCGTAAAAAAAAAGTTAACAATGTTAAGAAACACTGTAAAGGTCCTTGCACTTGGACTGATCCTTTTGTGGCACGCGCCTGTGAATGCTGTCACGACACTTCAGGTTTCGTAAATGAGGGTTGTTTCTTGACTAGCTGCAGTTATCTTCTCAGGAAGAACTCTGCTCCACACAGTTGGATGGGTGGTTAGTCAATCAGTCAGTCAGTCAGTCAGTTAGTTAGTCACAGGGGTGCTGATAAGTCCTTAGCCCGACCAGGAAAGAAACAAGCTACAGCGACAGAAGATTTTGAGTTTCATATATCCTAGTTATAATCATAATCTGAGGAATAATAGTTCTATTTATATATATAACAAGACCAGCATCAAATGAAATATTCTCACCATCAAACAAAACACATCGGGAAGTAGGTCGGGCTAAGGACTTATAAGCACCCTTGTAGTTAGCTAGTTAGTTATCTAGTCACAGAATCATAAAACCTCCATAGAAATCAGAGCAGCCCGCCTTTGGGACTATGCAAGACAAATTAGCCTCCGCATACCAAGCATAGTTATGACATAAGATTGAAGACCGCAGACTCCGGTTTCAATCCTAGAGCTCTAGTAGCAACACACTAGCTGCTACATGTTACAACGGCTACTTTTGTAAATATTCAAGAGAAACAGCTAAAGTAATGGCAACTGAATACATTCTTTCATTATTCAGCATCAGAATTAGACTTCACGGGAGGCATCAGTGTGGTAGTTCGTCATTGTTTGTTAAAACACATTAAACTCTGAATATCTCCGTTCGTTGAAGGGTAACTTGGAAAGAACAAAATATTATGTTGTTTCCTTTCCTCACCATACATCCGGTGAAGAGCATGGAGAAAATCACAAATTGTAGCCCTATGAATATGGCGCTATTTGCCTCACCTTTTGAGACATAGGTTGCACAATTTCGAACAAGTATCCATATTTCTAACAACTTCAGAACACAGAAACGGAACGCACTGCCCTGCAGGCAATATTACATGGTGTTTTTAGTGGTATGCAGCTTAGTCTTTCGAGTTAAAGGGAGACGGAGTTCAGCTGAATGAGGACAGTTATGAATAGTATTGGAATGACAGAGGAATTACAAGACACCTGCACAGAACTGCACAAAGAGGATATTTATAATAAGTAGTCTTGACTAGATGTTATTAACATGTTCAAGGGAAGGAGAATAAAACTGGCGAGTATGCAGCGCACGTGGAAGAGATGAGAAATTCATACAAATATCCAATACTTTCGACGATGTAACTGTTTCTACCACTATGCTTTTAAGAGTTTTGATGATTGACCTTCGTCTGACATGCTACAGACGAATATGAAGGGAAGAGGTCACCTGGAGTTCACGGCCGTACGTTTGAAGATGGTATCAAAGTGAGTCTTAAATAAATACGGTGCGTGTGTGTGTGTGTAGACTGAACAGATTTCTCTCAGGACACTGACCACTGTCACGCTCCTGTAATCAAAAGGTGAGGAATTATTTTGACTATCTGCTCGACTTATCCTCACAAAGAGGTCTCTGTTAATCAGAATGTTACACTTCGTACGTATTTAACTGATATAATTCTTGTAGTTTGTTTAAAATCGCCGTCAGTTACTAAGATTTTATAGCGAAGTTGATCGGTGACTAATGAGTTGGGAAAGGTGTGGAAGTGGATGTAGCTGAGCTTACGGTAGTACCCCCGCTGTTTTTACGAAGGTTCTGAGGGCAACTAACTAAACTAACAGACAGGATAGTTGGTATTACAGCGGAGATTTGAAGCCGGAAACGCCCAAATACGAAGCAGTGCTGCTACCACCACTCAATCGCCTTTCCTGCGTGCATAGGCTACGCTCTCGTTCCTGAAGTGTTCCGGACTGCCTCTGGTGCCAGCATTCACGCACTCAATTCCAGGAGCCACATAAACATTCTAGTGAGCCGAGAAACCGCATTTTTCAATTCACCCCAATGAATTTCTTTGTGTATCTTGTTAAGTATACGTACTGTAAAACTCCACTAAGTAAATAACACGATTACCAGTGTCATCAAGTAAATGTTCATTATCTTGTGGGCGGCAGCGTCAGGTGTGCGGTGTTGGTCTGGGACCCGGCAGCACACTTTCTACCAGACCCCCTAGCTGGTAAATGAATCCCTGGTAAACCCCAGGGGATCTGCAGCGGTCGACGTGAGCAGACTGTGCACTCTGACACACGACTGATGACGGGCACGACCTGACTTAAAAATATATATAGTCCCAGCTACTTGATATCAACTTGCTCGTAGACGCGTTCGGATGCCCCCTTGCTCCTCCCCCCGGCTTTTACGTACTTTGAATAAGCAATGGGCCCATTGTGATTGTACCCAAACGACTCTGAAAACACACCGTACCAATGTGAACCGTTGTATGGAAATCAAAACCAAACACACGGCAATATATTGTGCCTCACTTGCGGCGAACATGCTGTTGGGTTCTTAGTACTGCGGTTATGAAAATATTAGCACTCAAAACAACGGCGATGTATTCGAGCCCACGTTTCTCACAGAAATGCATACAGATGCTGCAACAATATTAATGCATTCAGCAGTAACACAGAAGCTGATACAGGTGACCAGAACGAGGGGCTGCTGCCAAGTCGACGATCTTATGGGAAGCTACGTTTGTCGACTGGTGAAGAGTTGCCTGTGGAGAGGACCAGCCCGCGGTACAAGCATCAAACCTCTCAGTGACGAAGAGACGTCCTGCGTCCGCCTGGTAGTAGGACCAGATGATTTTGCTATGATCCTTAAGACGTTATAAATAATAATAATAATAATAATAATAATAAAGTCACAACCGGTATAAGGAAAAATTTGGAAGCCATGCCTCGAAAACATTCAATAGATTCACCACAAAAGACAACTATACCTGGATCATCACACGTAATATGGAAAGTACTGCAGTGTGAAACTTGAAGCCAGAGAGATGGGGATCGCCGTTGAATCAAGTACCAGGGAAAAAGGGCATGTGATAAGAGACAACAACAACAACAACAATAATAATAATAATACTTAAAGAATTATACAGTAGTTAGTCCAATAAATTTCACACTCAATAATAAATAATCGCGTCATCATGTTCTTCCTACTACACGTTTCGAATTCTGTAAGTTTACCATCGGGGTGGAATATAAAAAGGCATACAATTAGAGAAAATTCTGTCAAATATGTGCATGTGTGGAGTTAAAATATAATATTGTTAATTAAAAGTACTGTTTAAAATATAAATCAATTATTTTTTTCAATTCTGAAAACATTTGTTAATCGATTTATATTTTAAACATTTTTATTAATATTAACTAGTGATATTGTATTTTCACTCCACACACGCACATCCTTGACAGAATTTGCTGTACTTTCGTACGCCTCTTTATATACATCCCTGATGATGTCCGTGTGGAGGTCGATTCATTTACGTGGAACATGACTGACAAATGATTATTTATTATTTATTTCACAATTTGTTACATCAAATACGGTATAATCAGGGAATACGTTAAATACAGTACATAGTGACCAAAAGCAAGACAAGTCATGCATGTATTTTCCAGTGTGCTTTTTAAGCTGCAAGGCAGGGCAGTTTCTCAAAACAGTCATTGTGATGTGGAAGTATGAAAAAGAAACTTGGTGGCCAGTGGACTGCAGTACACTTAAGTCACTGCGCAGTTTCTTTTCTGTCTAAATACAACTTTACTTGTGAGTCTATATTCGCGTTAGAACAGGTACATAACTTCAATACGTGTTACGGCAATTACTATCATCATCGGGCGTAGCACATTACAACGTCAAGTTGCAATCAACCGGGTACAAAAATACAAAACAAAATGTAACAAAAACTTACAGAGTTCGAATAAAAACGTTCATATACTCGTAACTATTAAAACCGATACAATTACTGATTTTATTGCAAGTTCCGAGGTCAACTGCCGTCCTCATTTCCGCTGATTCATTTAAAAGTATGGCGGGACGATAAATGCAAATTATATTTTTCTCTAATTTGTTTCCAAATTTCAATGTGCTGTGCCGGCCTTCAAAAACGCTGGACCTCATTTCGATCCTTGTGGTTGGTCCCCAAAAGTTAATGTGCAGAGAGACAGGGAGAGACAGAAGACTACACTTTTGGTATACTAACGTAAGTTTGGATGAAAAATTAAAATGGTCCTCTACGTATTTTTAAAATTACAAATGCGCGAATCCCCTGCAAGCGCAGGGTCCGACTGCGTCAGTTCAGCCCAGTCGGCGTCAGGCCTGCCCTGCACTTTGGATGTGTCGATGTACTTGTGTTCTGTATTGTCTGCTGTGAGTGAAATGGGGCAATGCTGATAAAACTATTATTTCTGTGCACACACACTCAAAGTGTACGTTACCTATGGCAGAAAGAACGGCTTAGGCGCACGGTGTATTGAGTGTGTTGTTGGCTTGCCTACCACTGTTTTCAGTTCCTTCATACGCCTAACTATGCAATTATACGTCAAGGCAAATTCAAAATTTCGGTTGGGTCTTCAAAGATAATAAGAAATTACCAACATTTCCAGTTATAACTGTTCTACGAAATACAGGTACAGGTTGTCAAATATGATTACTTAAAACCAGGTGGGTAAGATTTTGTTCCACAAGTTTCATCCTCCGAGGTCGCAGCCCCTGAGAAATGGGGAGGCAAAGCCATGTCCCAAAGCACAGATGGCTGAAAGAAGGATATTTCTAAAAACGCCTTATTTCCTCGTGCAAAGTTGTGAAATCTGAATCTGTAACGTAGCGATAATTATGTGTCTTCGATTGTAACGTAACATAAGACATTGTGCTGTAAATAATTGTACTTAGACGTGCTGGTACTAATGTGATTGATGGACAATTGTTTATATTGTATAAAATAAGTTAAGGTATCGATTCCCTTCCATTAACACAAAAATGTGCACAAACGCACTTCTGTGTAAAGAAAACGCTTTGTTCCGATACGGTGGAACTGCAGGTTCTTGGCAACATAACCGGCGGCACTTCCGATGCACAAAGTTGACAAACAATACTCTGGTGCGCTGACATAAAGACAGACATAGACGAGATCATAACATTAATCAGAATGCTACATCAAATGATTCAGTTACCAAATCACGGCAGACAAAGCGGACGGGTATCACAAACGAGTAAAGGTAAAGGTAAAAGTAATTTCATTTTATTACCTTCAATGAAGGCACAGAGGGGATCGACAGGTATGGCACTACTCTTTCTTTAACATCGGCGATAGAAAGGGATGGGTGTTTAACGCCATGCCCCGGCCGCATTTCCCCGAGGAATTACCCGGTACTTACCGTATAGAAGGCTGGGTGAGTCCCAGGGCCGGTTTGGACGGGTGCGGAAAATCTCTTCCAAACCCGGATTCGATATCTTGACCCTTCAGCCCGTAGAGAGTCAACTACGCTATCCCGGACCACATCACAGACGGTTAAACAAGAAATTCATATAAAAATCTGGTAGAAATTTTTCAAGGGGCGAAACGACCTTGAAGATTTAGGAATAGACGGAATGATATTAACGCCTTAAAGTTCAGAAAAGCACTAATATTCATAAATTCTGCATTTTGCTCACACAACACATTTATGTGTTACGGCCGAATCCAATAATAAACAGCAATTATTTCCCTACATAAAGTTACAGATTAGTCTCTACAATGGAGACAGTTTTGTATGAGATGTAGAACACTATATTTTCAACAATGTAGATTAAATGTAGCCTGCAAAAAGTTAAAGTAGACCTCAGAAACACGGGGTCTACTTATGAATTATATTCAACTAGCTCAAGATAAGTCAAAACTGCGGGCTTTTCTGAGTACTGCAACCAAATCGTGCGGTCACAAAATGCACGGATCTTCTTCACCAGCTAACTGAATTATCGACTACTCCACGATTACTCCATACTTTGCAATAAACTAGTTACTTCGTTAGCCCCTCGGTTGTTTAGTTGGGCGGAGAAATGGGACGGAAATTGGAAAGTCTGGAGGCCGAAATGAAGTCGCTTGGGCAGTCTCTCTCTAAAATATTGCAGCAAAAATTGTCAGGCGAATGAACTGCATCCGTGAAACCTATTCTATATCGATTACGAGATTTATACAAGGCTCACAATAACGGAGCACATAATCCTCGGAATCCGTAACACTTTCAAACACTTGTTCCTCAGGGAATTTAAATCCTCGCGCATGGAGACATAAATTCATGCATATCAAATAAACGAGGCGAATCCTATTGGATTCGCCTCGTGTAAACGAATGACCGGGTCACACAACGCAAACCCTTCTACTGATCTTCCAGGTTCGTGCAGTCCGACAAGGTGAAGAAATTCGTATCCACTTGTTTACAACGCGCAGTGCTCCCACTACAGCGATGAGGCTGAGAGATAGAAGTAATTAGAAATAGACCTTACGTCTTAATGCGATTCTGCTCCTTCCAATCAGACACTGTCAACAAGTGTCTCTTCATCTCAAAATGAAATGTTCTGAAACACTAATATTCTTTGTCTGCTACTACGTATTCTGCATATACACCTCTCCTGCCTTCCTCTGAAGCAATTAAACAGTTACTCTGGCAATGTCACTCCACGAAAGGATGTCATATACCTATATAAAATTAACAGATTTTTACCTAATAATTCATATTACGTGCATATTCGATTACTGCTCTACATGCATCGTCAGTAAACGTAAAAATGTAAACTGTACCATAACACTTCTCTCATTTGAAATTCAAACCTTAGCGTCATGCAAGAAATTCTTAGTTATCCTGAATTTCAGAACCTAAGATCGAAAGGATGTGATATTACAAATGCCTTATAGTATTCTTCATCATGGCGGTGCATGGTAATTAGACTTATAAATATCATAGACTCTAAATCAAGTCATGAATTACACAGTGTGCCGTATCCTAGCAACCGCCAGTAGGGGAGGAAGACAGAAAACAGGAAAACGGAAGAATTCTATATTATGCATGACTCTACAGAGCTTCCAAAGGTCTCGGAGATTTCTGCTCTTCAGTGCAGACACACATTAACCGTTTTCAAAGAGCTAACACCACAACAAAATGTATAAATGCCATAGTAATTCTATCCATTACAAAAATTTAAAAAAGAAGAAAAGAAGAAGAAAAAGGCAGAAACTAAAATTACAGATAATGACTAGCGCAAGCGACATGAGCGTTAGTCAGTGGGCGCAGCACAAACTGAGGCAAGCCTGGGTCTCAGATACATTTTCAAATATTTAATAACAGTTTGCGAAGAAATCAAATGTAAACAGTATCTTTGTTAATAGTGTTTTTTTAACTCATTCGCCTGTGGTGCCGTTGCTTTGAAATACCTTTCCTGCCTTAATGCATGTCTTACTTCACATTTGTCGCACACCTCGTTTTTTCTTTGGAGTTTTACCCTCCGTGACTGCCAACCATGCCATTCATTACTAGATCCTAAATGTAGCTTCCAGTAAAACTTCTACGAACTATATGTTCTTAATTACATTACGTTACATAAGCAAGGCATGGGCGCTGCTTATGTCTAGGCTGCTACCTTTAACAAAAGTGCTCGAAACGTCATAACTTGAATTCCTCTAATCAGGCAAAAAACGGTGCCGGGAAAGCGAAATCTGTATGGTGATAAGGATATGGCCTGGATAACTGATAAATCCTGTATCGATTCTAAGCAGTAAAGAGAAATTCTCATCTTAGAAAGGGCCACACCAACTCGCAGACAAGTGTTGCCTCCTTTGCAATGGATAATTATAAGAGGTCTTTCATTGGGTTAAGACGGCCAGTGCGTGAAGCCGACCATTCACCTCCAACCAATGTAAAGTTTCAGAAAGAGGGCAGTTATATCTCCTTTCCTCCATTTGCCGTCATGACGTGCACGGTGAACATTTTAGCTTTATATTATGAATAACTAAATACACTGCGTCGAAGTGCCAGGAACAAGGAAGACGCTGTCGCAGCCTGTTTCCAGTTACGACACCGCCACTTGCCTGGTGGGGCTGAAGAAACCAAGTGAACCCCGTCAGGATATTATGTACATTGACCGATATTCGATCCGGGTACCTACGGTGTACGTCAGAAGAATTTGTGTACCGCTTCGACCATATTGCTTCGCACATTTCATTACAGCATCGGTCAGTCATTGAGAATGGTGATAGCTATTTGCTGTTTTTGCAAATACAGAATTTTTCTCGCAAGCTCCCACACGCCCTCTGCGCTACGGCCACACAAAGAACTGTGCGCACCGATTGGAAATAATTACCCACCCCAGACCTAGCCCGTGTACCCTACATAGATTAATTCGGGAAATATCTGATACAACACAACATGCAAAAACCACTCCAATTAATTCGTATTTCATTAGCATTTCCCATTCATCAGTAACGCCAGAAATCCCTAAATGAAATTCACTAATACAGAGTGTGGAACTAATAAAATGAAAACCAAAAACAAGGGTTCTTAACAGGGCTCACAATCAGAGACAAGATGCAAAATCATTATAATTAAACAAGTTCGGATAGCGTGCAGTCAATCAAGTCAAAGGTGACTCTTAATAACTTTTAATCCATTCTACATTCAAAGCTAAACAAAAGAGCATTAGAATCATACAAAACCAGGCCCATCTACCATGCACCATCCAATTTCCAAATTATAACAATCAATCAGTGTCATCAGGCCTGCAGCAACACAATAGCTGATGTAGCAGTTGATAAATCTCTGTGCGCACAGCTATGCAAAGAACTGTATCGGGACGTCAGGTCCCATACAGCAGTTGTAGCCTGTATAACTGAACATTTTAAAAACTTCATGACAAAAAGCGATCCTAATCCACATCTAATTTGATTTCACGTCGCCATTTAATTTTCAAGTAAATATTGATCCTGTGTTTTTACGATCTGGCGGGGCAAAGTATATTACGTTAGGACAGCAATAATTCAGACACAGTACGCAGCACTGCAGGTCGGGTCAATACCCAGCAGGCAGACGGGCGGAGGGTTGGG
>Ga0209629_10002204_pt1 | contig 13087 bp, 10 predicted proteins | sample TergutCu122P5_FD_187286 | JGI IMG/M metagenome (GOLD analysis project Ga0209629, IMG submission 187286) | Cubitermes ugandensis P5 segment gut microbial communities from Kakamega Forest, Kenya - Cu122 P5 (SPAdes) (version 2) | ecosystem: Host-associated > Arthropoda: Insects > Digestive system... | reverse complement strand
TCAACAAATATCCGTTTTGGAAGGATGGGTGAGTGGCTGAAACCAACAGTTTGCTAAACTGTCGTACGGGTAACCGTACCGGGGGTTCGAATCCCCCTCCTTCCGCTGAAAGTCAAAGTCAAAAGACGACAAAAGTAAGACAAACCCTACAATATCAGATAATTGCAGGGTTTTTTATTTGGTTTTTGTCTGCGAAATAAGCAATAAAAAGGACAAAAAAAGACATACTTTTGTGACCAATTCGTGACCTGTTCCACAGCAGCCAAAATAGGTCACAAAATGTCCGAAACTGGCAGTCGTTTGTCGTGATTTGGCAGTGTAGTAAACATTTCATTTTGAGTTATTAATCGTAGTTTTGTAATTTTTAAAATGGATGTTATGAAGAGTACATTTAAGGTGCTTTATTATTTGAAAAGGAATGCCATAAGAAGAAATGGCAACATGCCAATTATTGCCCGAATAACTGTTGACGGGAAAATGGTACAGTTCAATACCAAATTGGAGATTAATCCTGATTGTTGGAATACACGATTGGGAAAAGCAAACGGACGCAATGCTGAAATTCAAAAAATCAATTCTTTGCTTGATGAAATAAAAGCATCTGTCCATCAAATCTATCACGAACAGCAACGATATGATTGTATTGTGACTGCCGAGAATGTTAAAAATGAGTTTTTGGGCCTTTCTGAAAACAACAAAACATTGTTAGAACTATTCACACGTCATAATGAGGATGTAAAAAAACTTGTTGGAGTCAGCAAGTCTAAAGCCACCTATCAAAAGTATGAAGTTACGCGGAAGCATCTCACTAATTTCATTAAGGAACGGTATAATCTTTCTGATATATCATTTAAAAAGATTAATTATTCGTTTATTACAGATTTCGAGATATATTTGTTAACTGCTGCCAGATGCAACTGCAATACGACAGGAATATTTATGCAGTTATTAAAACGGATTATTATTATTGCCCGTAATAATGGCTGGATTCACACAGACCCTTTTAGCAATTACAAGATTCGTACTGCTAAGGTTGACAGAGGTTATTTGACTCAAGATGAGATTGAACAAATAATGGATAAGAAATTTTCTTGCAAACGGTTGGAAAATGTGAGGGATATTTTTATATTTTCTTGTTTTTGCGGTCTGGCATATATAGATGTAAAAAATCTTAGGGAAAACAATATCCGTACATCCTTTGATGGTAATTTATGGATAATTGGTAAACGAGAAAAGACAGGGGTGAGTTTCAACATTCCTTTGATAGATATTCCTAAAATTATTTTGGGAAAATACAAAGGAACATTACCAAATGGTTATGTTCTGCCCGTTTTAAGCAATCAAAAGATGAACGCTTACTTAAAAGAAATTGCTGATTTGTGTGGAATTAACAAAAATCTCACATTTCATTTGGCTCGACATACATTTGCTACCTTGACTTTGAGTAAGGGTGTGTCAATTGAAAGCATCAGTAAAATGTTGGGACATACAAATATCAAAACGACTCAAATCTACGCAAAAATTACAGATACAAAAATCAGCAACGATATGGCTGCGTTTGCTGAAAAGTTGGAAATCAAGAATTCAAAATCAAAATTAGACCAATTATTTGAATGTTTGTCAGTAGGTGAAAAAATGGCATTGTTTAATCTTCCACAATCGCTGTCGTATGATGATAATGCTGCATCTTATAAATATACTGGAAAACGAGGGCAAACCTGTAGCCGAAGAATTGCCCTGTGTCCTTTCGTTTCTTCACAATGTGTATCAGTTAAATATCTGCAATCCCAAAATAGACCGTTACATGCAACGCATATTACCTGAATATTCATTCAAAGATATAGAAAATGAAGAAATTAGAACACACTACCTTTATTATTCCGTTGCGGATTGACAGTGAGGAAAGACAGACAAACCTTGATGCTGTGCTGGATTTTCTTTGTCGCTATCCCGGGATAAAGGTGCTGCTACTCGAAGCCGATGCAGCGCCTCGATACAAGCCTGATATCAGTCATTCGGGCATTACTTACCGTTTCGTAGAGGATCACGACCCTGTATTCTATCGCACCCGTTACCTGAACCTGATGTTGCGTCATGTACAAACGCCTGTTGCAGGTGTTTGGGACAGTGATGTGATTGTCCCTATGGAACAGGTCGCTGAAGCGGTAGAATACTGTTTGTTCGGAACCACTTTGTGTTATCCCTACGACGGACGGTTTTATGCTGTCTTTCAACAGATCAGCAAGCAATTTAAGGAAACAGGTGATTTAAATATCCTCGTTGCCAACGAATCTAAGCACAGACTGATGCACGGCAGATATTCAGTGGGAGGCGCCTTTGTGGTGAATGTCGAATCCTATCTGCTGGCGGGTGGCGAAAATGAGCATTTCTACGGATGGGGACCTGAAGATACGGAACGGCGGGAGCGTATCTACAACCTCGGATTAAAGGTAAATTATGTGGATGGCTGTTTATACCATCTTTACCATCCGAGAGGAAAAAATTCCAATTTTGCGAACAAGGAGACTGCCATCTCCAGCCGTCGCGAATACATGCAAATATGCCGCATGTATCAGCCCGAACTGGAAGCATATATTGCAACATGGCCATGGGTAAATCAATGAACAATTACGAATTAAGAATTACGAATTAAGAATTACGAATTAAGAGGGAGGGGTACAATGAATAATGAACAGTCAGAACTGCTGATGGGAAAGATGAGATTTGCCGTCTATTTGTTTCATTGCGCAAGAATTGACAACAATAATAATCATAAATCGCTTGCAATGAAGTGTTTGAATGAGGTAAAAAGCGCACTCACAAGAAACAGTCCATGGGAGTATAACTGCGGGCTTGCAGGGACAGGCGCAGCCATCAGCTACCTTGCCCGTAACGGTTTTATTGAAGCCGATGAAGATGTGATGCTTTCAACGGTTGACAGGATAATTTCACAATACGTTTTTTGCAAACATATCAAAATGGACAGAGATACCGGCTTGCCCGGAACAGGTTTTTATTTATTGCAACGGATAAGGAACGGATATGACCAGTCCATTATTTGCCTCCGACTGGCCTATTTATTGCTTATGATTCAGGATATTGTGTTTGCCAGACTGGGGATGGAAGGGTATTCGTATCCGTATGCAAACGGTTGCGAACTGTCGGCACATGAGCTAAGCGACTGTAAACGCTTTTTAAGGCAAATGCTGAAGACCGGATTATGTCCTGAACTGACCCGAAAAGCGCTTGCGATTGCAGAGCGGTCGGGTTCGGCAGAAGACAATCCCTTTGCACGCATTGAGAATCTGCCAAAGGATGATTCGCAGGACAGTTTAAAGCATTGTATGGAGCAACTGGTTCGAACGCATGAAAACCCTATTGTCAAAGGCCTGGCGGAATTGCAATTACAGGATTTATCTTTACCTGCCTGGTGGGAACTGTTTTAGACAGTTATTAGATATTAGAGTGTAGAGTATAGATTTTACGGTCTTACGGTCTTACGATCTTACGCGTCTTACGATCTTACGATCTTAATAAAACAAACGAACAATGAAACTTTCTTTACCCGATGTAACCATTTGTATGCACCTGAGGATCGACAGTGAGATTCGGTTGCGAAATGTAATGACAATACTGAAGTATATTACCGCCATGGCAAATGTCAGGGTGATTGTCATGGAAGGAGATGCAGCGCAACGTGGACAAGCGTTAAGCGCCGTTGAAAATATTTCATACGTCTTTGTGCAGGACAATGACCCTGTGTTTCAACTGGCTGCGTACCGTAACCAGTTGATTCGGATGGCGGAGACGCCTGTTGTTGTGCTTTGGGATGTAGACGTCGTTGCTCCGCCGGAGCAATTACGGGAAGCTATTGAGAAAGTCAGGCGAAAGGAAGCTGTGCTTGCATGGCCTTATGATGGCATCTGCTATAATGTTCCGCGCGAAGTTGCAGTGCTGTTTGAGACCGCCGGCGATATTTCAGCGCTGACAACACGCACGCACGAGTTTACAACCATGTGTGGCGCATCCAGCACAGGAGGCATATTTGTGGCTGACAGAGATAGATATATGACCATAGGGATGGATAATGAAAACCTGCATGGCTGGGGGCCGGAAGATACAGAGCGATTGAAACGGACAACCATCTTAGGCCTGCCTGTCTATCGTGTCCGCGGCGACTTATTTCACCTGTGGCATCCAAGAGGCGTCAATTCGCGACATATCGACCCGCAAACAGAAACGGCAGCCTGTAAAGAGTTCCTGAAAATATGCCGATGTACGAAAACAGAACTGACAGCATATGTTGCGACATGGTCATGGACAAAGAATTGTTGAAAACAACTCATTGCTGTCTCACCGTTTATTACTCTCCCCTCCCTCTGCAGAAGCACGGGTTGAATTCCCCTCCTTTGGAGGGGCAGGGGTGGTCAACTATTCACTATTCACTGTTCCTTACAGTCGTTGTCCGTCTACGTAATATTTGAAAAGGGCGACCATTTTATGTATCGCCCTTTCGATCTGTCTCAAATAATAACGTTCCTTTCTCCCTCTGAAAGAAGTAGTAGTAGGAACGAATCTATTTGCTACTGACCATTACGACTAATCCGGCATCATTGTTTTCTGTTTTGACCGAAGCGGCAAACATTCTGTTGTTTTCTGTCAAATTAAGCACACGCAGATACTTCGCATACTGCTTATCCGTAAGTGCAGCTTTCATCAGCTTCAAGTTGCTGTACAATACATAGTTCCAATTTTTCTCCAACACTTCAGGCGACATGTTTCCACTCAAATACGCTTCCTGCTGTTCGATAAAAAAGGAATTAATCTCATAAACTTCACCTTTCTGGCAATCATCCAGTTCAAGGTAATAGCTTAATCTCTTAAAGTCAATCACATAATGCATACTTTTACTTGCAGCCTCTTGACTTTGAACCACCGGAGTGCTAACCAATACCAGGCTAACCAACAATCCTAAAAAACTTAACTTTCTCATTTTCTTTTAATTTTTAAAATTTAACATTTAATCTAATTTATTTTTTTAATAATCTCATGTAAAATAAAGTACAAATATCGTGCTAAACTTTTATATAATTGATACATAGTATATTAACAAAAATGCCCTTTTAGAAAAGTGTCCGTTTTCGGACAGTAAGTGTCCGAAAACGGACACTCGCCCCCTCCCATTCCCCTCCTTTGGAGGGGTCGGGGTGGTTCATTGTTCAAAGTTCAAAAATCTTACGGTCTTCTTCAATTGTTCACTATTCACTATTCATTGTTCACTAAAAAGTTTGTACCTTTGTCCCGGTCAAAATTTTAAATGAACAACTGGAATGAATGACATTTTGAATCTTTCTGAATATCGCGACTGGCTGATCGAACTCAAACGGCAAATCAAAACCCAACAAATCAAAGCAGCCCTTTCTGTCAATAGCCACATGATTACCTTTTATTTCGACCTGGGCAGGCAAATCGTCGATAAACAGGATAAGGCAAAATGGGGGAGTGGCTTCATGAAGATGTTAAGTAGGGACCTGATGCAGGAATTTCCCGATATGACAGGATTCTCACTGAGAAATTTAAGATTTATAAAACAGTGGTATCTTTTTTATAAACAGCTAATTACTGATCTTTCTTTATTGACGCCCACTAACACGTCAAATAGGAAACAACTTGTTTCACATTTTAACCAAACGTTAAATTCATCGCAATTTCTCCAGACACAGGCGAAACTCCCGGATCAACTTTCAGCATTGGCATTAATCCCCTGGGGACACCATATCAAAATATTACAAAAAATTAAAGACGTAAATATCGCCCTTTTTTACATTTCTAAAACCATAGAAAACAACTGGAGCCGTGCCGTTCTTGAATATCAAATAGAAATTGATCTTTACGGCAGGCAGGGCAAAGCGGTTACCAATTTCAATCTCACATTGCCCGCCCCACAAAGCGACCTGGCCAACGCCCTGATGAAAGACCCTTATAACTTCGACTTCCTGCAATTATCCGAAAAAGTAAAGGAAACCGAACTCGAAAAAGCCCTTATAATTCACATATCACAATTTTTACCCGAACTCGGTTTAGGTTTTGCATACCTCGGACGACAGTTTAACATCAAAGTAGGCAGCGATGACTTCCGAACCGATCTGCTTTTCTATCATACAAGGCTTAAATCATACATAATCATTGAATTAAAAACAACGGCATTTCAACCGGAATTTATCGGGAAATTAAACTTTTACATCACCGCCATCGACGAACTTGTAAAAGACGAACGCGACAACCCCACCATCGGCATATTGCTCTGTAAAAGCAAAAATAATTATACAGTAGAATTTTCCCTGAAAAAAATATCATCCCCCATTGGAGTCAGCGCCTACCACTATACCGAATTGTCCGACGACATCAAAGCTGCCTTACCCTCCGCAGAAGAACTGCAAAACGAACTCATAAACTTCGAAAACGAACTCATAAAAACCTGACCCACCCTTTCCTCCCTCCGCAGCAGCCCGTGGTGTATTCCCCTCCTTTGGAGGGGTTGGGGTGGTTAACTATTCACTGTTCATTATTTACTGTTCATTGCCCCCGCACCTCTTTATATTGAAAAAGGCAAAACCCTGCCAACCCTTCGCTAATAACTGAAAATCACAAATTACAAACCATCCATGAACACATTAAAAACAGCTTCCCAGTTAAACGGCAATCACATTGCCGCCTTCGCTTCAGATCAGCGCAGGCCCTGCCTCCCTATAAACTATTAACTATCAACTATCAGTTTCCCTCTTAATTCTTAATTCCTAATTCTTAATTATTCACTATATTCCTCAGGTACTGGTCGCTAAAATCCGTTTTCAGTTCCACCCAGAGCGGCAGATGATCCGACATCTCAAACGTACGCCACGTCTTACGGAAATACGTTTTGATCTCATCTTCAGTTTTCCCGGCTGCCTGCTCCGCAAAATAGGGCAAATACGTTTTCCAGTCATCTACCCCGTACACCGATTCCGTAAAGTTAAACGCCCCTGCCGTTTTCCCTCTTTCCGAAAAAATCGTCATCCCGGGACCCAGTTTAGTGTTGAACGCTATCTGGTCGTAATGGCTCACCTGCCCCAGGTCCGTAGGATGCGCTTTGATATCATCCGGCACATAAAAACCGTTGTTCGTCAGCGCCTGCATCATAACATCCTGCGTATCAGGGATATTAAAATCACCCAGCAAGATATAAGTCATATCTTCCTTCTTCACGCGGTTTCCTAAAACCGATGTAATCTTTGCAATCTCCAGCCGGCGTTTCTCTTTATCCTTTTTCGTTGCAGTGCCGAAAAAGATATGCACCGTCGTTAGAACAAACTTAAACCATCCTGACTGAAACGCCACCGTATAAGGCGTACGGGCAAATTGCAGTTTATCTTCCCCGATTAAGTTGTCCTGCGCCAATACTAATTCGCCGGCCATTTTTCGGAACGTGACTTTGCTCCTGTCGTACAGGATCGCCATTCTCTCACTGTTTCCGGCGCTACCGTCCGTTGTATCCGTCACAAGGTAATCCCATTGAAGATCAAGCAGTTTCATTAACCGTTCCAGCCCCGCCATATCAGCCGAAACCTCCTGTACCGCCACCAAATCAAAACGGCTGATAATCTCTGCAATATAGTGCAGGCTTTCTTCCCGTCTTTTGTCATTAAATTTACGTATGTTCCATGTCGCAATCAGCATCGACCCCGCATCCGTTTTAGGCGGAATATCGCGGTTTAATTGCTCCCTCAGTTTCAGCAGATTGGCCGCTATGCGGCTCCTTTCCACTGTATCGCTCATTTTTCTAACCGGATAATAGTAAGGCATAATTCATTATTTTGTTAGTTCACCGCAAAGATACTAATTTTTTCAATTCAATCCCATATATTCCATCAATTACGGGTTTTATACGAAATTTATTTCCCCGCAATAAACGCAGTGTCCATTTTTCGCGCTGAATGAAGCGTGTTCGTTACCATTTTGTTATTCAGTCTCAACTTTCCGGGTACCTGGCCGGCTTATTCACTTTGGTGCTTCGCAAGCTCTGTGTCTCATTTGCTCTTTCTGCCTTTTTTTGCTCTTTTTTTAATAGATATCTTCCAGCAAGCTATGCCAATCCATACCTGACCACGGACAACCTGTACCATCTTTTCCCGAATCATTTTTCAGCGAATTTTGTCGACTACTTTTGTGTTGCATTCATATTGATGCAACAATTTTATTATCAAAAGTATTATGGATGAAAATTTGAAAGATCAGGACATTTTACTGGTCAAAGAAAAAAGCAATGACAAATTGCTTATGGCAAACATGGACAAAGAAGGCAAAGTCAAATCTGCCAGGTTCAACGATGCCGGCAATCCCGATTTTCTGAAAATCGACAGAAACGCGAACGTTTTAGAAAATTTCTTTGAAAACTTCAATCGACAGGTTAAAAACCCGACGGAATTTGAATTTTTCCGCGTTCCTGCCGAAAAGTTTCAAGAAGCTGTAAAGAAATTGCAGGATGCTTTCCATCATCCCGAAAATCCCCAAAACAAAGAGTTTATCGACATGCACCGCCTCGACCCTGATTTGTTCCTGAAGAACAAAGACCGGGAGCAGTCTCAGTCAACCTCATCCGGCAACGCCATCGCCGAATCCCGTATTGACTGGTCACAATTCGAGAAAATCGGCATCACCCGCGAATCGCTGGAAAAAACCGGTAATCTGGAAAAATTGCTGAACTGGCAGAAAACAGATTTATTGCCTGTCAGCCTCAAATTTGACGGAATTACGCTTCGCACGGATGCCCGTTTAGCCTTGCGTAATTCGACAGATGACAAACTGACGCTGACTGTTCATGCTTTGCGCAGGGAACCTGAACTGGAACGACCCTATTTCGGTGTTAAATTTACTGATGAAGACAAACAAAACCTGCTGAAAACCGGAAATCTGGGACGGATTGTCCAGGCAGAATACAGTCAGGGCGAAAAAACACCTGTTGTCATTTCCATCGACAAACAAACCAGAGAACTGGTAGCCTTCCGGGCCGACAGGATGAAAATACCCGATACCATCAAGGGAGTACAATTAAATGAACTGCAAAATAAAGAGTTGCTGGAGGGAAAAGCCGTATTTGTGGAAAACATGCTGTCAAAAAAGAACACACCGTTCAATGCGTATGTACAGTTCAGTGCCGATAAACGGGGTATCGAGTTTCGCTTTGACAGCGACAAAAAGCAGGAACAAACCCGAAAACAGGACACTGGACAAAAAGACGTTCCGAAAACTTTCCGTAAAAAGATACTGACCGGTGATGAGCGCAGCAGCCTCCGTGAAGGTAAAACCGTTTACACAGGTGAGTTGACCGATGGAAAAGGGAAAAAGTACAGCGGCTATATCACGCTGAACATGGAAACAGGAAAAACTGATTTTATGTTTCCCAAAGATTACAAAGACGCACTTGCCGCCGGAAAAGTCATACCCGACGACAGGCATAAAACACAGGTTGCCGTTAACTCCGAAGGGAAAACCGGCGAAGCAACAAAAAACCTGAAAGAGCCTTTGGAAAAAGGACAAACCAAACCTTCTGAAAAGCAGGCTGAAAAACAAAAGGAAAAAATGGAAGAAAAACAGGAAAAGCCAAAAAAATCCAAAGGCCAAAAACGCTGAAGTCCCAACAGTCCCTTACTTAAAATTTAAAGAAAATGAAATGTATATTAGCAGAAAAGCCCTCAGTAGCACGTGAAATAGCAGCTATTGCAGGCGCAACCGGCAAAGAAGACGGTTTTTTATACGGTAACGGCTATACGGTCACATGGGCGCTCGGTCATCTTGTTATGCTTGCCATGCCGGAAGATTACGGCTTTACGGGTTTCGTCAGAGAGAACCTGCCGGTAATCCCAAATCCTTTTACCCTCAAACCCCGTCAAATCAAAGACGGCAAAGAATACAAACCTGATGCCGCAGCACTGCGACAGTTAAAAATCATCGGGCAACTGTTCAGCAGGTGCGAAAAAATAATTGTGGCAACCGATGCGGGACGCGAAGGCGAACTGATTTTCCGTTACATCTATTCGTATCTTGGCTGTGAAAAACCGTTTGAGCGTCTCTGGATCAGCAGCCTGACGGAAAAGGCAATCAAAAACGGTTTACAAAACCTGAAGCCGGGCAGTGATTACGACACCCTGTATTACGCAGCCAAAGCCCGTGCAGAGGCAGACTGGCAGGTAGGGCTTAATGCAAGCCGGGCTTTAAGCATTGCTGCAGGCCGTGGAGTATTTTCGCTCGGAAGGGTGCAAACACCCACACTGGCAATGATTTGCAAGCGATTTATTGAAAATAGAGAATTTGTTCCTGTACCGTACTGGCAATATAAAATCAATCTTGAAAAAGAGAACATCCCCTTTTCAATTATTTCCGAAGAAAAATATGATGATGACAAAGAGAAAATTTTCAGGGAAGGAGAACGGATTTATCAGGGAGGGGTTGCCAAAGTGAAATCCGTTCATAAAAAAACGCTCACCCGTGAGCCACCCTTGTTGTATGACCTCACAGCCCTGCAAAAGGACGCCAACAGTAAGCATGGATTTTCGGCGGAAAAAACCCTGACAGTTGCTCAAAAGTTATACGAAATGAAGCACATTACTTACCCGCGCACAGGAAGCCGCTATATTTCCGCCGATGTACTCGACGAAATACCGCAACTTGTCAAAACACTGGAAAATCATCCACATTTAGGCGCTTACGCCAAAACATTGCTTTCCAAAGTCCGGATTGTCCCTGCCGTCCCCTGTGTCGATGATACGAAAGTAACCGATCATCACGCCTTACTCGTTACTGAAAATTTTCCGAAAGAGTTAAGCGCAGATGAACAGACAGTTTATGACATGATAGCCGGCAGATTGCTGGAGTCATTCTCTCCCGTGTGCACGAAAGAGCAGATCACAGTGGTTTTTGATGCCTGCGAACATTTGTTTTCCGTGAAATCCGCGAAAACACTTAATGCAGGCTGGCAGGGTGTATTTGCTTCTGAACATTTGAAAATGAATGAAGAAGACTGCGGGGACAACCTTCCTGAATTACCGGAAGGTGAAGAATTAAAAATTCAGTCTTTGGAAGTGCTGGAAAAACAAACTAAACCAAAACCGTTACATACTGAAGCTTCACTTTTAAGTGCGATGCAAAATGCGGGCAAAGAAGTTGAAAACGAAGCGGAACGCGAAGCCATGAAAGAATCCGGCATCGGTACACCGGCCACCCGCGCAGCAATCATCGAAACACTGTTTTCACGCGACTACATCCGTCGTGAAAAGAAATCACTTATCCCCACCGAAAAGGGTATGAGCGTTTACGACACAGTTAAAGACAAACTTATTGCTGATGTTGCCATGACAGGCAGCTGGGAAAACGCACTCTCACAAATCGAACGTTGTGAGATGTTACCCGAAACGTTCCGGATGGCGATCGATGCCTGTACCCGGCAAATCACGGCAGAATTGCTAAACACCTCCATTTCCCCCTCTTTTGGAGGAGATCAGCAGGAGGTGCTCTGTCCCAAATGTAAAGTCGCTAATGTCCTCATCACCCCCAAAGTCGCCAGGTGCAAAGATGCAAATTGCGGCTTAACCGTTTTCCACACTGTGAGCGAAAAACAATTATCCGGTAAACAAATCCGGGACTTGCTAACCTGCGGCAAAACCGAAGTCATCAAAGGCTTCAAAAGCAAAAGTGGCAAACAGTTTGACGCCGCACTTAAATTCGATGAAAATTTTCGGATTGTATTTAACTTCTCTGAAAAGTTTAAAAGAAAACAATAACTGCCACTGAAGTCGCAGCCATAATGGCATCATACAGATTTGCTGCTGTTTTCAGTGATAAGCGTTCGGGGAGAAGGTTTTCCGGACGCCTTTTTGATAACCGTTTGTTCAGTTTCAGATATTTTTCGTAATTTTACGCCCGTAAATACAATCATCAATGATGACCATTCAAGCAATAAGACGACTTCGCGAAACGGAGGATAAAGTTGAATTTAAGGAGGCAAAACACAATTTCAACTTTGACGGCGGTAGCCATGCCGACCCGACGGAAAGACGCAGGTGCCTGCTCGGTTACGTGGTCGCATTAGCCAATGAAGGCGGTGGAGCGCTTATTTTGGGCGTGAAAGAGAAAAAGACATTACCGCACGAAATCGTGGGAACGACTTTTGCAGATGGTAAAATCGGCGCTTTGGAAGATGCCATTTATGAACGTTTGTCGATACGGGTTAGAATTGACGAATTGTTTGATAATGAGAAACGTGTATTGGTTTTCAATGTTCCTTCGCGACCGGTCGGCTCAACCCTGAAATTTGAAGGCGTATCGCTCATGCGAATTGGCGACAGCCTGCATGTCATGTCCGACTACGAATATGCCCGTATCCTTTCCGAAAATGAGCCGGATTTTTCCGCTACCGTTTGCGACGGGCTGACTTTCGAGGATTTAGACCCCGAAGCAATAGCGCTGATGAAAGCAGGATATGCAAAAAAACAGGATAATCCTGCATTTGAAACCCTGCCGGACAATCAAATTCTTTCCGATTTGGGGTTAGTTGAAAACGGTAAATATTGTTATGCCGCCTTGATTTTGCTTGGAAAAAGACAGGCGTTGCGTAAGTATTTACCAATGGCAGAGGTTATCATTGAATACCGTTTAGACCATTCGATGATACCCTATACGGCGCGAAAGGAATTTCAAGAGTCGCTTTTTACGGCAATGGATAAGATTTGGGCTTACATCAACCAACCGGCAAGCAATCCGTTATTGCACGTCCGCCATAAATTTACGATATACGACATTCCCGCTTTCAACGAAGACGTCATCAGAGAAGCGGTATTAAATGCGCTTTTATGTAAATGTTTACATAATAAAACTTCTGTAAAGCCTCTATTTATGTAAAGATTTCTCATTTCTTCAATTTTGATGCAAAGATAATCAGTATTTTGCAATTAACGACTTTACATAATCACTTTACATAATAATTTTGCAAAAAAGGCACTAAAGCCTGCAATTTTATTATGATAAAGGAACAATTATCTATCCTTCGGCTTCG
>Ga0209629_10002202_pt1 | contig 13087 bp, 6 predicted proteins | sample TergutCu122P5_FD_187286 | JGI IMG/M metagenome (GOLD analysis project Ga0209629, IMG submission 187286) | Cubitermes ugandensis P5 segment gut microbial communities from Kakamega Forest, Kenya - Cu122 P5 (SPAdes) (version 2) | ecosystem: Host-associated > Arthropoda: Insects > Digestive system >... | reverse complement strand
TAGTTGGCAAAAGTGATATGCCCCTATAATTACTACAATCTGTTTTATTGCCCTTCTTGTAGATAGGTACAATGATCGACTCCTTCCACTCCTCAGACAGTTCTTCCTTATTCCAAATAGAAATAAGAATATGGATCTCATAGTGAAGTGTTCTACCCCCTGCCTTAATGAATTCTACTGGGATTTGATCAGTACCTGTTGATTTGTGACTTTTTAGCCTTTCAGTAGCCAACTCAAACTCAAAGGCGCTTGGCTCAGGCACTAGTGGTTCTGCTGTGTGTATTTTTGTCTGCCTAACATCATTAACCCCATGTACATTCAATAGCTGGGAGAAATATTTCCACCACCTAGCCAAAATACTGTGGGAGTCTGTAACCAAATCACCTTTCTCGTCCTTGACTATAATAATTCTAGGCTGGTAACCCTTCTTAAAGTCATTGATGCCCCTATGCAAGTCCCTAAAGTTTTTTATCTTACTGTTAGTTCCAAGTTCTACAATTTTAGCTTTTGGATATGCCTTTTTTTTGTTCCTAAAATGACTTCTAGCTTCACATTTTATATTGTTCAGATTATCTGCACTGCTTTGGTTTTGATCCTTTACCCATTTCTTGTTTCCTTTGATCTAAAAAACCTAAACATTCTGCATCACACCATGGTTTATGCTGCTTCATTTAATGCAGACCTAGACTCCCTTTAGCTGAGGTTTTGATATTTGCTTTAATGTTCTCCCAAGCCCTATTTATGTCCTCACTATCACTTGAGTTCTCCAATGCTGCAAACCTGTTTGAAGTCTCAATCTGATAATGTTTCCTAACCTCCAGCTCATTTAGCTTCCTGAGATTAAACCTTTCCCCATCCAACTTTTGTGTTGATTGTTTACTTACTGCCAATCTTTCCCTAACTTTTGTAACCACCAGATAGTGATTGGTATCACAGTCAGCTCCCCTGAAACTTCGTACATCTAGTATACTCGAATGCCATCTCTTATCTATCAATATGTGATCAGTCTAGATGTGAGTCTTTCTGTCAGGAGAGGTCCAGGTGTACTTACAAATGTCTTGGTGCAGGAACATCGTGCTCTTAATGACTACATTTTTTGATGTGGCAAAATTTACAATTCTGACACCTTTATCATTACTATCCTGATGTAGACCCTGATTCCCAATTGTCAGTTTGCAAATACTTTCTCTCCCCACTTTCGCATTAAAATCTCCTAATAGAATTTTCATATGGTACTTAGGAAAATGGGGGCACATGGTGGTGTAGTGATTAAGGCACTACGCTACAAAACGGCAGGTTGCGGGCTCAATTTCCGTTGGTGTCATTGGATTTTTTCAGTGTCATAATCCTTCTGGTCGCACTATGGCCCTGGGGTCAACTCAGCCTCTAACAGAAATGAGTACCAGATGTATTTCCTGGGGGTAAAGGCGGCCGGTGCATAAGGCTGACTACCTTACCACCATCCTGTGCCATTGTCATGAAATCTGGGAACCTTAACTTCCTGGAACCTTCTGGGCCACTTCAGGCCTGTAACAGGACTGCTTTACCTTTTTTACTTAGGAAAATGGTAAGAAACCTGCTCTAAATCCTCATAAAAACTGTCTTTTGAATCATCACTTTTCTCCTCACTTGTTGCATGCACATTCAGAACAATGATATTCCACCGGTGACCTCTCAGATCTATATATGACACCCCATTGCTAACAAACTCTAGTCTCTTAACTGCTGATACTCTTCTATGGTGTACAAAAAATCCCGTTGCCAAATGATGATTTTCTTTTCCTTTTCCATAGATAAAATTATAATCCCCTGCTCCTACCATTCCCCCTTTGTCCCACCTAACTTCCTATACACCCTCTAAATCTAATTTATACTTTGCTAATTCCCTGGCCACTGTCGTAAGTGAACCTGACCTATACAGGATCCTAGCCTTTCATACATCGGATCTCATGTCACTTTTCCATGTGTTAGGTCATACCAAAGGATCAGTCCTGGCCAAAAACACAGGTATACATTTTGGAGTAACTAGGTCAATTTTTAAGGCGAGGAGTTGCAAGCACCTCGCCCAACCCCAAGGCTGGAGGACCACCCCTTGTCGGCTGTCCTTGATTGCTTATTCAATATATTTGCAGCAACTCTCCATATTGGAGGCCGTTCCTCTATTCGCAACCTGAGGACTTGCCATGCTGTGGTGATTGGGATCCACTTATCACGGCACTACTGAGTTTATTGTGCCAAAGTGGAATAGGATTGTTACTTAGTTCTGTTAATTTATCGGTAACATACAAAATGGGTTCTGTAATTGAGTTATATTCTCACATTTTTGTTGTATTATTCTGTATTTCTCTTGTCAGTGTTCTTTACTTCGTCCCTTCCTCCAAGGTTCAGATTCCAACTATGTTGGCATTAGTTTAAGTAATAAGATGATATTTAAATCGTAAGTTAAAGAAATTTTGATAAGTAAAAGCTTTGTTGAATAGGAGGGAAAAAATGTTCCAAAATAGTATGAGAATAAGGTGTTGTTTATGTTTAGTCTGTTTTAGAAATTAGAACTTGGAAACTGATGTTTTTAAATGAAAAATGGTTGACTATGAATAAGAAGGTAGCCTGCAGGAAAAAGTTGTGGTGACAAAGACCAGACAAGAAATTCAGGCAGATATTTAGACAAAGTCTGGTATAAGTGGTTTAATAAGACACAAGTTTTGTGAATGTGTACCATATGTATCAGTTGGTGATGGCCAACCGTTGTGACAACCCGGTGTTAATCGGTAGTTGGCCTCAAACATTATAAAATTGAACTAAAAGTAATATTATTATTTAATCTGTTTTGCAGATGTAATCGTATAAATCATATCATCATATCATATATTTATTCACCTTCCGTAGATCTTTACAGATATGGAATCAGTCACAGTCTACATAAGTATGCAAGGCATTTGTCATAATACAACAATACAGTAATACAATAGTACAGTATGTATAGATACATAAGATAAATAATGATGGTAATAAAAATATGTATAAATTAAAATTATAATGGAATAATTCCCTATTTATCAAAAGAGGTAACAAAAGTAAAAATATAAAAAGAACCATAATCATTAGGAGGTTAGTTGGTAATATTCGTCGAGACTATAGAACGCATGTTGTGTAAGGTAGGTTCTTAGTGCAGATTTAAAGCGCTTAACATCTTTAGATAGCATTTTAACGTTTAATGGTAAGTGGTTGTGAATCTTACTTCCAGAAAGAAGAACTCCTTTTTGCACTAGTGTTAGATTTGTGGAAGGCAAATGTACATTATGGTTGTGACGTGTATTACTGTCATGAATCTCAGAATTAGATATACAGCAACTTCTATTCTTGTTGACAAAAACAAGTAATGAGAAGATATATTGGGACGGAAGTGACAATATTTGTAAGTTTTTATAAAAATCACGGCATGAGTCGCGTCTACCAGAATTTGTAATAACTCTTATTATCCTTGTACAGTTATTCAGTACATTGTGGAATACTTGCATCAAGCTGAAAATGGCCAAGCGGAATTTGTAAACAGAACTGAGTTTACAACAGAAAAGTGAAGTTCTGCTGCGCATACAGAAAGGTGAGAGTCAGCGTAAGCTTGCCGAACAGTATGGCGTGTCAAAGACGAAAATTGCGAACATTAAGAAAAATGAACACTCCATTATAAATTCTGTGGAGAGCAATTGTTCACAAAATAGGAAACGGAAAATGAGAAAGACTGAAAACGAAGAGGTCAACAATATTATGCTCGAATTCTTCATAAAATGCGGAGCTCAAAACATTCCTGTGACCGGTCCGATGTTGCAAGCAAAGGCAGCAGAAATTGCATCAAGTTTGCAGATAGAGAAATTTTCTACCAGCAATGGTTGGCTGGAGGCGTTTCGGCGTCGGAACAATATCAGCTTCAGGGCATTATGTGGTGAATCTGCCAATGTCGACAAAGAAGCATCAGATGTTTGGAAAGGGCACCTGGCTGCTGTTGTTGAAGGATATGCTATAGAAGACCAATTCAACGCAGATGAAACTGCCGTGTTCTACCGGCAACTCCCGAGGAAGTCAGTGGTTTTCAAAGGGGAATCATGCAAAGGTGGCAAGTTCGCTAAAGAGAGACTGAGCATCATGTTGTGTTGCAGTGCTACCGGAGAGAAGTTAAACCACTCATCATTGGCAATGCCGCCAGACAACGTGCTTTTAAGCAAAACAATGTTACTCCTGATAATCTGCCAGTGACATGGAAGCATAACAAGAAGGCGTGGATGACAACGGCTGTTTTTGAAGATTGGTTGAATCAGTTAAATGAGAAAATGAAGAAAAAGAAGAGAAGGATCATTCTCTTTGTTGACAATGCCACCAGCCATGTTGTTTCCAAGAAACTGAGCAATGTTCATGTCAAGTTCTTGCCTCCACATTTAACGTCAGAATTGCAGCCGTTGGATCAGGGGATAATTCAAGCAATGAAGGCCAACTACAGAAAGTCTATGCTACACAGCTTGCTGGCTGCCGTCGGGAAGTTTAACACTGCGACTGAATTTGCAAAGTCTGTAACTGTCTTCGATGGCATTCGGTGGATCAGCAGCCCTTGGAATAATGTCCGGGAAGAAACCATACTTAAGTGTTTCCGGCGAGCTGGTTTTGCGTCGCCAGGGATTGACCTTCAGGAGCAGGAAGACAGCACAAGCGAGTCCGATTTAGTTAGCGCACTACCAGAAGCACTGCAGTTTGATGTGGCTTCCGAAGATGACATTTTGGAAAACGAAGCAAATATTCCTGTACATGAAAACATCGCATCCACTGCTAAGGGCATTTTGGAAGGCATAATGACGGGCAGAGTGCAAGGAGCGCCCTTAGACGACGAACAGGAGGTGGAAGAAGAGGAAGTAGATCAGCAACCGCCAAACCGACTCCCCAAGCCATAGTGAAGCATTACAACATGTACGAGTACATAGCCTGATACAGTTTGCGCAGACAAATCTGCCTCATTTACAGCCCGCATTAATTAACATTTATAGTGAAATCAAAAGGAACTGGGCTACAGCCAACATTCAAAAGAAGAAACAGACAACATTACATCAATTTCTTACCACTCCAAAATGAAACAAAAATGTGATGTTCATGTAGATCAGTAGTTATGTAAATAAATTAATATTTTTTTGTCCATAACTATCACCATTTATATGTTGTGCTATTTCTATATGCATCAATTAATAAAATCCGAATTTATTTGTATGGATTTTAAATTTATTTTTTCCCTATTCAAGTGTGCCGCCAAACTTTTAAATACTGTAAAGGTTGAGAACCACTTATGTAGATGATTGACTGTATATTAAAGCAGGAAATTAAATACGAGTATGGCTGAAAGTTATTATGGGACACATTTGTGTAAGTTGCTTAAGTTGACCACTGTTTCATGAACGGTCGGTAGTCAACTTAGACAGGTTTCACTGTATATTGTAATTTTGTAATAAATAGTTAGAAAAGTCCGATGTTACATCTGTAACAATACGGACATATAATAAAGGAAATGACCAATGCTACACATTTTAAAAACCCTGCTCAGACGGAAATGTTTGGGTTCAAAAGGAGGAAATGTCCGGGGAAGGCAGGACGTCTGGTATCCCAGTGACATACATTTGTAGATGAGGTAGTTGATCGGAAAGCAGCCTGGTGGTACAGACCGTCCGGTAGCGGAAAAAGGCACGTATTTAAAACCATGGAGAGTAAACAGCAACAGAAAAGCGACGGGTTAACTGCAGAGAATTTTATAGCCGTTGAAGGCATGAAGTTACATAATTCGTCAAGACTAGCAAGGAACGAACAGAGAATTTCATAGTGAACGTAAGTTACTGTGACAAACTTTCTGAACATGCTTGGCGCATGCCTAACCCATCCCCTCTAATATTGTTTTGATTACGTCACGATTCTAAACGTCAGAGAAGAACGGCGAAGGTAGTGGCCACAGATCATATATGTGGCTAAATACAAGTAGGCGGTGCCGGCAAATCGTTGACAGTGTTAGTGGTACTGAGCACGGAGGTAGCGTGTCCCGAGAGGACAGTTGACGTAATGTCGACTGCACTGTTGGCAGCTGTGGCTGTCATTTTGTGCATATTATTTAGGATATTAAACGTTAATAGTCAACCTCAGAAACCGGTACTCTACTGCAAGGATCTCAGCTTTTTGGAGACCATTTTAAAGATTGCTCCACTCCTACACGAACCGTACGTAAACACACCAAAAATTATACGTGACGACCTTTCTTATCGCAAGTTTGTTTGGTAGGCCCGTCGTCACAAGCAAGTGGAGTGACATGCATGTATCACGTGGTGGAACTTTTCCTTACATTTGAGTGCAACCAGTTTGGTTTCGATGAGTACTGTATGTTATTTAATTGTATTTTAAATGTTAAATTGCAATACTACAAAGCTTTTGCCTTACGTGTCCAATAATTATTTATCATGTATGGGTATATCTTGATTACTTACTGCATGCGTACTTTGTTAATAGTATTCCTCAAAGATGAGATACATGTGAGGGGGAGATTATAATTTGAGATGGGTATTCATTTTGTGTTCTTCAGAATTCTGACACCACTGGGTAGGGTAGTAGATCAAACCAGTGTTTTGGTGGAAAATGGGACAACCATCTTCATTTAGAAGATGTTTAAAATATGTCATAACCCAGAAGACCACCGTATTAATGTACTCCACTTTCAAAAATCAAGTCTTATAAACCAGGTTATATTCTTTGTCATGAAGACAGTAGTGCTGTATATATTAGTATTCTTAATAACTTCACTGTTACAGAGATTTTTGAGGCCTTTGAAACTCAAATTACTAAAAATTTTATAGGCTTTTAAAAGTAGCATTTATAAGGAAATGAGAGAGTCAGACAGGACAGATGTTTTTTCACTCTATTACAGATATGTACCAACTCGACTCTGGGGTTTTAGTGGTCATGTGCAAACCATCATACATAGTATCATTGGGCGAGTGCGTTGCCCCTGGCCAATTGGTGAACGATGTTACTTGTCACTCTGTGATGGAACGACACTGACATACGATGTGTATCAACCTCTTGATCAGTCTCATGAAGGTAAGATAGTGCAACATTTGTGGGCACATATAATTTGAATGACAGTAAATGAGAAGAGTATTGGGTTAAATGAAAATGTGATGGATTTTAATTTTTTTGAACTTCTGCAGCTGTTAACTTGGTTGCCGTTGTAAACACAAAGTCACAAACCACAGTTAGGCATTCGGTTTGTATGTGTGTATGTTAGTGGAAATGCATTGATGCCCTTGTTATGTATTTGTTCCAGCTGTAGTTTATGATCTCTAAATCAGGGCATGCCAATTAGTCTTTGAAGCTGCATGCCTGTTCATAAATTTAAGAGGCACACTTCTTAGGCACATTTGTATAGTTGTGAAAGGTAACTTAGCTCTGTGATGTCCATCCACCCTCCTGTCCACATGGTGTATCTTGGTTCCCATTGAATGGGTTTTTGTGGAATTTTGTATTGGAGTGGAGTTACAAAAATCTGTTGAAAAATTCAAGTCTGTTTAAAATAAGACAAAAAAAACCAGGCACCTCGCATTTAGATCTTCATTCATTTGTGACTGTTTATTTCTACTTATTTGTCTGCTAATCAACTGGACAGGAAAGTTTGTTAAAGAAACAGACAAAATGGTTTACTTGACCACATTTTACTTCCATACAATCACAACATTTCTTTCCTCTGAGGCCTGTACAATACAAGGAATCATTCTATCACTGACATAAAGTATTGTATTATGTTTCCAACATACCCCAGTATACATTACTTTTTATCTGATTTGTATTATTTCATTTTTGGCTTTTACAGTACACAGTATACTGTCGAGGTAAAATCTCAGTCACTAAAATTTTATCGTGTTGTGTACAAGTGCTCTTTCTACAAGTGCTTTTGTAGTACCTGTTGATGGCTGTTATCTAAAACCAAAACAAATTGCACAGTATTTAATAAGACACTGTAAAGGTATAGTTGTGATTGTCATGTTACCCCCTTTGTAGTTTTCTTATCACAACAGAATGTTGCATGTAAGTGATGAAAGCAGATTTAGCCTGCAGTCCACCCGATCTGTGTGATTTCAAGCTTCCTTCACTGTAGATGAGATCTACACTCTCCTGGGATATTACACAGTGTAAAGTGGCAGTTCCTTACTGATGTTTTAGAACAACATATGGGTCCCATCTTCAATGGACCCTTATAGGTGGGACCAATAGAATCTCCTGAAATGTCAGTAAAGAATTGCCACTGTATGCTGCATAATATCACAGAAAAGTGCAGGTCTCAATCCACCTGATAGTTTACTGCTTCACAGTGATAAGGGAATATGTTGTTTCCCATTGTACCTAATATGTAGCATTGCTGGGTTTAGCAGTTGTTTGGTTTCATCTTTTTTAAATTCTTTCTGCTGTCTGTCTTGGTTGAGTTTTGGCCAAGAACAGACTAGGCTACAGACAGTGTCTTTCCACACTTCTTTCATTAATAGGGTTGGAAACATGGATCTTTTATTTAATGTTCATGTTCAGGGTGACTGAGGTCTAATTATCATGATTATGTGCTAGTTTCATGGTTTCTTGTGTTTTATTTGTTACATGATTGTCTTGACTCGTTTCTGTTTAGAGTGCCATAACCCAAACCTCACTGTCTTATCATTTACGATAATTTTATTTAGCAGAGTGGAATCGACTTTTGAAACAGTGTTGTTAAGTAATTTAAAAATAATTTTGTGGCAGATCTGGTACAGTACATGAAAATTGCAATATTTTTCTTTTCCACTGAATACATATTATGGCTCAATTTTTTTGTTTTTTTGTTTTTGTTTTTTGTCAGCCCATTGTGTTTGATATCATAACAAGAGAAACAAAATTGATGTCAACACAAGAAGTAAGTGTTTTACTTTTAAATTGACTACATTAAAAATGTAACACTTACTATTTGTGTTGCTGACAATTTTATTTCTCTTGTTATTACTGTTACACTGTTTTGAGGTACTCTTGAATCCAGGAAGGAATCAAGTGAACCAATTTTGATTCTTTTGTCATATAACTGCCAGTTTTGTAATGGATTTTTCCAACTAATGCACATTTTATGTTTACACGATTTCATGTTACTTTTGTAACTTTATATTTAAGCGAGATTAAGTTATTTGAGGGTTGTGGTCTTCTGGGATGTTACACTGTGTGGCAGGTAATTTAGCATATCCGAAGACACTTAGTGCCTTCTTCATCTTCATCTAGGACCTACAATCCCTTTGGGGCAAAGGTGCTGCATTACATTGATGCATAGGGCTGTGTTAAATTACTGCTACACAGTGTAACATCCCAGAAGATCAGAATTCTCAACATCAGTACTGTGGAAACCTCAAATGTTGCATTAAATTATTTGCCTAAAACAGGAAAAGGTAGGATTTATAAACAGGCTAAATGAGTGTTATAACAGTTGAAGTTAATTTGGTCATGCCATGGCTGAGGTTGCCAGCCTTTCACAACAGCTTGTGTTGTGTCCCCGGTTGGTCCATGTGGGATTTGTGATGGGCATATTGTCACTGTGAGAGGTTTTTTGCCGAATACTTTGTCATTTCCTGTCCTTCTCATTTCACCATTGGCTGACACTTGTATTTTATTCATATATTGTTGATGCTGTCTATTCTTAGCAGTGAAGTTCCATTAAATAAAACACTCTGAAGTTAATAGACTTACCGGTACATGTTTTTTTAATGAAACTTACAGACGCTGAATGCAGTAGAGTAGTTGAAATATCAAGTTACATTATTTTTAGTATGATGGCCGCTTTTAAGAATGTTACCTTTCTGTAAGTTGGGGATACATGTACTGTATTTTGGTTATTGTATCAAAGAATGCGTACCCAATGGTGATTTGAGTTTTTATGGGATGTACATTTGTAGTCTGCAGTGCTTGCACATATGTTTCACTTCTGTGGGTGTGCACATGTGCATGTGAATGCATACAGTTATTCAAATTCTGTGATGTTGCTGTAAACTGTGTGACTCTGTGATCTGTTCATGTAGATCCTCACTTAATGTGTACAAATATACATAGAGTCTTGGACAGATATAGGTACAGTCTTGTAGACAGATGCTTCAGTGTTAACAGATGGGAATGGTAAGGATGCTAAAACATTTATTGTGTGTTGTCTACACTGTTTAGGTGCAGAAATTCCATCAGTAGATCAAATTCACATATTTTGCCACTTTTGTGAAAATTGGGTCATTATGTATCATGTGTAGGTATGAGTGTAGATATTTGTTTCAGTCTTTTGTTTTTAGGGAAAAAACCATTTGATTTAAACATGATTTTGCAAGTTTCATTTTTAACAAAATTTGAGCGTGTCTTTAGAAACGTAAAGAACTGATACACTAAGATTCTTAGACATTAGTTCATGAAGCTGTACAAGGAGTGTGGAATCCAAAAATTAGTGATTATGTGAGGTATGGTTAGTTAAAAAAGTGTTCAGTAGCTCAGACTAAAATGGCATGAAATGATTCTTAAATAATGATTTTTTAAAGACTGTGGAGTGAAGTGGTCATGACCACAACTGCAGCATCTCGAACTTGAATACAGATAATCCTCAGATGTATCTGCTGGCTGTGAGAAACATTTAGTGAAGAAAATATTTGCATTTTGATTATAAAGGCTTGTGGTTATTCTTATTTTGTGAGAAATGGTGATTCTAGTTCTTTGTGTGACTGACCTCTAAATCACCTAAAACGTTTCACTACCAGAATGTTCCTTGGTGCCCTGGTATTTAATTTGTACATGTCAACACTTTCAGAATGATGAATGCTGAAAATTTCAGCATTAAACAAAGAATTTTGAAGTCGTGGTAGGCGTAGAAAAATTAACCATTTGGTAGCAATTTTGTGAAGAAATGAAAAGAAATTATGTAACAGGTACAGAATTATATAGTTGCTTCTCATGTGATGTAAACCTGTATGATATATGGTTTCTTGAATACTATTTTTTTTTTATTTCCAGAACGATCCACACAAACAAAGCATTAATTCTGTCATATTCCACTGTCAAAGTTGTTTGTAAAATATGTACAAAACATTCAAAATAGGATTGATTTGCAATGACTTAAATATTTTTACTCTTCAAGAAATACGAGGGCAGTGTGTTCCATGGAGGCTTTTCATTGACCTTTCTGATGTACAAGTACCTTAGTTTAGGAAAATTGTATAGGCCTGCATAATTTGTTACTGTAATTACTGTCAGTAGGTCTGCTTACTTTCATAGCTATTACAAAGGTGTTGAAAATACATGGAACTTTACATCTGAAGGAAAAGACTGAAATAATTCATTCAGTGAAGGTTGATAATCTGGGATAAGTTGCAGGTGTACCACATGGATCCTTTCTGAACAAGCCCGAATATCGCTGTCTCTGTGTATAACTGGTATAGGCTGTTTTATGCATCGGTACATTTGTGTGAGATGCCTCCAAGTCAGTGTTTATAATATGTGGTTGATCATTTGCAAAACATTCTTTATGAAGTAAGAAAAGAACGCCTTACGTGCAGACTGTGTCCGTCCGTCCGTTCCTCCCCCCGCAACTGAACCGTCGGATTTCATGAAATTTGGTATAGAAGTTCTGTATGAAAAGTCGGGCAAGTGCGCGTTTCGTGAAAATCAGCTCAGTCTTCACGAAATGCCGTAAATGAATGTCTACCCGTGCATGTCAGACGGACTGACCGATTGGGGTGAAATTCGACGAGGAAGTTCTACATTTAATGTCATTGAGCAGTTACGAGTTTGCATGAAAATTGGTGTGACGGAAGTCACATATTACATAGGGTTGTGATTAGGTTTGCCCTATTTTAGACATTTTTCGTCGAATTTGGATTAAAGTCGGTATCGGACATGTCTACAAAAATTTACTTTGTGATTGAGAGTTTCACGAACATGGGCGCAGTGAATGCCATACTTTGCGGGGGGGGGAATTAGTTTTTGTCCACACTTCCAATATTTATTGCCCAAAGTGGGTGAAATTTGGTATAGGAGATACACACGTAATGCTGTTGAGCATTTTTGAGTCTCCTGAAAGTCGGGGCAGGGAAGGCCCTCCTTTTCTAATGGGCGTATATGAACTTTCATTTAATCGTGTGCTGTGATACCGTATGACGTTTTACTAGTATGAACGCCCTGGTGAAATTTGGGTCGTGCGTCGCGGAGTACAGCTTTTCAAACCTCTTCGCTGACTAGAAGGCCTTCTGTTGCTCAGTTAAAGGAAGCGCGAATTAGTACTGTATTTTAAAACACGCTTACAAGTGACTAAGTACTCTGACAGGGAGCTAAATTGATTATAATACACGTAATGTTTTCGGTATTAGTCATTTGTTTGCTCGCGATGAAATCAGGTGTGATGTCATTATCCTGTGAATGGCTCTGCGAAGGTGGAACGTGAAGGCTTATCTATCAGACGCTGATATTTTGCGAGTCATCGGAGGCACTTGCCGCTCATGAAACAGGAATTTGTCGTACCCCACCGATACACAATTTTATGGCAGACACAAACAAACTTGATCGATCCCGCAGTAGACAAATACTTGAGCATGTTACGTTTTTACAATAATATAAGGCGATTTTTTTTTGTGAGCACAAAATTTTGACAGAAGGTGTGTTTGTAACCCAGCTGTCTAGGAATGCTGGAATCTAATTTTGACGAACGGTGTGGGTTACGACAATTGCCGTGTTATGAGCGATATGTATTTTAAAACAGTGACATCAAAAAATCCCGTAATCAAGGTGGCGTGTCTCCTATTGGTTGTGACCTCAATTCACGTAATATGGGTACTGCCAAAGGACTTCCTGTGACACAGATTAGTCTTGCAGAACCTGGTTTTAGTGATAAAGTATTAGAATCTCTATTTAATTAGACGTAATCACGAATTGAAAATTGTTTCAAGTACCGGAGATCAGGTGTAGCCGATGTGTGGTCCGTGACACCGAAGTGTGCGGCGAAAGTAGTTCCTTAATCCGATGTGCTTCAGTTTTTTTTGGAGGG
>Ga0209629_10002200_pt1 | contig 13089 bp, 15 predicted proteins | sample TergutCu122P5_FD_187286 | JGI IMG/M metagenome (GOLD analysis project Ga0209629, IMG submission 187286) | Cubitermes ugandensis P5 segment gut microbial communities from Kakamega Forest, Kenya - Cu122 P5 (SPAdes) (version 2) | ecosystem: Host-associated > Arthropoda: Insects > Digestive system... | reverse complement strand
TAGGGGAAGTAGCCCTTCCTCGTTGGTACTGATATTTTTCGTCATTGTTTACCGACAGTTTCATCTGCAGTTCTTTCTTTTTGAAGCATTATTTAGACTTTATACAAGTGGTGCATTATTTGATTTCGTTGGGACCTTTTATAATGGAACCTCACAAATGAGCTAAGTATTCAAAATCACTCGATCCTGACGAAATAGAGGAGGTAGTGTTGGATGAAGACTCTGATGAGGAATTAGATGACAGAGATGAATTGGTGGAACCTCGCGTACAGTCCTCCTCATCCTCAGAAAATGAAGATGATGCTGAGGAAACTGAAGTTGCGTTTCGGACTATAATTCTTCAAATTTCTTGAATTTTACTGGACCTCCAAGTGGCATTAACCGTTCAGCTGCCTCTGATATAAATGCAGAATCTTCTCTCTTTTCAATCTTCATTCTCTTTTTTAGGCAGGTCTTTCAATTTATCCTAACCGAAACAAACCACTACTGCCATCAATATATGTCATCTAGAGCTACAGGAAGCACCTCAACACAACCACCTGATATTACTATCGAAGAAAAATACACATTTTTTGGGCTTATGATTCAAATGGGGAATGACCCGTGTCACAGCCTCAAAGATTATTGGTCCAGTGAGGAGCAATACTGTATACATGGACCACACTGTATTTCTACAGGAAATGTGACGTTGGTCTGTGCATAGTGGACTGCTTTGAGATATGGCATACATGCGTGGACTTGAGTCACTATACACAATGAGAAGCTTTGAATGTGGTGACGCGTCGGAAGTTATATCGTTGTACGGCGCGGACAGAAAACATTTACCATGTAAATAAGTGTTGTATACTCCTATGTACATAACATCACACATGCCAGCAGTGTAAAACATGGGGTAAGTACCTAAAAAATTCACATAAGTGTCATAATATATGTCATGCAAAATAACTTTTGAATCTATCATAAAGTTTCTTCAGTATGATTTACTGCTAAAACTTGAAACTTCATCTATTCATGTAGAATTTTATTCTCTTTCAAACAGTTTTTATTTCATAATTTTGTTATATACAGCAGAAAATATATCTGTTTTTGTGGAGGGACACAATTTCAAGATTTAAATGCCCAAAAAAACCTCCGGCCGGCAGGGGACTACTGGCATTTAAAATGCCGTACGCTAAAGGTTAAATTGACTTTATTCACCTACACGTGGCATGCAGAAAGGCACTCTCCACCTCCAACGAATGTGACCCCCACAGCATGCAGATTACAAATCACAAAACAAATCTTGCTTTATCAACAAATGTGACTAAAGAATGTGCATTACATGTCCCTTGCAGTGTGACCACCTTGATCATTACACATTATTTTTCTAATATTTAGCCTTCTAGCACCCTACACTGGAAAGGAAGCACTGGACTTAGGTCCATGAAATGATCTGGTTCCCCACTTGACAAAACTTTACAGTCAGGTAAGACCTAGGTTACATGGGGCATGCAACTGTTATTTTTTTGTCATGACATGAGACAAACATGAGGCATCACTCCATTTGTTTAGAATTCACTGAAAACAGGTCTGTAGCATTCTTGTAATGCAGTCCTGAAAGGTGACTTCAAAGTTTCACTTTTCACTGTTCTTACACATTTATCCATACGCCAGCAACACAAATAAGTGTGAACAACCGCAGACATGCTGCCACGATATGTACAAAACATAATGAGATGCCTAAAATATGGAAAGGCACATTTATAACACTATTTTCTGATGTTCTGTCTGAAATCATCTGTGTTCATAAACTAAATAAAGCAACCACAACAACCAAACCAACCAATGAACCAACCAACCAACCAAACTCCATCAAGCAGTCCTTCAAAAGCTGGTTGTTCCATAGCTAGTCAAGAAATTCCCATTTCATGCAACCCAAATGTTCATTCAGAGGCGGCGTTTGGGGGTGGCAAGTGGGGCGACCACCCCAGACCCCGCTCTTGAGGGGGCCCCACGCTTCAGGCCTAAGGTCGTCCTTATGAGTTTGTCAAGCTATATTCTCCGGTAAATTGGAAATGCTGATACATGCTCCGTTTAACCATTAGAATACATGCGACAACTGTAGTCGCTTCTCCTGTAAATGGCAGATACTCAAATGACAACATTCGATGACTCTTCATTTGGCAACACTGTTAGCGCTGTCTTCCTATCTGATGGGACAATGACTCAACACTGAATGAATCATAAAAGCATTCCTATGTCATATTTATGTGTAAACTCTTGGTCAGCTACCAAATGAGTCATTCCTCTCCAGGTACCCGGATAGTCTATAGCTACTGCAGCAACTTAGTTCACTCTGCTTCTTGAAACACTGCGTTCAGCTAGTGTCTCAGTAGTGGTGCACGCGGCAACGTTTATTAATAATGGTTCAAAGTGGTTTCGCCATTTCGCCGTCGACGCCATGAGTGGAAGGGACCGAGATAGATTTCGCAAGTATGAATCAGGTGCAGCAAAAGCTATGAAACGCATGTTAAGAGAAGAATTTGATGAAACTCAAAAAGGAGCGTTGGATAAGTACTTTCCAAAAGAGGCAGTTAAACAGCAAGAGGATTTTGATTTGGTTCTGGATTCTAGCGTCACATGTGCGTCGAAGACTGACAATGATAGAAGTGATAATGATGGTAACGAACCTTTGACAGCATTATCGTTGGCTGCGAACTCCCCGAACTTTGAAATTAGAGGCAGTGAAAGCGGCTATTTTGGAAATATTTCTGCAGTGAATAATTTATGCCGAGATCGCAAGAGACATCTACGATCCGGGTAATTGGGAACATGTAACCTGTGCTATACGTGATTTGCTGGTTGAGAAAGGTCCGATCAGGTTACCTGATGAACATAAATATCCTATAAATGAAGAGAAGAGACATTTTTCAATGAAGTTTTATATTCGGAAGATGCCAAACAAAGAATGTGTAGATAGGCAATGGTTAATTTATTCGCAGTTAAAAGATGCAGCGTTTTGTTTTTGTTGCAAACTGTATGGGATATCTTCCGCGGGACAATTGGCAAACGAAGGTTGTAATGATTGGAAACATCTTGGAGGAAAGCTGGAAAAACACGAGCTCACTCCAGAACATATTAAAAACATGAAGATGTGGCTTGAAGCTTTAAGGTGGATGTCAAGGAACAATGGGATAGACAATATGATGCTGGAACAGATAAAGAAAGAAAAGCTTCATTGGCATGCAGTCCTGACAAGAATCCTGGCGGCTGTGCAGTATCTTGCTGAGAATAATGGTGCTTTTCATGGGAAGAGAGAAAGCTCTATCAACCGAACAATGGTAACTTTTTAGGGTTGATTGAGATGCTTGCTACATTTGATCCAACCATGCAGGAGCACGTTTGTCGTATTAAAGATGGGGAAACATGGACACCAAATCCAGAATGAGCTCATAGAATTGATGGCGTCTGATGTGAAGAAGATAATTACTGATAAGCTGAAACTTGCAAAGTATTTTTCAATAATACTTGATTGCACGCCTGATGTCAGTCACAAAGAACAGATGTCTCTGATTGTGCGCTTTGTCGATGTTTCACACTGTGACATAAAAGTAGTGGAACATTTCATAGAATTTTTTATTGTTGAAGACACTACAGGGAAAGGGTTGTCAGATTTGTTGCTGGTGGCAATCGATAAACTTGGCTTAAATATTGATCACTGTTGGGGCAGGGATACGATAATGTCGCTAACATGAAGGGAACGCATGAAGGAGTGCAAGCACATATTCTCCGCGTGAATAGTTGCGCACTTTTCACACCATGTGGCTGCCACAATCTTAATCTTGTGTTAGGAGATATGGTCAAGTGCAGCTCATAAGCAGTGACATTTTTTGGGGTTTCGCAAAGAATTTATGTGATATTTGCCGCTTCACCTGCGAGATGGAAGATTTTGGAAGACACTGTCCCTTACATCACTGCAAAACCGCTGTCAGACACACGATGGGAATGCCGCCTCGAGAGTGTAGAAGCATTGTGGTACCAAATGAGCGAAATAAGAGAGGCCCTCTTCGCTGTAGCAGACCAGTCCTGGGACCCTATGGTAAAAGCCAAAGCTGAATCTCTTGCAAATTTTGAGGTAGGAAATTTTGAGTTCATCCTTGCCACGATCATATGGTATGACATTCTATTTGCTGTTAATACTGTGAGCAAATCACTACAATCAGCTAACATGCAACTAGATGTAGCAGTACAACAAATTAAAGGACTTGTCACATACTTAACAAAGTATCAGGACACTGGTTTTCATTCTGCTATGAATACTGCAAAGGAAATTGCTAGCGCAATGGATGTGGAACAAGTATTTAAACAAAACCGAAACAGACGGAGAAAGAGACAATTTGACTATGAGAGTAGGGATGAAGGAATGTTATCAGCTGAACAAGCTTTTAGAACAGGATACTTCACGTGCATAATAAACCAAGCAATCACTTCCATGAACACACGGTTTGAACAACTGCAACAATATGATACACTCTTCGGGTTTCTGTACAACATAAACACTATGCGACAATTGAATGATGATGACTTCTTAAAATGTTGCATGGACCTTGACTTAGCGTTACGCTCGGAGAGCTTACGTGATTTGGACGGTGCAGATTTGTGTGCGGAACTCAAGATTTTTCGGGAGATTGTGCCTGAAAGTGTAAGAATAGCCATACAGTGCCTTCAGTACCTTTGGACCATTAGGGATTCGTTTCCAAACACCGCGATAGCATACAGAATATTGCTAACCATTCCCGTGAGAGTCGCAAGTGCCGAAAGAAGTTTCTCCAAACTGAAGTTGATCAAAAACTATCTGAGGTCAACCATGTCTCAAGATAGATTTTGTGGTCTGGTGATTCTATCAATAGAAAAAGACATTGCCTCCACTTTGGACTACAACGATCTCATACATGAATTTTCCACACGGAAGGCAAGAAAAGTGTACTTTCGCCTGTGAACCTGGAAATTTGTAAGGATTTCATAATGGTACATTAATGTAGAACATCTCTTTTGAAAACAATGAAAATGACGTTTACGATTGTGTGGAAGACTGTTGTATATAGCCTAGTCAGCAGCTCTTTATTGCATGTCTGATTTTGACTTATTGCTACCTGTGTTTGGCTAATGTAACGAGTTATGACCAAGACGTCGACGTTCAGAGTACACTTGAAATTAAGCAAATTATTGTTTTTAATTCATGTTTTCATGTTATTTGAAAAATGACAATAATAATAATCAGTTTATTAGGCCGAAGGCATTGTCGTCATGTTAATATTTCGATTAAAAAAAACCGTTGTCCACAAACAGGAAAAAATTTTGTGAATAATGGAAAAACTAAATTCGTGCGCCAAGGCGCGAAAGTTGATCTAGTCTAGATATAATCAGTGTTTGCGGTAGCATACCAATCGAGATACCAATACTGTGGCCCCGCGTGGTCATGGTCCGCCCCAGGCCCCGCGTACTCCTAACACCGCCTCTGTGTTCATTCCTGTTTTTGCAAGAGCCTGCCACCTGTCCCTAATCTGAAACACATTAATGCACTCCACAACCTCTCATCCTAGTTCTGTTAAGACTGATATTAATATGATCCTTCCAACTGCATCTAGGTCTTCCTAGCAGTTTCTTTCCTTCAGGTTTCCCCACCAAAACCCTGAACGCATTCTATCCTGCCCTGTATGTGTCACATGTTCTACATATATCAGGTATCAGCTCTATGCTCTTCATAACTCGTCAAAGTTAGCATTCACACTATAAAAATCTCGATGCAGTAAGAGAATTAAATGTGCCAGAATGGCCACACTCTGTGTAAATTTCACAACTTGTTTGATACCATAATTAGTGATATACCTGGCTGTACTACACACTCCAATTTCCACGTGTGGTATGTACTGCATTATTCTCTGTCTATGCCGACGTTCCAGAGCCTGCCTGCATGCTGGACTTTCCCCATCACTATGGAACTCCTCATTATCCAGCTTCAGTGTGTCTCCTAGTAGATCTGACAAACTGCAGCAGTCAAACGGCAAAATACGACCTTTAGATTTTGTAACGATATTAACCATCTGAAATTACTGTATCTACTAAAGCACTAGCTCAAGTTGCTGCATTGACTTTTACCCTGCAAAATAAAAGACTTTTTTTTAAACAAAATATGAGATGACAAGTGCCATATCCCCATGACTGCTAAAACAGCAATGTCTAATTAACACAATCTGTAGACATCAGTTTCTGTAGAAACCAATTTAAACAATTTCCAAAATACTTCAAAATATCTTCAACTTACATAAGAATTCCCTGTACTTCTACATGATTCTCAAGATGGTACCTGACACTTGCAATCCTCTATTTAATGCTCTTGGTCAATCATACTGTGTTAAGAAATATCAAAAACACAATAAAAGTTAATAACACAGTATGTTTCAGGGTACAAACCTGTCCCCAAAATGTACTGTTTCATTAGTTACTAATTTTATATGCATTAACTTTTAACATAAGATAACTGATGAAGTCCATGAAGTAGGGCATTCCATGTAATAATCTCCTGGTCATCACCTTTAATGATGAACCTTTTCACCAAACTTAATGGTGGCCATAATTTAATTCAGAGATAATGGTTTATCATCTGGCAATAGGGGATTTAAAATCCCCCATTTCTGCTGTGTTGGCAGGCATACTTTAACTTGCAGATAATGGTGTCAGCAATGAAAAATCAATCCTGGCAAGCCGTATCATGCTGGATTAATGGAAAGCTGAAATTATGTCAGGGTAGCTATGCAGTCTTACACCTGTTCTAACCATACTACATTATCTCGGTTTGAGACATTTCATTGCACATGTAATATCTGCGATAGACAAAATGGCATGACAGTGTTAACCTGACTCCTTTCATAACATAAGACACAGAGTAACTCGGTCACATGTTTCAGATCAAAATAGAAGCCAACATCAGGTTAATTAAAACAAACAAAGAGGAAACAGTCACTACATAACACTACTGTGGCTATGGCTTCCCTCCCACCTGTGTATGCATGCAAGCATGCACACACACATACATATTGTAATTGACCTGATAATGGTTTCTAATTTAGGCTGAAAACATGTAGCCAAATTTGTCATCATCTTACATAAATAAAAGGTGTAACAATAAGACTGATATGCCACCTTAACCATCCCACGTATTGATCTCTCCTCTTTCTAGCAGTTTTACACTCAACACCTCCTGCTATGTGTTGGTTATGTATGAAAAACTTGTTTCTATGAAGAATGCAACTTCAAGAATAAACACTGACCCATCATCAGCTGATGTCGACACGTCATCCGACTCTTCGCTGTTGCACCGCACTGGACTCTGTGCCTGCAGAGGTCTCAGGTGGTGCTGCTCCAGAGCCAATTCCAGCCGAACATACTGACGGTGGAGCTCCTGGAGGACCTGAAAGTTGAATGGTACATATTTCACAAGAATGGCCATTCTTGGTATTCTCACATCACATGGGCTCAGGAAAGAAATATCCCTGTGCTCCTGCTGTTACAAGACAGTTTCCCTCAAACCTTCAACCATATAACTTCAGCACCCACTTGAACAAATTCAGACACCTGAAGACAGAGATGGTGAGTTCACCTGAAATGTCAGAATATTTAATCACCAGACAGCATAAAAACCCACATTTGCATAATAAATTTACATTACCTAAACATGACACTAGCAATAAAAAACATGAAGTACTGAAGTCCATGTGTGACAAGAAGTAGGCCGCAGGACAGTAATGTTACACTGTTATCGTGCACATTTTTAATCAATCTTGAAGTTAAAACCAACTGTGTACATGAAGGTTGCAACTAAGTAACTGCCATTATTATGTCATTAACACGTTCTGGGTCCATCTGGCCCATTATCAAGGACAGTATGAAACACAGGGAAGTGCCTATGGTATATGTGTATAGCACTATGTCAATGGTATATACAAAAACATTAAATTCACAAAGGTAATGAATTCATGGTTAAAAACTCTGTGCATATTATATCATCAATAAAGTACTGGTGAAATGACTGCTGCTGCCAAAGTAGAGCTTGAATAAATATACACTGAGGTCCAGTAAAATGAGTAATACTCGTTCAGTCACAAACCTACCAAATTTATATAACAGTTGGTGAAATGAAAGGCTTAAAAATACCTGGAGAAAATTGAGACCATACTGTGTACAGATGCAGACACAGCAAGTCAATGGCATGGGTCAGAAGCATGTACTGTGTATGGTAGATACGGGACTGTGTCAAAAATTGACACAGCTGTACTGAAACTATATTCATTAAATTGACCAGTAAAAAATTCCTAATGTTTTCATTCAACTCATCTGCATAATTTAATCTGGAATTACATGTTAAGGCAGTACTTATTCTAACAAGACAGAAATCATATACTGAGAGAGTTCTTGCTATAGTAAGACACCATTTAAAAACACAACATCATGTTTCGTTCCTCCTGAGTTCAATAAAGAAAACATTACAAAAAGGGCATCCAATATCTGTAAATTTCTCTCCAATTAATATCAGACACTTCACTACTCACAGCTATTTGATTGTTGAGCTCGCCCTTATCGCAGTCATTTTCTAGACTCTGCATGATAAGCATCTTTTGGTTCGTTACTTGCTGGCACAGCTCCTTCATTGCCCTCATTGCATCACTTACACATATGCATCCTTCATTAGATGACTGCAAAATTATCTGGTTTATTCGTTCATAACTTGGAATGTACTGAAAAAGAAAAAACAACTACATTCTTGGTATTACGGAATTGTTTTATTACAATGGATTGGCTGACTGAGTCAATAACTCAATGGAGCAGTACTTACTGAGAAGCTAACAGTTCCTAAGCTACTCAAGAAATTCCCCACATTTTATGGAGCCCAAGGCCTCTTTACATGTTCGCAATGACCAGCCACTTTCCCCTACTCTCAGACAGATTAATGAAGTCCACGCCATCTCATCCCACTTCTTTAAGATCCATTCCAATATTATCCTCTGTTCTATGCTTAGGTCTTCCAAATGGTCTCTTTCCTTCAGATATTCTGGCCAAAACACCACATGTATTTCTCTTCTCCTACATACCAGCCACATGCCCCACTCATCTCATCCTCCTTGACTTTATGACACTAATAATATTTGATGGGGAGGACAAATGATGAAGCTCCTCACTGTACAGTTGAATTTTATTACAACTAGTATCAAAACCCATCAGTGGATATTCTTCTGGTGGTACTTTTTAAACTTCCAGTAAGTGAAAAGCAAATAGTGAAAAGAAAAGTACAGTTCTCCCTGTCCATGCCATGAAAACACACAGCAGGAATAGAGGTATTGTTCCACCCATTCTTAACCTTGGCACTAGATGGAGGTGAATGGTCAACTTCACGTCCCGTCCACTTAACCTCCTGGAAACAACCTCGGTACACACTGAATGAGAGGCTGGGTGTGTCTCCAAAACAGTCTGCGCATTTTGGAGAACAGATAAACCTCCTACCTCTAGAAGGATTCGAACACAGGACCGTCCAGCCCATAGACTAATCATATATTAAAATGGATGAAAAGAAATTATACTACAATTCTCAAGATTAAGAAACTTAACTGAACAACCAGTAAGGTCCAGAAAGAGACCACAAACTTTTGCATGTCACTGAAAAAAATCTTTTCTTTTGCTCATCAAGTTTTTCATGGCATTACTAGGAACTACCACGACTTTGAGGTGAGTCATCCCTGTTGTGTTAATCACATATAAAGAGTCAATGAAATACAGAGTGCTTATAAATTATCGGAGGATTTTGCAAAACCATATTTTCACAAATACTGAACAGAAATACATAATGTTACTACCATTTGAAAGAGGAATGTCTGCAGTTTCATAGTGACCTTAAATGCATTCGATGTGCGCCCCACGTGTGACACAACAGATGTCCAGGCGATACTCCCATTCCTGCCAAACCCTCCAAAGCATGTCTTGTGTGATGTTCCTAATTGCGGTGTTGATGCACTCTCGCAATTCTGGTAGTGTCTTTGGAAGTGGTGGGATGTAAACATTGTCCTTGACGAAACCCCACAGGAAGAAATCACACACTGTCAGGTCTGGTGACTGGGGTGGCCAGGTGCAGAAGGTGTTGTCTGTGGCCGCTGCACGACCAACCCATCGACCTGGCAGGTGTTCATTTAGGTACTCCCGGACCTCCTTATGCCAATGTGATGGGGCCCCGTCTTGTTGGTAAATGTACCCCTGTACCTCCTCATCTGTGAGTTGTGGCATTAACCAGTTTTCCAACATGTCCAGGTACACCTTTCCAGCAACACTGTCCTCCGTGAAGAAGAATGGGCCGAACATACTTCTTCTGGAAATGGCACAAAACATGTTCATTTTGGGACTGTCACGTTCCATCTCGATCAGAGCGTGAGGATTCTGGGATCCCCATATCCGGGTATTGTGCCTGTTGACCTTTCCGGATAAAAAAAAAGTCACTTCATCACTAAAAATGACCCGTTCGGACAAACCCTGATCCGTTTCCAGCCTGCTCAGCAAGTCCTCACAAAACGCCAGCTGCTTGGATGGATCATCAGGCTGGAGTTTTTGTATCAGACGCAGTTTGTATGGGTACAACTGCAGTTGTTTCTGTAGAATTTTCCTCACTGTGGGTTCCGGTATCTTCACCTCTCAACTGGCTCTCCACACAGATTTCCTGGGGCTGCGAGTGAAAGTTTCACGCACTCCGTCGACCGTCTCTTTGGTAACACTTGGCTTCCCTGAGCGACCCTTTCCTTGATGACAGATGCATCCTCTGTAACGAAATTGTTCATACCACCTTTGGATCGAAGTCTCAGGAGGACCACAATGTCCAAATTGCCGTCGGAACGCGTGTTGAACTGCCACAAAACTGTTACATCACGCAAATTCCAGGACACGCCAACTACGCTCGGTCGGTGAGGCAGCCATTTCCCTCCAACACTGGTTTACACTTTTCCCGCGAGATGGCAGTAGCGACTATAGGACCACTCCAAATGTTACATTCACTGTGTGTAATCGACATGAATTTCATGATCTTGCGACACTTCGTACTCGAGTTATGGCGTAACGAAATTCTCTGATAATTTATATGCACCCTGTATGTACTAGGCATACAGTCAGAACTCAACTATATTATCAAGAAGTGGTACACTAAGTATCAACTAAATGTTTCAGCAATTACATTGGCCATCATCAGGTTGTACTAAACTTTACAAAGCAACTATACAATATATGTAGTGTATTTAGGGGGAAGAGATCTCATTTACAATGGTTGGTGGCATGGACACAAAATAAATAGGTCACTGTATCTGACATCAACATACTACATCCTAACAAGGTCAACAAGTGATTAGAGTTTTCAAGTGAAGTAAGCTGTTGACTCTATGGCCTCGGAGGTGGAGGGTTATCTCTTCCTTTGCGTAGTGTATCACATTTTTGCACGGTGGTGGCGGGGTAGTGTTGTGTGTCAACATCAAGATGAACGTGGTGTTCTTTGTGGCTGTGGGCCATGTGTTTTAGAGATTACTTCATGTGGATTGGTATATGTCCAGTATCATTCTATAATCTCCAGTTGTAGAAGGATGTCTATAGATTATGGCGGTATGGTACAGCCGTCTGTGAAATAACAAAACGTAAAGTAAATTAGTGGCTAGTGAATGTGTATTGGTCTATGGGCTGGAATTCGCCGTAAAACTGGTATGCTAAGTAGGATTGTTACTTACGCATAGGCAGATTTGCTGGTTGGTGTTGGTGTCAGTGATGGGAGCCATTGTATGTACAATCAGTAATCACTATCACCACTAAACTACCACACTGTTAACAGCAATGTTAGCATGCAACTATTGGCTGGGGGAGGTGTGAGTCCGTTAACCACTAAAAGACTCGGTTTTAGTATGGATACCATCTTTTCTAATCAACACAACTGTTAATCCCTCTTGACAGTGTATATCGGGCGAACGTCACTTGTCAAACTGCTCTGTCTAGTTATTTTGGTGAAGTGCATGAGCATGGTGTGTGCTGCTTCTATAAGATGGCCTGGTTTCTTTAGTGGAGGTAGTTCCCAGTATTAGAGTGTTGGGGTATTGACTGCTATCGGGGGATGTGGAGGGTGGGGGGCATTTTGTTGATTTTTTATTCTACCCACACAATCATACATACGATTTTAAATGATTTCAATGCCATACACCCCAGATTACAGTTCACAGCAGAAGCAGAAACAGGACATATCCATCCATAGAACTCCCACTAACTTGAAAACCTCCATTTACAGAAAACCCATCTTCACTGACACCATCATCCCCTACACCTCCAATCACCCCACACAGCACAAATATGCTGCAATCAAATTCATTTTTAATAGACTAAACTCCTATGACTTACAGAAGGAAGAATAGCAACACAAGTTGAACATTATCCAAAATATCCTCTATAATAACTCATTCCCAATCAGACCCCATAAACCTACTACCCATACTCCAACACAACAACAAGTTCCATAGACACCTAGATACGGATGGGCCACTTTCATCGACGTAGGTAAGGAAACTTCCTACATTACCAATGTGTTCACACGGACAGACCTCAGAATAGCCTACCGCACCAATAACACCATAAAGCATCTTCTCATGCAGAAAAACCCGGTCCCCAATAGATTTTCACAATCTGGTGTATACAAATTAACCTGCCCCAACTGCAATAAGGCCTATGTTGGACAGACTGGTGGATATTTCACAATACGATACAACGAGCACAAGCAAGCAATCCGTAACAATAGCCACGCATCCAAATTTGCACAACACCTCAATGAGCAAGCACACTCCTTCAGCACCATCAACAATATTATGCAGGTATTACATTACCACAAGAAAGGATCGCACCTGAACACGACTATACGGTTTTACATTCACGCCGAGTACACCCCCAATAACCATTTGAATGAGAGCCACACTATATTTCCCAGTGCGATCTTTGACACCCTCCTAAAGACCCACTGCCTGTAGAACACCGCCCCCCCCCCCCCATCCC
>Ga0209629_10002199_pt1 | contig 13089 bp, 7 predicted proteins | sample TergutCu122P5_FD_187286 | JGI IMG/M metagenome (GOLD analysis project Ga0209629, IMG submission 187286) | Cubitermes ugandensis P5 segment gut microbial communities from Kakamega Forest, Kenya - Cu122 P5 (SPAdes) (version 2) | ecosystem: Host-associated > Arthropoda: Insects > Digestive system >... | reverse complement strand
TATTTCCAATAAAAGTTACATCTCGCTCGTCAATAAAACCGTCGTTATTCATATCCCTGTATTTCAAATCGCCAACCTGCACATTGCCGAAAGTTGAAACCGGTAGTTTTCCTCCGGCTATATCGGTTTGGGTAACAAATCCGTCGCAAACCAAGCCAAAATATTGCCCAATCGGCTGACCGGTCTGTTTACGGTAATCGGTTTTCAGGACGGGCTCATCCATGTTGAGAATTACGTTGTGGGCATGAGAGTAGTTCAATCCGACAGTGTATCTAAAATCTTTGCCCAAACGGTCGTTGTATTTCAACTCTATTTCGTATCCGCTGTTTTTGGTCTGGCCAAGATTACCGGCAGCCATAGCAACACCCAACCATTGAGGACGGGTAAGATATTCGGTCAATATATTGTTCCGTTTTTCGTAGAAGTAATCGAAATTACCGGTCAATTTGCCTTTCAATAATCCGAACTCAAGACCTGCGTCGTATTTGTTGGCACGCTCCCAAGTAACGCCGTAGTTTGGATACTGAGCTTCAAAAATACCCGGAACCCCGGTAGTACCCCAGTGATAGTCATTCGAAAGTTGCGACCATTTTTGTACATACAAGAAACGCTGCCTTACTCCGCTCAACTGATAGACGTCGTTACCAACCTGTCCGTAAGAAGCGCGAATCTTCAGATTGTCCAACCAATCTTGTGCGCTCTCCATAAACGCTTCATTGGAAATACGCCAGCCCACCGAGAAAGAAGGAAAGAAACCGAAACGTCTTCCTTTCGCAAAGTTTTCGGAACCATTATAGCCGGCATTAAATTCGGCAAGGTAACGGTTATCATAACCGTATGTAACGCGACCCACCAAACCTTGATACCGCTGCGCCAAATCCGATTTGTAGCGGTAGTCGTTCTGCATATACAGCATCATGGCGGTTACATCGTTCAAACCAAACTTGCGGGCGTAATTTAACTGATATTCCATATAAAGTTTGTAAATGGCTTCAAATTTACGGTCGTCCGACAAATTAGCATTGCTGACAAGCGACAGTTGCGTATCCTTATTAAACTGGTTGTAAGCGTCGATAGACGTATAGTTGTTGCGGTCGTTTAGTTCGTAAGTGGCAAAACCGGCAGAGTAGAGATTGGTGTGGTAATTTTCGTAGTCGAACGAAGCCATCGCTCTGGCGCTTAACCCCGGCGTCAGCCAATCCATTTTATAATCTGCAATGAAATTGGTTTCGTTGATGGTATTTACCGCCTTGTAATAACCGCCTTTAGCCAATCTTGCTACAATATTATTTTGATATTGCGAGCTTCCCCCATAAAGTATCCGGGTATCTTCTCCATTCTGAACCGTGTAATAAACAGGAAAGAGCCAGCCCGGCGTATGATTCATTTCATAAAATATTTCGCTGTATGTATTGCTTTCGCTCGTGTTGGGACCTTTGCGTTCTTCAAACCGGGTACCGAAGTTTATCGAGAAAGTCAAGTCTTTCGTCAGGAAGAAGTCGGTATTGGCACGGAAAGCGTAACGGTTGAAGTGCGGGCTTGTGCTATTGTTATAGACATCCTGACTCAGATTTTTAACCAAAGAAGACTGACTGTAAACTTCGCCGGATGCATAATAACGCATGCGTTTTGTTCCACCTCGTATATTGACGTTGTATCGCTGAGCGGGAGCCGTTTTGTTCAATACTTCATCATACCAGTTCACATTCGGATAGAGCATGGCGTCTAATCCGCTCAATTGTCCTGCGCTTGATTTTTGATACATAGCTATATCGGCAGCCGAAAACTGGGAAGGCAGATTATCGTTTGCCAACGCTTCTTCGAGCAATTTTACCGACTGGTATGAATCCAAGTAATTATCTTTGCGGGTCGGACTTTGATATTGCCAATTGGCGGATAAACTTACTTCGGGTTTCTGGTCTTTACCCCGTTTAGTCGTAATCAGCATAACGCCGTTTGCGCCGCGCACGCCATATACGGCTGTTGCCGAAGCGTCCTTTAATACGGAAATAGTTTCGATATCATCGGGCGATATTTGCGAGAAAGCTCGTTCAATACCATCGACCAGGACAAGCGGTTGCGCGTCGCCGGCAAAGGTGGCGCGACCGCGAATATAGATTTGTGCGTCATCCGAACCGGGCGCTCCCGAAATCTGAGTCGTAATAACCCCGCTGACTTTTCCGGCAATGGCTTGCGATATATTTGCCGAAGGCGATTGAAGGATGTCCTTGTTTGTCAATTGAGAGATAGCGCCAACGACGCTCTCTTTTTTCTGCTGTCCGTAACCGACAACTACCACTTCGCTCAACGATTCGGCATTTTCCTGCATGGTTACGGTAATAAATTCCTTTCCTGTCAGATTAATTTCCTGAGTCAGAAAACCTACGTATGATATTTGCAACACGGCTTTGTCGTTGCCGACTTTCAATGAAAAGTTACCATCATTGTCGGTAGAAGTTCCGTTGGTAGTGCCTTTTTCAATCACACTTGCACCGATAACAGCTTCTCCGGCGGCATCTTTCACAATTCCTTTCACTTGCTTGGATTGTGCAAGCGCTATTTGTGCAATCAGCATCAGGACGACAACCGGTAGCAACCGGAGTGTTTTTATTTGTTCGTTTTTCATATATTGTTTTTTTATTTTTGCAGTATTAAGAAAGGATAGTAAGCTACAGTGCGCATATCCAAACTTGCTTGTTCTACGGTAAAGAAGAAACCTATGTCTGTCGTTGAAATTCCTTCGTAGAAGAATGTATAATCGCCCAACTTTACACCGGTAGCAGTCGTCACTTTGGCAGTCATATCGACACGGTTTCCGTCGCGTGTCAGTATAATCATGCAGGTTGCTCCTTTCATCTGTTTCGTGAAAGTAGTCCAGTCAAAGCTGTGAGATATGTTGGCTCCTTTATAATTGGCGTCGCCCCATCCGAAAGCATCGGCGCGCATTACGAAATACTCGGCATAGCCGTCCTCGCCCCTGTCTTTGCCATTGGTACAAACCAATACCCAGTTATCCCAATTTGCTGCGCCGCTTGTATTATTAATAAACGTATAAGCAAAAGGATAAGGCGTATTGCCTGTTATTTTCGTAAAGTTTGAGAAAAACGACCACCAGCCTGCGCTCAAATCAGTCGGTCCCACCACATAAGAACCCGGCGTATAGGAATTACCTACATATACCGTTGCCGGATCTATTTCAAGATAAGAACCTTCGCAAGTCAGGAATGCGCCGATCGTACCAACCAAACTTCCTTCATAGAAGAATGTCATTCTGTACGTACCGCCGGCTTTTGTAGTGATTATAGCCGTAATATCAATGCGGTTATCCGTTCGTTTGATGGTTAAGTCCACGTAAGCGCCGTCCATATCTGCTTTAAAGGTATCCCAATTATAATTGTGGGTTATATTGGCGCCGTTGTAGTTAGCATCGCCCCAACCGAAAGCGTCGGAACGCAATACGCAGTATTCCGCATATCCGGCGTCGCCAAATTTTTTGCCGTTGGTAACAACTAATACCCAGTTATCCCAGTTCGCAACTTGATTGGTGTGATTATAGAAACCAAAGTGCATGGTCTGATTTCCGGTCATGGTAACCAAATCGGAGAAAGCAGTCCACCAAGGCGTAGTCATGTCTTTGTTGCCCACGATAATGTATGGATTGGTTTCTTCTTCGCCGCCGCCGGTTCCGGGAACTGCAATTTCTTTACTTGTAATCTGATTACGGTAAATGGTCAGATCGTCCATCCATATTTCCTGCGTCGGGCTGCCGGAACCGTATCCGATATACATTTCAGGTACCGAAGCCATGAACTGCACAATTTTTGAGCAGTCGAAACCGGTTTCGGTTTTATCTATTTTTCGCATTCCGTCCACATATACAAACATGCCTGTATTGGTTACAGACATGGCCACGTAATGCCATTCGCCGGGAGTAATCATTCCTGTTTTGACGGACGAAGGATCATTGTAGTCATACGTTCCGTCTGTTCCCTTGTAACTGAGCCAGCCGTTTGCCGTGAAAAACATGCGTTGCGAGCCATCTTCGCTTTGGAAAGAGAAAATCGCTCCTTGCAAATCCTGATCTGCATCCGCTTCAGGAACAGCCTGTTTATACCAGAACGTGAGCGAAACGCCGTTCTGTACTTTCACGCTATTCAACGGATTGTTGATTTGTATATAACCTCCGTTGAGATGAAGCACGCTACCGTGGTCTTTGTCTTCCACCAATTCGGGCATTGCGCCGTCCGGATAGGCGGCAAGCCGGAATGTATCAAGATCCGTCTTTTGATCGAATGCGTAGGCGGCTATCTTTTGTAATTTCGGATAGACCTGATTGCCTGCGGGAGGATCCATTCTTCCCCAGTCCGTACAAGCTCCAACCAAAAGGAGAGTAAGTGCAGACAAGGTCAGCGACAAGTTTTTTCTTCTAAAGTATTTCATTTTTGCATACATTATGATATAGATTAATTAATGTTAATACGTCCGCAAAAGTAAGCTATCAGGAGCGTATGAAGGTGGACATTTGGACAAAAAGGGTGGATAAATTGGTTTTTGAGAGGTAAAAAAATAGTTTTAACAAAAAAAGACTATAAGTTGCCGTTACTTTGAAACATTTTTATGTGAATTTTGCTGTTACTTTGAAACATTTGTTATATTAATACTCCAAATACTTCTGTGCTTCTTCAATCCAATCGCAATCTTTGCGCACAAAAATATCGGACTGTATCCCATAATTTTATATCAAATTTATCGCATACAATGGTAAATTTACCATCCAGTCTTCTTGTTGGTAGTCGGCAAGTGAAGTACGAATTGCTTTTGCGGGTTTGTATTTTTCACAGAAAAATTTGAAACTTACCGATTTGATATTTGTACCTGATTTTACTTCAATAGGAATAATTTCTTCTTCATTTTGTATCACAAAATCAACTTCTGCTGTACTGTTTTCGTTTGTCCAATAGTAGATATCATTATCTTCATTGAGTAAAAGTTGTTGAATTACAAAATTTTCTGTTAAAGCGCCCTTAAATTCTGTAAAAATAGTATTGCCGTCTAAAATGGTTTTTAGAGGAAGTTTTGCCATAGCGCCAAGCAAGCCGACATCGTTTTCTTTTGCTCTTGCACCTTCTTTAATTACTCCGTAAATAAATTTTTTATTTTCTTTCGATAACTGTGAAGGTATTGATTTCCAAACCATATTGATACGAGGTACAATTTCTTTTGGAGCGTGTTTTGAAAAATCATTTTGATAGGACGTGAGAATTTTTCGCTGCAAAAGGCGGGCGGAACGAAAGTCACGATTTTCGACAAAATGAGATACTACTTCAGGCATTCCACCTACACCGTTTGTTTGTATTCCTGCTTGCCAAATTCTTGAATAAGCCAAGTTTTACCTACTTGCCTTGCCCCTAAAACAATAAGCGGTTTTCTATTACTGCTTAATTTCCACTGTATAAATTCATTAATTTTATTCCTATACATTTTTATAGACTTAAAAGAGCCACAAATATACATTTTTCTCGATTAATTTGCAAATGTTTTTACATTTTTCTTGAGAATAAAAAAGTAAAAAGTTTTATGTTATCCTTCCAACAACCCGCTGGGCGTTACATTGAAATGTTTGGAAAAGCAACGGGTGAAATATTTGGGATCGTTAAATCCTACTTCGTAAGCTATTTCGGAGATGTTCATATTTTTCGTCTCGCGGTTTTTCAGGATGAGTTCACGGGCAATGTTAAGACGGTAGTTCCGCATAAACTGCCCTGCCGACTGTCCGGTGAGGCTTTGCAGTTTTTTATTGAGCAGACTTTTGCTGACGCCCAGCGCTTCAGTAAAATTGTTCACTTCAAAATAGGGATTCCGGTAGTTTTGCTTCACAACTTCCATCAACCGGTTAAGGAATTTTTTATCGCTCGATTCATCGTCTATCTGCAATACGTCAATATTCATATTCATGGAAAACTTCCGCTGGTAACGCCGGCGGTTTTCCAGAATGTTTTCGATGCGCGTAAGCAATAAGGTTTCGTCGAAAGGCTTCAGCAGATACTCATCGACTCCGGTGCGGTAACTTTCCAATTGCGCTTCGTTGGATGTTTTGGCGGTCAGCATCAGAAAAGGAATATGTGAAATTGCAAAATTATCCTTCACCCGCCTCGAAAGTTCAATGCCGTCCATCACGGGCATCATCAGGTCGCTGACAATAAAATCCACAGCGCATGTATTCAGCAAAGCGAGCGCTTCCGCTCCGTTGGCGGCTTCTATTACATGGTATTGCTGGTTGAGGATGGAACAAATGTATCTCCGCATATCCTCATGGTCTTCTACTACGAGTAGGGTTAGTTTTTCGGAAGACAGATGTGGAGGCAGAGGCGAAGGCAGAGGTGAAGGCGAAGGCAGGGGCGGAGCTGCATATTCTTGTTTACCGGTTTTTTCTTCCCGTTGGAGCGGAAGAAACAGGCGGAACGAACAGCCTGCTCCGCGATTGTTCCGGGCAATGATTTCTCCGCTGTGCATTTCTACGATTCTCTTGCAGAGGTATAAGCCGATGCCCGTGCCGGATTGTCCGTAAACCGGATATTTTACCGCATTGCGCGATTGATAGAAACGGTCAAAGATATGCGTAATATCTTCTTCTGCAATTCCGCTTCCTGTATCGTTCACACAGAGGTATAATTCTTCTCCTTCTTTTTCCTTCCGGCGAATAGAAGTAATGTAAATTGATACTTTCCCTCCGTTGGGCGTGAATTTGATGGCATTACTCAACAGATTAGTCAAGACTTTTCGCATGGCTTCTTCGTCAAACAGGAAGGCGGAAGATTGCAAGCGGTAATATGACTTGATAGTGATTCTCCGTTCTGCGGCAAAATATTGAAACGGAGAAATCAAGGAATCTACAAAAGTTAGAAAATTCCCGCCGGTTTTCACTATTTCCATTTTTTCCGATTCTATTTTTCGAAAATCCATTAATTGATTTATCAGCGAAAGCAAATACTTTGAGTTTCGCTCCACAAAATGGAGTTGTTCGATAACTTGAGGGTTATAGCTCAATTTTAATGCACGTTCGATGGGTCCGATAATCAGTGTAATCGGAGTGCGAAATTCATGCGTGATGTTGGTGAAAAAAGATAATTTATCGGCAGTGGCTTCCTGTACTTTGCGATCCATCTTTATTATTTGAGCTTTCAGCGACCGGATGCGCCATTGATAAAATTGCCATACACATAGCGATAAGAAAGCAATCATGAGTAAAATAAACCATACAGTCTTATAGAAAAAAGGTTTCACGATAATTTGCAGTTCGGTCACCGGCTCTTCTCCGGTCACTCCGTCGGCTATGTATTTTACCTGAAAGGTATATGTTCCCGAAGGTAGATTCGTATAATTGGCAAATCGTTGGGAAGCAGGCACATTCACCCATTGATTGTTGAATCCCGTGAGGCGGTAACTATATACCGCCGTTGTGCGGGAATTGAAATTCAATGCGGAAAATTCTATTTGGAACGACTGGTCGCGTTCATGCAAATGCAGTGTCCGGCAAGTTGAAATATCTTCCGAAATGTATTTACCGCCGGGTTCAATTTCTTTGTTTCCTACTTTCAAACGGGTAAGGCGAACAGCGCTTGGCATTAAACTGTCGTCCTGCCTGCCTTCAACGGCTGTCAATCCCGATATTCCACCAAAGAAAAGCGTTCCCGACTCCGACCGGCAGGAAGCATTCCAATAAAATTGATTGTCAATTAATCCGTCATCGGTAGTGTAATTTGAAAACCGGTTATTGGAAGGATTGTAACACGACAATCCATAATTGGTGCTGATCCATAAAAAGCCGTTTTTATCTTGCAGGATTCCCCGTATGCTATTGTTTGGCAAACCGTCTGCCGTAGTGTAGGCGGTGAATTTTTCCCCGCCGGTTTCGTCGGTTGTACATTTATAGATGCCATAGCCGTTGCTGCCTAACCAAAGCGTTCCATTATCCGTCAAGCAAAAACAGGTAATTTTTTCGATAATACGTGAATCCGGCTGATCTAATTTATACAGGAGATGACGGTATTTAAAACTGTTCTTATCCGGCGAACGCGAATAGAGATCGACGATGTAAACTCCTTCCATGCTCCCCATCCATAGTTGTCCCTTTTTGTCAATGACAGATCCTACGCATCCCAAGAGCCTTTCGGAAGTATCGTTTCCCAAAAGGGAAATCAACCGTTCGGCCGACAAATCATAAAAATATATACCTTGATTCGAGCCAATCCATACTCCGCTATTAATGGTGTCATAAATCAAAGCGCCTATAAAATTAATTGGAAATTGTCCTGCGGTTGATGAAGTGAGATGGAGCGTTACGCGGTGAGGAGGCTTTAAATCCATTAGATCAATACCTCCTCCCCAAGTTCCTATCCACAGACGGTTTTTATTGTCGGCTGTCAGTGCGCTCACGGAGTTATGGTTTAATCCGGGCGATGTGGCGGAAGTATAGTGCGTAAATGAATCGCTGTTTTTATCCTTACGATTAAGTCCGCCTTCCACAGTACCTACCCAAAGAACGCCATCGGGAATTTCATAAATCGCATTCACAGGATTGCAGGAAATACTTGCCGGATTATCTTTGTTGCAGGTATAGTCGCGAAGCAATAATTTGCGAGGTTCCATTTTGTTAATCCCACCGGTTTCCGTTCCTAACCAGATACGGTTTTCATCCGTAAGAAGGCAGTTGATGAAATTGCTGTCGAGCCGTTTTTTATTTTCCTGCTGACTGTAAGTGATTCGTTCAAAATCGTCGCTTATCGGATTGTAAATATTAATTCCCATAAGCGTAGATATAACTAATTGCTTATTAGCGGTAATCGCTAAGTCGGTCACATAATTCTGCGAAAGCGAACGGTAATTTCCGTCTTCATGCAGGTAATGCTTCACAACATTCTCACTCCGGTTGTAACGGTATAATCCTCTGTCGGTAGCAATCCATACTTCATTTTCCTTTTCCATAAGAGCTAAAGTATGCGTTCCTGCTTCAAACTTCAGACTTTGATCAATTGGGTTGGCTTTTAAAGCGCTATCGCCATCCAAAGTAATCTTGCGAATTTCATTACCTGAACCAACCCAGATATTTCCATCTTCATCAATATCCGCCATAGCGATATCCTGTCCGGGAGCCATTACTTCCGGCAGGGTCTTTATCTTTGCTACATTTCCATTTTTGTCCAACTCAATATGATAAAGCGCCGGCTGACAGAAAACCCATACGCCGCCTTTGGTGTCGCAGATTGCCCGCAAAGCCGGCTTATCCGTAATATTTGCCAGCTTGCCGGTCGGATCGGTCGGAAGCGCTGTGCGATGAGTCGCTAAATCAATGATATCGATTCCGCTTTCTGATGCAACCCACAACCGTGAAAACGAATCCAGACAGAGGGTATTGATAAAGTTGCTTCTTAGCTTGCAACCGGGCGTATGAATAGTATAATGAACAAAATCGTATCCGTCGTAGCGTGACAATCCTCCTCCGGCGGTAGCTATCCACAAAAAGCCTCGACTGTCTTTGAGCAGGTCTTTGATGGAAGCGCTTTCCAATCCTTCGTTCATAGTAATATAAGTAAAGTTGTAGTGATCGGCAAATTGCTTTTGCGCCTCTACGGTGTGGAATTGACCGGCAAGGCAATACAAAGAAATAATTAGGATTGTCGGGATGTTTTTCATTATTTTAATATTTTCAAGCACAAAGTTAAGGGATTTCTTAAGTTTTTCAAATTGTTTTTAGTTTTTGTCCACCCTTCATGGCTAAAAATCCACCTATGGCATTTTGTAACCAAGTACTTTTATGCTTGATTATTTAATAAATTTGAATCTCATGAAAAGAATAGGCTTATTTATAGTTTTTTTGTTGTGTATGTCATTGTCTAACTATGCAGGTCAGCCGGCTTTTGTTCCCACTCATTCGCCTAATCCGTGGAAAGACGATTACCGCGATTTGTCAAAAATGGAAAAATACTTGCAGTGGGGAACCTACAACGTACACGACCCTTCATGCAAAAAAATAGGCGACAATTATTATATGTATTCCACCGATGCCATTTTTTTCGATCATCGCACGGAAGCAGGAGAAAAGCCAAAGGGATTTATTCAGGTGCGACGGTCGAAAGATTTGGTACATTGGGAATTTGTAGGATGGGCATTCCCTGAGATTCCGAAGGAAGCGGTCGAATGGGTGCATACTCATGCGGACGGTAGAGGAGCGACGAATATATGGGCGCCATTTATTATTCCATACAAGGATAAATTCAGGCTTTATTATTGCGTCTCGGCTTTCGGACGCAAAATTTCCTATCTGGGTTTGGCGGAATCGGACAGTCCCGAAGGACCTTGGGAACAAAAAGGATATGTTGTGAAAACGAATGAAGAGAGCGTTATGAATGCAATCGATCCGACCGTTATTGTCGATAACCAAACCGGGAAATGGCAGATGATTTACGGCTCGTATTTCGGCGGTTTGTTTTGCGTAGAATTAAATCCGGAAACGGGACATACGATGCAACCCGATGACAAAGGCCAGGTAGTAGCCCGCCGGGCAAACTACCGGAAAGACAATCTGGAAGCTCCCGATATTCTGTACAATCCGGATTTAAAAAAATATTTTCTTTTTGTGTCTTACGATCCGTTGATGACTACTTATAATGTTCGGGCAGGCCGTTCGGAATATCCCGATAAAGATTTCAAAGATTTTTTCGGAAAGGAAATGAAAGACACGGTGAATATTTTCCCGATATTAACGGCGCCATATCAGTTTGACAATCATCCGGGATGGGCGGGAACAGGACATTGCGGCGTGTTCAGCGATGAAAAAGGAAATTACTTCATGGCGCATCAGGGAAGGCTTTCACCTCAAAATCAATTGATGGTACTGCATGTCCGGCAGATGTTCTTCACTTCCGGCGGATGGCCTGTGGTATCGCCGGAGCGCTATGCCGGCAGCCAGCCGATTCATTTCAAAAGCATCGACCTTGCCGGCGAATGGGAAATTATTCGTATCTTTGAACCGGTCGCCGAACGGCAATTGGAAGCAGGTCAAGTTCTTCCGGGCGAAGGGAATTTGAATGCCAATGAGAAGAATACTTCTTTTCACATTCTTTTTTCCAAAGGCGGAAAAATAGATGAAAAAAACGGGAAATGGAGTTTTACAGAAAAAAAACAATTGTTGAATCTAACGCTGAATGGAGAGAAAATTAAGAATCTAATTGTCTTTGCCGGTCACGATTGGGAAAACGAAACGGAAACCGTTCTTTTTACCGGATTGGATAGCCGGGGGCGTTCGGTATGGGGAAAACGAATCAAATGATGGTTGTTGATTTTACTATGAGTTATGAGTTTGCTTTACCATACCATATATACTAAACCTCTTCGAAAGATTTCAATTTAGCGACTTTTTTCCGTTTATCGATTGTGCTTATCCTTCCCGGAAGAGGGTGATAGGCACGTTCGTAATCAATCAATGCATGTGAAACTTTTTTGTATTGTCGCACAATCTCTGACGGAATATCACTATCAATTTCATACTGACAAATTTGTTCCAAAAGTTTGTCATTTTCTTTTTTGTAACTTTCGTAAAGTTCCTTACTGATAAGTGTTTTCATATCTTTTCAATGTCTTTTATTTTATCATATTCAGCATGCGTTCCTACAAATCGAACATCAATAACTCCTTCAAAGAAAACAACAATGGCAATTAATCTGTAATTATTCCCTTTGATGTCAAAAACATACCGTCGTTTTCCAACATAATCGGCTGATGGAAAATCAGCCTTCAAATCATTGTGGTTTGTCCATTCTGCTCTTTCTATCATATCTACCCAATTAGCCAATGGCTCAACGACATCTGCATGTTTTTTGCAGAAAATCTCAATAGCATCGGCTCCTCGTATTTCCATTTTCCCTAAAAAATATTTCTTTTTTCCAATTGCAAAAGTAATCTTTTTTTGGATAAAAACACTCGCTGAAAGAAAAATTTACCATTTATACTTGAAAGTATTTTTAAACTTTAACAGGGTTTATCCACCTTTATTATCCAAATGTCCACCTTGATGCTTCATTAACAACCTATATTTGCGTCGTAAAATAAAAATAAATATATCAAAGATGAAATATTCCTATTTAATAACAGTTTTAGCCTTATTATCAGGCTTATCCGTATTTAGTCAAACCAATGAATTGGTAATTAACGCAAAAAAGCTGGGCGCTGAGATTCAACCTACCATGTACGGCCTGTTTTTTGAAGACATCAATTACGGAGCAGACGGCGGCTTGTATGCCGAATTAGTAAAAAATCGCTCGTTTGAATTTCCCCAACATCTGATGGGATGGAATACTTTCGGGAATGTTTTCGTGCGGGACGACGGTCCTTTTGAGCGGAATCCCCACTATGTGCGTCTGGCTTATCCCGGACATGATGAGAAACACACCGGATTGGAAAATGAAGGCTATTTCGGCATTGGCGTAAAACAGGGAGAAGAATACCGTTTTTCCGTTTGGGCGCGCCTGCCGGAAGGAGGAACGCCTGAAAAAATTCGAGTGGAATTGATAAAAACAAATTCCGGCGACGAACAACAGGCATTTGCATCTAAAGATTTAACGATTGATTCCAAAGAATGGAAAAAATATCAAATCATTTTGAAAGCAGGAATGACCGAGCCGAAATCGGCGCTTCGGATTTTCCTTGTGTCGAAAGGGCCGATCGATTTGGAGCATGTTTCGCTCTTTCCCGTAAACACTTGGAAAGGACGCGAAAACGGCTTGCGCAAAGACTTGGCTCAGGCATTGGCAGATATTCATCCGGGGGTCTTCCGTTTTCCGGGCGGATGTATTGTGGAAGGCGCCGACTTGGCAACACGCTATAACTGGAAAAACACCGTTGGTCCGGTAGAAAACCGTCCGTTGAACGAAAACCGTTGGGAATATACTTTCACGCATCGCTTTTATCCCGATTATTTCCAGAGTTACGGCATGGGATTCTTTGAACTGTTTCAACTTTGCGAAGATATAGGCGCAGAACCGCTTCCGGTGATAAGTTGCGGATTGGCTTGTCAATTTCAGAACAACGATC
>Ga0209629_10002198_pt1 | contig 13091 bp, 9 predicted proteins | sample TergutCu122P5_FD_187286 | JGI IMG/M metagenome (GOLD analysis project Ga0209629, IMG submission 187286) | Cubitermes ugandensis P5 segment gut microbial communities from Kakamega Forest, Kenya - Cu122 P5 (SPAdes) (version 2) | ecosystem: Host-associated > Arthropoda: Insects > Digestive system >... | reverse complement strand
TGGCTGCCTCTACAGTTTTTGCATACCACTCCTGATGATGGACACGCACCGTGTCCGAAACATGTAGAGCGAAAATAAATAAAGTGAAACAAGCTGCATCTCGTTGGTGATTTATTTACAAGATTTGTAAATACAGATTTGCTCATTGTACAAAGGATCACAGGAAAACTTGTTAATTTTGCTTTTAAATGCATGAGTTGGAGGTGAACTCAGTTATTTCTCCAAATGTTAAGCAATTCCTGTCACATTGTGAAATTTGAGGATTTCACAGTGCTGTTGCTGTAGATTCATATCTTCTGGTATGAGGGGGTGCTGATAAGTCCTTAGCCCGACCTACTTCCCGATGTTGTAGGATGGAATTGATAGTGTCGTTGGAAAGAGAGGTCTGTTCATGTGCCGAATTGCAAGTCTTTCCTTGTAACAGAGGCTGAAAGGAAGCATGTAGGTGATGTGCGCGATTTCAATAACATCAAGACATGAGCTGTCATCAAGTTTTTTTTACTGCAAGGCAAAGCGCTGAAGGAAATTCATGCCATTCTGATAGAAACATTAGGGGAACATGCACCATTGTATTCAAAAACTGGATGGCCCTGTTTAAACGTGATGATTTTTCTACCTGTGATGCGCCTCGTCCTGGACGACCCAAAACAGTGACCACCCTGCATATTATTGATCAAATTCACGAGCTAATCTTGGAAGACCGCCGAATTTTGGCTAAATCAATAGCTGAGCAACTGGGCATCCCATGTTAAAGGGTTGGGTCCATCATTCATGAAGATTTGGACATGTGGAAGCTCTCCACGAAGTGGGTCCCAAAATGCCTAAACGCAGATCAAAAACATCATCAGTGCCAGTCATCTGAGCAACTTTTGGAATTTTTTCGGCACAATCCAAATGATTTCCTGTCGGGTGCGATTGGTGACCATGGACGAAACCTGGTTGTATCACTATGACCCGGAGACAAAGCAACAATCAATGGAGTGGTGGCATAGCAGCTTACCCCGTCCCACAGATTCCGAGTGCAAAAATCCACTGGAAAAGTTCTCGCCTCGATTTTTTGGGATCAAGATGGCGTCCTCTTCATTGATTATCGTCCAAAGGGCCAAACTAGCAACGCGGAGTATTACTCATCTCTGCTGGTGCAAATGAAGGACATTTTGAAGAAAAACGCCGCGGAAGGTCACCAAGGAGGGTCTTGTTCTTGCACGACAATGCCCTGGCTCACCGGGCACTTGCAACTCAGAAGAAACTGGCCTACCTGGGCTTCCAATGTCTTGATCACCCACCCTATTCTCCGGATCTGGCCCTGTCACACTACCACCTGTTCCCTGGACTGAAAAAAAACAATTGAAAGGTCGCCAATTTTCGTCCGACATGGAGGTCATTGCTGCCACGAGACCTGGTTGGACGGACAACCTTCTGAATTTTTTTTTGAGTGGCTTGCAAAAGTTAGAGCAATGGGCTAAGAAGTGTATTGAGCTTCGTAGGGAGTATGTTGAATAAATCTCAAGTTTGGTCACTGTAGCTTGTTTCCTTCCTGGTCACGGGACTTATTAGCACCCCCTCGTATATGACACTGTGTTTTGCTTCTCATATATTAGAGGATTATGGTGTTCTCGTCTTTGGGTTAAGCAGTCCTGGACTGCCAGTACAAGTGAAATTTGAGATTATCACAAAGGTGAATTGTATGGCCTGTAACACTGTGTAATTTGGTAGATGGGCTTGAAATTTTCAGAGAAACACATTTACCACACAACACGGTAACCCACCTATGAAGACCATTACCATGATAGTCACATAATCGATTGCTTGTGTGGTATGCACGTAAGTGAAATAATTTGTGATAATCTTGACATTTTCAGGACTTAAAGAAAATGACTCTAACCTCAAAAACTTCAGATTGCCACAGGCAGAACGTGCGTAGTAACAAGGTACCAGTATGTCCCTAATTTTAAATACTTACAGTGGCATGGGTATAGAATTTTCTACTTGTGTTCATTCACCACAATAGGATAGTATCTTTTTGCACTTCACCATCAATTAAGAAAGGAGTTATGTCAACACCATAAAATGAGGTATCATATTGTAACGCCATTTGCATAATCAGGGACTTAACTAACAAATTGACTGCCTGGCTGACTAACTAATGAGAAGGTAAAGGTTCAGCTTTAGTGATGTCAATTCTACCTTTGGACAAAATCCTGAGAGATAAAATCAATCCATTTCAAACACTGACAGTCCATCTCTAGTGATTATGTAAATTGTGAAGTGTAAAGTGTTACAGGGGAAGTAGTTCTGTGTATTTAGTATTGAAGGAAAATCAGGTGAAGAGATATCATTTAGCAGAGTCAGAGTCCAGACAGAAATGAAGGTAGTTACCGTCCAGATTCTAATCACACATGTTATTTTTAGAACTGAACTGCCAACTGGGTAGTAATTGTAATATCCAAACAAAAGTACACTTGTATAAACACTGTCATTGTTTGACTACTGCTGCATTATTTGCTTCAGCATCAAACAAGATGCAGCCACAGACACAGTACATCAGGGAGCTGCTTATTTACAGTTCACTTGCTACTTAAACTGATAGCTTTGTGGGAATTTTTGAAACCTAATTGTTGAACACCATATATTAATTACTTAATAATTCAGTTATTAATCATTCTGGGGGAACTAAAATTCATTCTGCCACACCATTAATAGTGATACCTGCTCCTGTTTTTAATGAATTTTAAAATGATATTGAAAATTTTATGAGGTTTAAGTCAGTGGGACTTGCAATGTTTTGTTGGAATTGAATTACACAGGAGGTACAAAAACCAAGTTCCAAAACCTACAGAAGTTAAATTCTGTTTGAAAAAAGGAATAATTCGCACAAGATTTGAAAGAATTTATTATTGTATCTATTTATGAAATGAATGATAAAATTGGAAAGCATTTTTTGTGTGGAATTTCACTATTATGACTTGCATGCAAAATGTTATGCAAAAAGGATGACTACATATGTGAATAAAATTATTGGAGATCATCACCTAAAATCTGCTGTACAATGTAGTTGTCTGAGGGCTTCATGTAACATGTGTAGCTGTCCAGGCAGAAGTGTTGGATGCTTGTGGCTTGGTGATGTATGGGAAGCTCTGAGACAGTCTCAGTGTTCATAAAATTTTCTCCATCTATCAGATACATGAACAGACTGGTAATTCCTAAATATTAAAGGTCTAGTTCATTTATGATGGAATTGTGTTACTGTTTGTTTATCTAAACAATCTGAATCATGTTTGCCACCACTGTGTTTCAATATTGAATGTTACTGCATATATATCATACACTTTTCTCTTCAGATTAGAAAAGTAGTTACAGACGTCTCTGAATAATGTGGTTGATTTTATGTTTTTATCCTGTTTCATTCCTTGCATACTCTTGGTCATGCAGAATTACAGTGAAATCAGCAGAAGTGGGGGGGGGAGTGGCATTTTAAGGCACTTAGTCTTGATGTTAAAATAGGACTTAACATTTTCCAGAAAAAATGGGATGGTCAACTACAATAATCTAATTACATATTTTTAATTTTATTATTATAGATGAAGCTGCAAGAAGAGGAAGATGAGAAACCTTCTCGCAAGCGCCAGAAGACTTCACGAACTGCTGTAATTTCTTAGACTTCTGTCCTAGTTTCCATGACTGAAAGTGATATGGCCATTATTTTAGTGACACTGTTTCATGGTATTATATTTAATTACCATATTTTTTTTTTTTGTATGTGTTTATCATACACAGGTCAGCAGCGGCCATACACATCTCTAGCCTGGTTAATTAAAAGTTCAGACAAAATGGTTACTTTAAATACTACACTAAGAATATATTTTGCTTTCATTTCTTTGTGTCTAACATTATTTGCACTATTGATTAAACATGAAATGTGGTTATTTAAGCATTAATGTTTAATGCCTAGCCATGAAACATTAATTTTAAACACCTAGAAAAAGTTGCTGATAAGAGTCATGCTTAATTTCATCATTTTCTGATGTGAAGTCTTATCACATGTCAGTATTTATTTACAGGAAAATTGTTTTCTTAAATTAGTGTTCTTTGTTCAGCAACATGAGATTAATTTGTTACGCAATGAAGAATAGTTATAAAATATTTGGGCATAAGATGACATTTTTGTTGTTTTGCTTTCTTTACTTATGCCAAAATATTATTATTAAACATAAAACATATATAGTTTATGAACTGATGTAGTGCTTTGTATTAATGTCTGATTAATCTGGTGTTCATTATCAGTGTTCAGTTCAGCAGCATAAGATTAATTTGTTATAAAATGAAGAATAGTTATAAAATAATTGGGCATAAGATGACATTTTTGTTGTTTTGCTTTCTTTACTTATGCCAAAATAATGTTACTTATCAGTTATTAAACATAAAACATATATAGTTTATGAACTGATATAGTGCTTTGTTTTAATGTCTGATTAATTTGGCATTCATTATCAGTGTTCAGTGTTGTGACAATTATTTGCAGGTTTTAATTTTTGTGAACTAACATTATTTATAACGCTGTTCAATTTCAAGTAGATGTGTTCAAATGCAAAAGTTGTTGTGCAAATAAGTAATGTTTAACGTTCTAGGTACAATAGCTAAAACGATATACTTTCTTGTGATTATTGGACATTGAGTGACATATATTTGACATTATTTGAAGGACCTACAACTCTACTTATGATGTTCTCCTTCAGAAGGTTCACTCCAGAGCTTTCTTAAATTGTAAGACTACCTGTAACATGTCAATAAATCACACTCCTTATGTAGCTCCTGGACCTTTCATTCTACCCACAATGGCTTTTATTACTACGTACCAAATTAAGTTGAAAGAGCTACAGAAATGAATGTGGTGACTGATTAGTGGCTGGACAGCTGGGGGTTGGATTCCCAACAGACTGAGATTATTTGCTTCACTGATGTGTCCAGGTGGCTTGGTATCCTAACCATCCCCTCATTCAATTTGTTCATACTTCCTAATGACAGAATATTACCGTTACTTGCTGACTTGGTTTCTGCATATTTGCCTTCTTCACTTGCTGCATGAACTACAGGATGATACTACATTAAAAAGAGACAGGAGAGGTAATCCATGAGAAAGCTTAGTTACTCAATATTCCTGCTGAGATTGAAACCACAGAGAATTCAAATATAAATTAGACACAACAATTCAATTCTTGCATTGTGCCTATTTCTAAGTAGTTACAGATGTTCTGAAGGATTGTGTTGCAAGAAGATGTATTCTTGGATAGCATATTCCTGTTGATAAAGGCAGTATGATCCTTTGAAATCTTGGTGACTATTTGCTAGTGAAAATGCAACAAACACCAGAAGAATGTTTGGCAACAATGCTAGAAGAACATCATGTCTTGCACTATCTGGGCATGCTTTTGCTGTTCTGTCCTAGCTAAAAACTGCGATTTTGGATAAAACAGGAAGGAAACACAAGATATGTTATGTCAGAAAAACAGACTTTGCAGATGACTTTCATTTGACACTGATGCTGAATAGGAATGATGTTTGACGAATTAAATTCATATTACCGCTTAAAGGTGGGTTGGGATAGTGCGGTCCTTATAGCAACTCGCTATGGATTGAACGGTGCGGGGATCGAACCCCGGTGAGGGCCAGATCTTCCGAACCGTCCAGACTGGCAGAGGGGCCCGCCGAGCCTTCTGCACCATGGGTACCTGATCTCTTTCCCAGGGGGTTAAGCGGCTGGAGCGTGTCGTTGACTACCCACCCCCAGCCATCGCCGAGGTTAAAAAAACAGTATAGCTGTACCGCTGCGCCTCTTCAGGTCCTTCAATGGCCTAGTCTAAGGTGAAATTTACTTTCGCTTTTATTACCGCCAAAAGTGACATTTGAGTTATGGGTACTTTTAAACGTTGTAGTGACTATAATAAACTCACCACGTTGCTGGGTATGATACGTGGCTGATCCACAATCCGTGGTTTCGACCCAGCAACCATGCCGCGCCACGAAGAAGGCGTTAACTCCGTCCGTTTTAAGTAACCAATAATATTCGTTTGTTAACCTTTTTTACGATGTGTACCTTAAGATATTTGATGTTAGACTGGAAGAGCTCCTTCCATTGTAGGAAGTAGTTATTCTGGTATATAATACCGACATATTTTATCGTTTTCAGAAGGTCTATAATTTCGGTGAGAGAAGCACGTGTTTTAGTTGGTTTTTCTTGGATATACAGAGTGTGTGGGTAGCACAGATTTAGTTCCTACGTGTGAAGATAACTGCGATGGTGTTTTGGTATATCCCGTATAGATTAGGGTAAGACTTCCGTTTGAAGATACGTCGTAGCTTGTGTTTGTGTATGTTGTAGGATTTGTTTGTTGAGGTTAACATTTCGCTAATGTTGCCAGTGATTGATTAAAATTACTCCTTCGTTTCACTCGATTTCTTTACACTAAGGACACACATGGACACACACTTCCGCTGCTTGTAGTACAAAGTTCTGTTTCTGAAAAGGGCCCCCCTCCCCCTCCGAATTTTCGAGCAGCGCTGTACATGACTCCTAAGAAGGTTACTTTTTCGTTCGGTTTACTTGATTTCCCTTCGGTATTGCGATAGTTAAGGATGGTATAGGTTAGGTTTGGTTAGGATAGTTGTGGTTAGTTTAAGATAATGAAAGGACAGCTGAGGTTAATTTATGTGTTACCTGTGTTGACAGTATTTCTCCCACAATAATACTGTTGTACATTGCTTTCTGTTTTATTATATAATGCCTTTGGAATCACTGGACAAGAATATAACAGAAATCTAGTATTAATAATTTTAATAAATTATTGTTTATATTTCATGAAATGTTTACCATATCAAAAATATGTTGATAACTACTTGACTATTGTAATTAAATCTGTGTTTTTATGTAAAAACCATTTTTGTGATTTTTTTTGTAAATGTAAAGTTATATTTGAGCTTTATATAAAGTAGTGTGTATTATATGCATTGGACTGATCCAATTCAAAACTACTACTACTACTACTACTACTACTACTACTACTAATATAATAATAATAATACTAACTGCTCTAGCATACTAACAGCAACCACAAAAATTAATATTTATTAGAAGGGGCATGTGATTGTGTAGAGAAGGTGAGTCAGAGACATAAAGAAAAAAAATCTGGAAGAAGTATGTTGTGCCATGTTCAGAGTTTTTTTGTTTTAAAGGTGGTTTAACTACTATTATATGAATATTGAAGACTTTCTTATTGTTGGCTTGGAGAGAAGAGAAGTGTAATAATGTTATACTTTCAGTGGTGTGTAGTGGTAGTAGTGGACTTCATTGTTATGTAACACACTTAATATTTAAAAATTGGGGTTGTACATTCCATTTGTAGCACATCATTTTGTCAGAAAAAAAAATAGATTTTGCAGCATGTCTTAAAATTCAGTAAGTAACCTTGTTGTATAAATATATACAATAAATTTCTTGGGTTCTAGCCATACTTGCATTTTATATATATATATATATATATACATGCACATACATACATACATATATAGGACAGCCAGAAGTTAAGGATTGAAGAAAGATTCAGTAATAGTGTGTTGCTGTATTTCAGTTTTGTATGTCAGGAAAAGGCCTTTGGGTGCACAGCCTCATTTCACAACATCATGGGAACCCACGCATTTTGTCAGCATAATAGTTTGCTGCACCGAGCTCAAGTGTCAACTGATTCATCAGGTTAGTTCCATTGAGACAAGTTTTTCATTATTTCCTTTCTGTGTAGAATTTGCCTGACATCCTAAATATTTACAATGTTTGTATAAAAGTGACTGAAAAGTAAGAAATTTATTCAGGCAGATTTTAAGCTGTCTAAAAAGTTTTTTTGTAATAGAATCAGGTATATAACAATAAATTGTTCATAATATATTGAATGTTACACACCAACTAATGCATTTGCAATACAATAATATATTAGTCTAAAATGTTAACTTTAAAACACTTAAGAACACCTCAGCATGTTTCAGTCTTAATAGATCATCATCAGGGAGTTTGTCGGTGCCTCGTTAAAGTCACTGAATTTTAAAAAATCACTGAGTTTGAAATTCTTAAAAGTCGATCGTGGTGATGTGGCAGCATAACGTTTATTATGCATGCGTGATGTTCAGCGTGGTGAGGTATGTTGGACTGTCCAACATACCTCACCACACTGAACATCACGCACACATAATAAACGTTATGCTGCCACATCACCACGATCGACTTTTAAGAATTTCAAACTCAGTGATTTTTTAAAATTCATTGACTTTAATGAGGCACCGACGAACTCCCTGATGATGATCTATTAAGATTGAAACATGTCTGCGTGTTCTTAAGCATTTTAAAGTTAACATTTTAGACTAATATATTGTTGTATTGAGAGTGCATTAGTTGGTGTGTAACATTCAATGAATTAAGATGTATGGTGAAACAATGAAATTTGTTCATAATATACTTTGCTGATATGTGTACAAAACCTAACTGCAGTACATCTACACCAGTGATGAACAATATTTCTTTATTTTCTTTCTATTTCCTTTCTTCCTTTATTTTTTTCTTTTGTGTGTAAGTTTCTGTACCAGTAACACTTCGAGCTTTTACCATGAAATCATAGCTTCACGGAAGTTTTAGCTGCATGAACAGATCATATCGATTTCCTAGAAGATATACCTTAAATTTTGGAGAAAGAGTACATCACATGGTCTTATACAGTAGGTGTGACAACATGGTGAATAGTAAATTCTTAGTTGCTTTTTGCATTTGAAAACTGATGTGAGGCTTTGCATTGTCATGGTATTGCGTAGTTATGCCAGCATGCACTGTATTACTGCTTTATCCCAACCATATTAACCCCAGTACTAAGCAAAGTTGCATTGTGACGCTCTTTTGAGTGGGCCACCAAGGTTCATGAATCTACTTATTACTGGTTCGTACTACTTTGGTAAGTCTATTAAAAGTGGCATGTTCTGTAAATTTAATTACTTGTTGTGACATTGTAGCAATGTCGGCTTCATTATAATGGTATAAAAACTGACACATGGCATTGGCTACCATGGTTGCCAGCCTGCCATTGAAAAATTTTTGGACCAGCCTAACAAAGTTATAATTTTTTCATTGAAGTTATTGTACGTTTGCAAACATTTTCTCTCGATTTGACGAATATCTTGCAAATTTTGGAGGAAGCAAAACCGACAAAACTGTGAAGACTATTAGATATACGAGCCATAAGGGGAGTCACAGTACTAAACTCAGCCTCATGCAGAAGTATGTAAATGTATTGTGTATGTTTATCTTCATTTTATTAAATCATTACAGTGTTACATTTGTTCTGCTCATTTATGTGTTTTATTTTTCTTTCATCTTTATAGAGGTATGCAGTGGTGTAGTTGGTTGAGGCATTGCACTGCAGGCTGGAAGGTCGGGGGACTGATTCTCACTGGGTTCATTAGGATTTTTTATTCATGTAATCCTTCCAGCCATACTGTGGCCCTGGGACCAACTCAGCCTCTAACAGAAATGAGTACAAGGTTTATTCCCTAAGGGGTAAAAGCAGCTGGTGTGTAGGGCTGACAACCTTGCCACCTTCATGTGCTGATTGATTAGAAATTCTGGGAGCCTCAACGTCATGGGGCCCAAAGGGCCTGTTCAGGCCTGTAATGGGATAGCTATTTACTTATCTTTATTTCTGACTCCTGTAGTTGCAAGGCAAAGCTATTGGTCTAATGTGGGTCATGGCTCAGTAAGGCTGAGAAATAGTTCCCTAGTCTTTGGAGCAGAATCCTTGTGAAGAAGCTGTTGGTTCCTCAGCTGGTCAAGAATTATTTTCCCATGTATGCATAGGTCTCCCATACAGCCTCCTTTCATCAGACTTTCTCACTGAAACCCTGTAGACATTTCAGACAGGTTTATATCCTCTTGAATGTTGCGTAGGAAGGTAGCATGAATATCGGCTGGAAGACTGACTGCTCACTGATGCTTTAGCCCAATTTCCTAATATTAAAGGGAATGTAGACTTTATTTGTGAGTGTATCCCTCAGTCTGTCCTAGCATCATCACGAAGGGTGTTATGCACACTGTTCTATTGGAGCTACTTCATGTTCATGCTTCTTTACTTTCTCCCAGTGTAATAATACTAGCAATAGTTCCATTCCAAGGGTGGAAAAGGCCAAATATTTGGGAACAGACTTAACAAATCACAGTTCTATTCAGGAAGAAATTAAGAGCAGATTGAAGTCTGGAAATTCTTGCTGTCATTTGGTGCAGAATCTTTTGTCTTCCAGTTTGCTATCCAAAAATTTAAAGATTAAGATATACAGAACTCTAATTTTATCTGTTGTTTTGTATGGGTGTGAAACTTGGTCGCTCACATTGAGGGAGGACCATACGTTGAGGATGTTTGAGAATAGGGTGTGAAGGAGAATATTTGGAAGAGGGACAAGGTAACAGGGGAGTGGAGAAAACTACATAATGACGAGCATAATGATCTGTACTCCTCACCCAGTATTGTTCAGGTGACAAAATTAGAAGAATGAAATGGACATGGCATGTAGCACATATGGGGAGACCTGAGGGAAGAAGACCACTTGGGAGACCCAGGCGTAGATAGGAGTATTAAGATGGATCTTCAGGTAGTGGGTTGTGGGGGTATGGACTGGATTGAGCTGGCTCAGGATAGGGACAGACGGCAGGCACTTGTGAATGCGGTAATGAACATTTGGGTTTCATACAATGCAGGGAATTTCTTGACTAGCTGAAAACTAGTTATCTTCTCAAGAAGGACTCTGTTCCATGGAGTAAGTAAGGAGTAAATAGGTGATAAAACTAGTTTCTTGGCCACATGAAGTTTTTGTTTGGACGAAAGAGTAGTTATGTTTGTAATATGTTGTGCATTGATAGATTTTTTTTAAAAATATGACATTTTCATTACAGTTACTTTTCTGCATACTTTTGTAGTAGTTGGTACAAAATATTAAATAACAAATCACTCTGTGCACAGTAACTGCAGTAGGTGATGTGAATACTACAGGATAGTGTCTTCTTAATGTAGGTTTATGATATTGTGGGTTTGCATCATGATTAGGACATAGATGGCTCTGGAGTAGTTATGTTATTTTTGTGTGGGTAAGTGTAAGTGAGAAGTTTGTCTGTGTATCTGGTTGTCCCACCTCTGATATGACATGGTTTGTTGTACCTAATAAAAGTATGTTATGCTGTACAGTAAACAATACCAAGAAGAGATGGTATGGCTTTAGACAACGTCTTCAGCGATTTTGGAGACCACTGCCTGTTGGGGTTGGATTGTTGCTAATTGCTGTACTGCAGTGGCGTCACATTAGACGAAAGGAGCACAGTACTGACAGTAAAACTGTGATTGTAGCAAAGGATTGGGAAGTAAGTAAATTGAACTTTGGTTGACAACTATATTATAGATCTTAGCAGTTTGCATTTAAACATTAACAGCGTGTCATTATGACAGGTTTGGCCTATGTGATTATTCCTGGTCAGAGCTGAAAATTCAAAGCTCACAGGATGTGGATTTTAATTTGAACAGCATTTTGGCGATGGTCTGTGTTTAGTGGTATTGAATATTGTAAGGTTATTTAATGCAAAGTTTTTGTGTCAACTCAAAGTAATAAAATCTCTTGGGCCAGTGTCTGTGTTAGTTCAGAGCAGAAGTCCAGCCTTTTGGAGACCTTCATCTGGGCAAACATGGTTGGAACAAACCCAAATATAGCACCACAGTTAGTTTACCACAGTTTGTGGTGGTATATAGAGAGTGGCAGTAAATTAAGCTACCGTATTGAAGGGAATTTCACCGACTTCAATTGGCACTAAGTGAAGGTGGTGCTGTGTTGGGGGGTGGGGCAGAAATTGCCGTATTGGGGTTTGATTGTGTATGCACATACAGATATATGTTGCTGAGGCCTCACATTAAAGGACATTCAAGGACAAGCTATGATCTGGGAAGGACAGTGGACACAGTCAGCACTCAACTCATCAGGTTAGATGATTTAGACAGAGGTTTGTCTGAATGAAATGTCAGTACTCATATACCAGATTACACAACATTATGTGCCAGAAAATGGTTACCTTCATAGTCACCACCATTAAAACTTCAGATCTGACTTGTGAGGTAGCTGTTTGGCCCTTCGTTGTGCTCACATATCAGGCTTGTTATTAGTATAAGGTACAGGTAAAGTCATCCCGTTACAGGCCCGGTGTGGCCCAGAGGGTTCCTGGAGGTTTAGGCTCCCATATTTCATGACATTTGATACATGAAGGTTGTGAGGTCGTCAGCCTCATGCACCAACCGCCTTTACCCCCAGGAATGTTCCTTGTACACATTTTCACTAGGGGCTGAGTTGACCCCAGGGCCGTGGTGTGGTCAGAAGGAAATATGTCACTGAAAAATCCAGTGACACCACCGGGAATCGATCCTGGGACCGTCCATGTTATTAGTATACAGCAGCATAATAATAACAGAATAGAGGCGTGTTGCGCTCTGCCCCATAGGTTTTGATGAAATTTAATATTAGTGCAGCTTGGTGAACTTTGTTCATTAATTATTAAAGTTTTGGTCATGTAGGATAATCTGGACACCCACTTGACATGAATAACAAATCTAACATTGTGGTTGGCCAGAACTCAAAAAGGAAAGGTTGATAATACTTTCTGTCTCATATAGAGGTATTACTATAACACCTGATTGGTATTACTTAGAGAGAACTGGGAAAAGTAGTTGAAAATGAATGAACACTGTAGAGATCAGTTCATAGTTTTAAGTTGAAGAATATGCAGCCCCTGCAACAAAACAAAATGAGAAAGCGCACAAGAGATGCAAGTAATGAACACAGATACGTGAAAGTTTAAGGTAACAAATTTTAATAATCAACATCTAGATTTGATGTGATTTTGACCGTGCATCGTTGTTAATATGTGGAAATAAAATGCCAACTAGATGCAACAGAGGTTTTTATTGCAGATCTTATTGCTTGCTCAACATGTTTCGGGCACCACTATGCCCATCATCAGGAGCTCAAGAGTA
>Ga0209629_10002197_pt1 | contig 13093 bp, 14 predicted proteins | sample TergutCu122P5_FD_187286 | JGI IMG/M metagenome (GOLD analysis project Ga0209629, IMG submission 187286) | Cubitermes ugandensis P5 segment gut microbial communities from Kakamega Forest, Kenya - Cu122 P5 (SPAdes) (version 2) | ecosystem: Host-associated > Arthropoda: Insects > Digestive system... | reverse complement strand
CGCGTCGTCAAGATGGATGATGCCTGCCAAATGGGCGATATTTTCGTCACCGCCACCGGCAACGTCGGCGTTATCGGCCACAAGCATATGCGGGCGATGAAAAACAACAGCATCGTCTGCAACATCGGCCACTTCGACTCGGAAATAGATGTCGCGAGCCTGAAACAATACCAGTGGGAAAACATCAAACCGCAGGTTGACCACATCATTTTCCCGGACGGCAAGCGCATCATTCTGCTGGCCGAAGGGCGCCTGGTCAATCTCGGCTGCGCCACCGGCCATCCGAGCTTTGTCATGAGCAATTCCTTTGCCAACCAGACGCTGGCGCAAATTGAACTTTTCACGAAAAACCACAACTACCCGGTCAACGTCTATACGCTGCCGAAAAAGCTTGATGAAATGGTCGCCCGGCTGCACCTGAAAAAGATCGGCGCCGATTTAACCGAGCTGACGCCGGAGCAGGCGGCCTATATCGGCGTGCCAGTCGAGGGGCCATACAAGGCCGATATTTACCGTTATTAAAACGCCGTAAACATTAACCCCCTCCGCCTACAAACCTGCCAGTTAACAGCGCCTGTCCGGTTCAGACAGGCGCTGTTCGCGGCCCTTACCTGCTTGTTTTCTCCTCCTTGCCGCCACGCGGCGCTTTCGCGGCCAAACGGCATCGCGTCCGCGCCAGCCGTCCTTCTTTACCGATCAGACTGGCCTGATAGGCGTCCCAATCCCGGATGGCAACAATCTGCTGCCTGAACACCGCCCCTTCCATCGTCACCCGTTCCATATACGGCCTCCTGAAAAAGTTGCGGTCCGGGGGATGCGCGGCAAAAAAAAGACCCCGAACCAATTGCTTGGTCCGGGGTCCCTGATTTTCCACGGATGCGCCTGGCAATCCTTTCCTCGTGGATGCCGATTTATGCCAGGCAGGTCTTCTGACTCGCGGATCGTCCGGCTCGCCGCGTCTTCCCGAATCGCTTCAGTGACTTTATGCGGCGGCCGTCCCCGCTTACAGCGGCGGGCCCGTCTCCGATTCGCACGGAGTTCCCTTTTCATCCTCCGGTGGAGGAACCTGACGCCCGCAGTAAAACGGAACGAGCGGCGGATTGCAAGGAAATCTTGCGCCCCCCACTCTCTGTCCGCATGATGATAAGGGCGGCATACCAAATATGGCGTATCACCTCAGGTCTCGTCGCCGCAGAGCAATTGGCGGATGCGCTCGGATAAAAAAACGATCGATTCAATATCCAGGTGCTCGGTCACGGTTTCGTCAAACATCAGTTTGGCCTGGGCCGGGAAATCGCCGCCGCCGTCCCAAAACAGGAGCGCCACCGGCAGCCTGGGCAGCGGCGCAAGCAGCATGGCAAGCTGGGCCGTGCTGCCGGCAAGCGTTAAATCCGTCGCGCCCAGGGCTTTGGCCCGTTGCCGCAATTCTTTGGTCTTGCCGGCGAAACGCTGGGCCAGGGGTTCTTCGACGGCCTTTTGCATGGTCGCCGTTTTGGAAACGGTGTTGGGAAATTCGATGAAGCCCCGCCAAAGGCCTGTGGGTTTGCGCCAGCCGCCCTGGGCCAGATGGTTGAGGATGAAGACCTGCTCGTAGCGCCCCAGCTCGCCGCCATCCTCGCGGTGGATTGTGGTGCCGGCGATACGGAGAAAGCCCGTGAAATAGGGCAGGCGCAACTCCGGGCCGTTGTCGCCCATGGCCAGCTCGCCGCCCAGCCGCGCCGGCAAATCGGCGGGATTCAGCGAGGCGGCCCGTTCCTTTGCCCATTTGAGGGCGTCGGCGGCCAAATCGCGGCGCAGCCACAGGCCCTTGGCGTATTGCTCGGTCAGTTCGGTTTCGCTTTTTGCCAGCACATCCGGCAAAATATGCGGACAGTTTTTCAGCGGATACTGTTCCGACACCACCTTGCCGGCAAAGGCCAGGCAGGTCGGGAAACCGCAGTCGCGGCAATTCGTGCGCGGCAACACCGATTTATAGAGATCGACCACCGACAGTGCCATGCCTCATCTCCGCTTCGGCTTGTCATCGTAGTCGTCGCTGGCTTCATCATCCAGCAGCGGCACACCACCCTCATCCTCGCTGAAAAGCCAGTCCTCATCGTCGCCGATCCCCTCGGCGTAGAGGCCATAGAGCGCCTGGGTGCCGAGGTCGCCATAGCCGTCGTCATCCATATCCTCATAGGCGGACAGCGCCAGGTCGGTGGCCGGGATGTAGAGGCCCAAAGCTTCGGCCTCTTCGCTGGCAATTTTCAGGTCTTTGACGAAATGTTTGATGTAAAAGCCTGGCTCGAAATCGCCCGCGATGATCCGCCGTCCCAGATTGGACAGGGCCCAACTGGCCGCGCCGCCGCGTTCGATGGATTCAAGCAGTTTTTCCGGCGATAGCCCGGCGGCCTCGGCGTAGACCAGGGCCTCGCAGACGCCAAGCATGACGCCGGCGAGGGCAATCTGGTTGCATACTTTGGCGCTTTGCCCGGCCCCGGCCTCGCCCTGGTGGACGACGGTGGTTCCCAAGAGGCGCAAAAGCGGCAGCACCGCTTTGAAATCGTCCTCGTCGCCGCCAACCATGATCGACAGCTTGGCCTCGCGGGCGCCAATGTCGCCGCCGGTCACCGGCGCGTCGAGGATATGCAGGCCGCGTTTTTGCCCTTGCTCGTACAGGTTCCTGGCCAGCTCCGGCGGCGAAGTGGTTGTGTCGATCAGATAGCTGCCAGGCTGGGCCTTTTTCAAAAGGCCATTTTTGCCGAGATAAATCTCTTTGACGTCGGTGGGGAAACCGACCATCGTGAAGATCACCGGGCATTTGGCGGCCAGCGCCGCCACCGATTTCTCCCAGACCGCGCCGGCCTCGATGAGGGCCGCCGCCTTTTCCTTCGTGCGGGTGAAAACGTGCAGCGGATGGCCGGCTTGCAAAATATGCCCGGCCATGCTGGCGCCCATGACGCCGGTGCCGATAAAGCCGATGGGAGTATTGCGGTCGATTTCCATGATGATTTACCCTGGTTCGATTATGGCTTGGCGGTCGGCGGAAACTGGGCGAGAATGGCCGTCACCATGCGGTTCACCGCCGCCGTCAACTCGGATGGGCTGTCGTAGGTGGCAAGGAGTTCCGAGCCGGAGCCCCGCCAGAGCAGCCGCTCGCCGCTCGAGTCGTAGATGTCGATGGTCAAAACGCTGGAATCATACTGGCGAATGCTTGGACCGCCGCCGAAAAATCCGCCCAAAGCCGGGCTGCGGCCAAAACCGAAACCAAAACCGACATCGAGCTGATCGGAATCGAGACGGCTGATGATGGCGTGACTGTAGCTGATGAAGACGTCTGGTTCGACCGCCTGCTTATAACCGCGCTGGTTTAAGGTTTCTACGATGGCGTCATGAAAACGCTGCCGCAAAAGCGGATTGTTGATGCGCGGATCATCGCTGGGCGGTGGCGCGGCGCTCCGCCAGGCGTAGGTGTGGATGGCCGAAAAATCCGCCGTTTGCAGATAATCCTGGCTGACCCGCACCGGCGAGCAGGCGGTGAAGAAGGCGACGGCGCAGCAAATGGCAAGGGCAAAAAGAGGGCGCATGGTGGTCTCGCTCGTTTGAAGGATGACGGTTTGGTTGGAAAAACAGCGTAGCCGCTTCCATCTGATTTGCCAAGAAAACTATTTCCCTAGCCAACATTTTGCCGCAAGCCCGGCGGCGCGTCCGGTGGCCAGGCAGCAGGTAATCAAATAGCCGCCGGTCGGCGCTTCCCAATCGAGCATCTCGCCGGCGCAGAAAACGCCGGGGCGGGATTTGAGCATGAGGTGGTCATCGAGTTCGGAAAAACACAAGCCGCCGGCCGTGGAAATCGCTTCCGCCAGAGGGCGCGGCTTAGCGACCGGAATGACTATATCCTTCAGGGCGGCGGCAAGCGCCTTAGGCTCGGCAAAGACTTCTTCCGGGATAAACTCATAGGCCAGACCGCGCCGGATGCCGGCCAGCCGCAGGCATTTTTCCAGATGGCTGGCCAAGCTGCGCCGCCCGCGCGGTTTTGCCAGCTTTGCCGCGAGCGCCGACGCCGATGAATCGGGGAAAAGATCGAAATGGATCAGCGCCCTTTGCCCGCCCTCCAGACTGTCGCGTAAAAGACGGCCACAGGCGTAGATGAGCGAGCCTTCGAGGCCATATTCCGTGACCAGGCATTCTCCGCGCTTGCAAAAAGTTTCTTTTTCGCCATGAAAGGTGAGAACAACATTTTTCAAAGGCTGGCGCGTCGCGGCAAAATGCTCGCGGAAATGCGCGGAAAAATCGACCTCGAAGCCGCAATTGGCCGGGCGAAAGGGGGCGATGGCCAAGCTTTGGCCGCCAAGAATGTGCCGCCATTCGCCAGTGGCGCCGAGATGCGGCCAACTGCCGCCGCCCAAAGCGAGAATCGTCGCCTCGGCGTGGACGGCGGTTTCGCCTTGCGCCATCATAAAGCGCAGTCGCCCGGTTTCATCCCAGCCCAGCCAGCGATGACCCACATGAAGGCGCATCCCCAGGTTTTTGAGGCGGGCCAGCCATTTTTGCACGAGTTCCGCCGCCGTGCGCGAAGCCGGGAAAACTTTGCCGCCGGCGCCAGTCACGGTGGCGACGCCTAAAGACTCGGCCCAGGCCCGTATTTCGGCCGGGCCAAAATCATCGAGGAAGGGGCGGAGTTCTTCTTCGCGCCCATGGTAACGGCCGAGGAAAACGGGAAATTGTTCTTCCGTGGTCAGGTTGAGGCCGCCGCCGCCCGCCGCCAGCAGTTTGCGCGCCGGCAGAAGCATGGCCTCGTACAGATCGACGGCAATGCCGGCGGCAAGGAGCATATCGGCGGCCATCAAGCCGGCCGGCCCGGCGCCAATGACCACGCAGCCGCTGTCCATAAAAGGGGATTTCGTCAGTCGGCAATGTGGCCGGTGAGGAGCAAGGCGCCCACCACCAGGGCGAGAATCACCCGGTAATAGCCGAAGATGGCCATGCCGTGTTTGTTCAGATAGCCGACCATCCAGCGAATGGCCACCACCGCCGAAATGAAGGCGAAAAACAATCCGGTGGCCAGGGCGGCCGGGCTGAACTGGGCAACCATGTCGTGGCCGTGCTTTAAGCCGTCATACACTGTGGCCGCGCCCAGGGTGACAACACCCAAAAGAAAGCTGAATTCCACCGAGGCCGCCAGGGTTAAGCCGCTGAGCAGGCCGCCGGCGATGGTGACCAGACTGCGGCTGACCCCTGGCCACATGGCCACGCATTGCATGAGGCCGACAACAAGGGCCATCTTCCAGGTCATGGCCTCAAGGGTCAGACCGGCGCGGGCGCGCCCGGCCTGACGGTAATGAAAGAACAAAATCAAAACGCCGCCAACGAACCAGGCGGCCACCACCGGCCAGGAACCAAACAGCCAGGCTTTGATATATTTATTCAGGAGCAGCCCAATCACCGCCGCCGGCAGAAAACCAGCCAGGATATTAACGATCAGCCGCCGCCCCAGCGGGTCTTTGCCCGCCAGACCGGCAAACATCTGACGGACGCGGCGGAAATAGAGGCCAACCACCGCGATAATCGCGCCGCCCTGGATGCAGATGGTATAGGCTTCGACGGCGTCTTTTTCCTGCTTCGCCGCCGCCGCCGACAGGCCCGGAGCCGCGCCGATGCCCATGATCTTTTCCGCCAAAACCAGATGGCCGGTGGAACTGACCGGCAGATATTCGGTCAGCCCTTCGACAACGCCCAGGATGGCCGCTTGAGTCATGGTCATGGCCGAGCCCTTGTTCGTTTGGCCCGGCGGATCGTTTGCCGGATTGGCGGCGGCGGTTTCGGCCTGGGCGGGATTGACGGTCAAGAAAAGGGCGAGGAAAGAGAGCAGCAGGAAGAGCGCGCGGGTCGGCATGGGTTTTTCCGTGAAAATTGTTTTGAACGGCTGCTGGCAACCCGTTACGATAGCATATCGGCATTGGCCACGGCAAGCGCGGTCAGAGGACGGAAGACAGAGGACAGGGAAAACAAAGATTGCGGGGTAGAGCTATGAACGACGTTCCACTCGATGAACGGATCATTTTCGCTTTGGATGTTGCCGATGTCAGCGAGGCAAAACGGCTGGTTGACCTGCTGCAAAGGGAAATCCGTTTCTTCAAAGTCGGCTTGCAGTTGTTCCTGGCCGGCTGGTGGCCGATGGTCGATTATATCGCCGGGCGCGGCTGCAAGGTCATGGTCGATCTGAAATTCTTCGACATCCCAGAAACCGTGGCCCTGGCCGTTGAGCAACTGCAAAATCATGACGTCGCTTTGGCCACCATCCACGGCAACGACCCGATCATCCGCGCCGCCGTCGCCCGGAAAAAAGGCGATATGAAACTTTTGGCGGTGACGGTTTTAACCAGTTTCGACGAATCCGACCTGCGGCAGATGGGTCTGCAAGGCACGATTGCCGATTTCGTGCTGGCGCGGGCGAAAAAAGCCATCAGTCTTGGCTGCGACGGCGTCGTCTCTTCCGGCCTGGAAGCGAAAAGCCTGCGGGAAAACGTCAGCGGTTCGTGCATCATCGTCACGCCGGGCATCCGTCCTGGCCTCAACCGCGATGTTATCGGCAATGATGACCAGAAGCGCGTCGCCACCGCCAGAGAGGCGATCATGAACGGCGCCGATCATGTGGTCATTGGCCGACCGATTCGCAACGCCAAAGACCCGCTGGCCATGGCCAGAAGCATCAAGGAAGAAATCGCTCGCGCGCTGAAACATTAAAATGCCGCGAGGCGCCGCCATTTCAGCGGCGCCGCCCCCGCTCCTGATTTATTTGGCGACACGTTTGACGAAAATGCCGCTTGGATCAGCCACTTCGCGAATCAGGCGGACTTCTTCCACTGTTGGCGCCGGGAATTCCGAGACATTGGGCGCGACCAGCAACTCAAAGCCGGTATTTTCCTGGATGGATTGAATGGTCTCTCCGGGGAAGGTGTGGAGGATGCGCATTCTCTTCGTCTTCTCCTCGAAGTCGAAAACGCCCCTGGTGGTGATAAGCCGATGCGGCCCTTTGCCCTGCATACCAGCTTTATAGCGGGCGCCGGGAGAACCGTCGAGATGCCCAGGGCTGGTCACATAGGAAAGCTTCTGGTTAAACTTTTTCTTGTCGTGGGGGACGATGAGAATAGTCCGCTCGCAGGAGGCGGCCATGTCGCTGGCGCCGCCGGAGCCGGGGAAACGGACTTTCGGCTTGTTGTAGCCCGCCGGGAAGTCGCCCATCATCGTCGAGTTGAGGTTGCCATACATATCCACCTCGGCGCCACCGATGAAGCCAAAATCGGCAAAGCCGCGCTGGGTCAGTTCAAAAGAGCTGTTCAGGCCCTTCAAGTAGGAAGCGCCGGTGTAGGTTTTCGAGTCGCCAACCGAGAGAGGGAGGCCGTGTTTCAAAGGCGGACCGACGGCACCGGCTTCAAAGACCGGAATTAATCCCGGGGCATGGGTAAAAATTGCCAGGAGCGAGGCCACCATGGGGAGACCGGTCCCGACGAAGACTATTTTATTGTCTTCCAGCATTTTTGAGCCCGCGACAACAATGATTTCTTGCGCGGTATAATCCGTTGATACTGTCATGATGACTCCTTATCTGAAAAGTTCGGCATGATTCCGATAAGATAACTGGCTTGGTCTTAGGCCAGCCGCTCGCAGTGATAGGCTTCCGCCAGTTGGTCGGCAATCAATTTTTTGTTCGAGAACTTTTCGATGTAGTCCTCAAAGGCCGCCACACCGAAGACATTTTCGTCATACCAAGCTTTCAATTTATCGGCGGGACCGCCCTTGACCATCGGCGCAATGGTGCCGGCGAACTCGCGAATGGCCTCGCCATTGTAGTAATAGTGGCGGCGGCATCCGCCAGGATAGCCGCCAAAGGGCACGCGGACGACAGCGTCAACCGCCGGGAACGGAATCATGACATCTTTCGGGTTAGTGACGATCAGTTCGTGGGAAACAAGCTGCTCGCAGGTGACGATGGTATGGGCGGAGGCCATGGCGATTTCCGGGCAGGTGGCGTCGGAACCCCGGATAATGCAGTTGCCGTACATATCGGCGGCCTGGACATGAATCAAGGCCACATTGGGATTGCTCGCCGGCAAAAGGCCAATGGCGCGGCCGGTAAAGGGGCATTCGATGATCTTCGTACGGTTGGTATTTTTTACATCCCCGCCCAGCGGGCTGCGGGTGGGAAGGAAGGGCAAGCCCATGGCGCCGGCTTTGAAACGCGCCGACATATTGTAGTTGCTCCAATCCTCGATTTCGATCATGCCGCGTTCGGCCAGATAGCGGAATGCCTGGGATAAACCGTAAGCCTCGAGTCCCCAATAGGCCAACTCGATCCGTTTGATCGAACAGTGTTCGGGGCGCACTATCATGGCGCCGGCCAGCAGTTCCGGGGCCAAACCCGCCGATTGGAAAGAAAGAGTGAGATCTTTGAATCCCTGCCGGATCATCTCGTGGCAGATGGCAACTGGCTGCCGGACGTTGACAAAGCCACCGATGCCGACATTATCGCCGGGCTTGACAAAGCGGGCGACCGCCTCCTTCAGGCTCATCCGTTTGTCTCTTTTCGATTTATCTTTGTTGACGAGGGCTTCCCTGGCCTCATCAGGCGACAGGCCTGTCCAGAACATTTTCCCGTTCGTTTCCAATGTGCACCTCTTTTTTTAGCTTTTGTGTCATTGATCGCTTCCCGCTGAACGCGCCCGATAACTTCATTGTTGCCAGCGCTGAATTTTATTGCTTCCAGCCCGGGCGTGCCTGTTCAGCAATTTTTTCAGGGGGCAGGTCAGGGAGCAGTCATGGCATTCGTCTTCCCAGGCGCGCAGGGGCAAAAGCGGCGTGCCAATACGGCAAATTTGCGACAGTTGCGCTTCTTCGCCGACGCTGGCGCAAAGCTCCGGCACAAGATGGGGGGCGTTTTCGGCAAGATGCTTTCTGATACTGGCGATATCGACGAGCGGGGAGATCGTCCCCAACCGTATCTTGTTCGCCGTCTCCGTCTCCTCGCGCTGGCGCTGCTCGAACCACTGGCCGCGCGTTATCTCGACGCAGCAGGCTAACCTATCAACTTTATCCTGCGGTTGCCGCTGGAGCCTGGCGGCGGCAAGCTTCGCCTCCAAATCCTCCAGATGCGCCCAGAGCGCGGCCGATTGCCGCCGGTCGGCGTATTTGTGCATAATCGCCTCTTCTCTGGCCTGACGTATTTCGTCATCAATCTCTTGTTGTCTCGATAAAGTTGCCTCGTCAACGATGCGTTGCTCACTCATTCTTTCACCTCTTTGTTTAGGGGGACTCTTCATTATCATTATATCTTGATAAATACATCAACTTTTGCAATGAAAATGTATTATTCTCATTTTCTTCACGAAGAGAAGAGCCAGCCCGATATTATGCAACGATTGAAATTATACAAATAACTTTTTTAACGTCCCGGCGCTGTCAGCGATAACGCCTGCTGGCGCCGAAAAAATATTTTTTACCAAACCTTGACCTTAATGAACAAAATCCGTTGCTTTTCCCTAGCCCATATGCTAGAAAATAGCAGCCTGGGACGCTTGAGATTATCCGAGGGTCATCTTCCCTATCAACAAGGTGGCTTGCGGTTGTTTTTACTCGTCACTTGCTCGTTGCCGGTCGCAAGCCCGGTTTTATTTTATCAAGTTCCTGCAAAGGGACGTCGTAGAGAAGGAGTTTGTGTGATGGCTGAAGGAACTGTGAAGTGGTTTAACGACGCGAAGGGATTTGGTTTCATTGAACAAGACGGCGGCAAAGATGTCTTTGTCCACTACTCGTCGATCAAAGGAGAAGGGTTCAAGTCCCTTGAAGAGGGCGCTCGTGTCAGCTTCGACATTGTTGACGGACCGAAAGGGCCGGCCGCCAGCAATGTAAAGAAAATATAACCTGTCCCCGTATTCCCCGTTTCCGACCTGTCTTTGACCGCTTTTCGGGCTTCCCGGAAGCGGTCAAATTTTTTCTCCACTTCCCAGACGCATGTTTCAAGCGTTCCGCCATGCTTGGCGGGATTGCGGCGGCGCCGTTTTGCTTCTTCTCCCCATCTGAAATATGGCTTTTGTAAAGACGGCCGCAACAGCCTCGGACTGCTGACGCCAGATTCTCCACCACATCGAGTCGGGAAAACTGTTATTTTCAGGAAAAATGCCCGCGTCGGATGCTGTCCTTCCTCCTTGATTATGGTATAAAAACCCGCCGTCGATGTCCGGTGGGCATTGCCTTGAACAAAGACACGTAAAAAACTTCACGGCCAGCCATGACCATTTTAAAAATACATGAATTTCCCGATCCGGTGCTGCGGCGGCTGGCGGCGCCGGTCGAAATTTTTGACGAGGGCTTACGCGCGCTGGCCCGCGACATGGCCGAAACAATGTTTGACGCCCCTGGCGTCGGCCTGGCCGCGCCGCAGATCGGTCAATCGATCAAGATGATAGTTGTCGATCGCTCGCGGCCAGAAGACGGCTTCCGCTCTTGGCTGGCCATGATCAATCCGGAAATCGCCGCCGCCGAAGGACGGCAATGCGACTCCGAGGGCTGTCTGAGCGTGCCGGAACTTACCTCCAAGGTCAATCGCCACCGCAAAATCACGGTTCGCTATCAGAATTTAGAAGGGACGCCACAGGCAATAACCGCCGAAGATCGCTTCGCGGTGGTGTTGCAGCATGAGATCGACCATTTGAATGGCGTGCTTTTTTTAGACCATCTGAGTTCTTTGAAACGCGGCCTCTATCTGAAAAAATACAAAAAATGGCTCAGTCAGCAACAGGATTGAATCCAGCGCCGCCACTGCGGCTCGTCTTCATGGGCACGCCGGATTTCGCCGCCACAACGCTTTCGGCCCTGCTGGGCGGCGAAGATACGGTGGCCCTGGTGGTGTCGCAGCCGGATCGTCCGAAGGGCCGAGGACGCCATCTCGCGGCCACGCCGGTCAAAGAAGTCGCTTTGGCGCATGGCCTGCCGGTGTCGCAGCCGGAATCGCCGAAAGATGAAAATTTTTTGTGGCAACTGGCGGCAATCGCGCCAGACGCGATTATCGCCGTCGCCTATGGTCGTATCCTGCCGCCGGCGCTGCTGGCGCTGCCGCCTTTGGGCTGCTTAAATGTCCATGCCTCGCTGTTGCCCGCCTATCGCGGCGCGGCGCCGGCGCAATGGTCGATTATCAATGGCGAGACGGAAACCGGCGTCAGCATCATGAAAATGGATAAAGGTCTCGATACCGGCGATATTTTGTTGCAAAAGACCATACGCCCCGATGCCGATGAAACTTCGGCCAGCCTCTTGCCGAAACTGGCCGCCTTGGGCGCGGCGGCTTTGCTCGAAACCCTGACGCTGATGAAAGCTGGCGGCCTGGCGGCAAAAAAACAGGACGACAGCCGGGCAAGCTGGGCACCGCCCCTGAAAAAGGAGGATGGTCTCATCGACTGGGCCCGTCCGGCCAAGGAACTGCACTGCCTGGTGCGCGGCCTCGACCCCTGGCCGACGGCTTTTTCTTATCTCGGTGGTAAAAAATTGCAGTTTTTTGCCCCGGAAATTGTCTATCAAAGCGCCAGGCAGCCGCCAGGAACCGTGCTTTTCGCCGATACGCGCGGCCTTTTGGTCGCCTGCGGCCAAAATTGCCTGCTGTTCCACGAAATCCAGGCCGCCGGTAAAAAACGCTTGCCAATTGCCGCCTTTCTTTGCGGGCAGAAAATCGCCGCCCTCAGTCGCTTCACCTCTACGCCATGACCATCGCCTATCTCGACTGCTTTTCCGGCATCAGCGGCGACATGCTGCTGGCCGCCTTCCTTGACGCCGGTATGCCGGAAGAGCATCTGCGCCAGCAATTGGCCAGCCTGCCGCTCGCCGGTTACGACCTGACGGTGAGCAAAATTCGCGAACAGGGCATCGGCGCCCGGCGGCTGGAGATAGATTGTGCCAGCGCCCAACCGCTCAGGCATCTCCATGATTTAACGGCGATTATTGCCAACTCAACCCTGGCATCGGCGCTGAAAGACCGGGCCATGGCCGTCCTTGCCGCCTTGGCCGAGGCCGAGGCCGTCGTCCATGATGTCGACGTGGAAGAGATACATTTCCACGAAGTCGGCGCCGTCGATACCATTATCGATATTGTCGGCGCGCTTGTCGCCTGTGAATATTTTGGCATTAAACGCCTGGTGGTTTCACCCCTGCCCATGGGGCGCGGCTTCGTCGATTGCGCCCATGGCCGCCTGTCCTTGCCGGCGCCGGCGGTGTGCCGGTTGCTGCATGGATTGCCGGTTTATGGCGTCGATATCGAACACGAACTGATCACCCCAACCGGCGCGGCGCTGGTCAAGATTTTGGCCGATGATTTCGGCCCGATGCCAGCGATGCGCTTTGACGCCATTGGCTATGGCGCCGGCGCCAGGCGGTCGACACAGGGCGCGCCGCCCAATCTCCTGCGTTTGTCTTTGGGGCAAAACCAGACCCCAGAAACCCCGGAGGAAGTGCGAATCCTGACGACAAACCTTGACGATTGGCAGAGCGAGGCTTTCCCGTATCTCACCGAATCGCTTCTGCGGGCGGGGGCTTTGGATGTCAGCCTCGCACCGATCCTGATGAAAAAAGGACGCCCAGGTTATGCCCTGCAGGTTATGTGCCGCCGGGAATCGTCAACGGCCCTTGAAAATATTATCTTCAAAGAAACCACGGCCATCGGCCTGCGCTATCGCGATGAGCCACGGCGGATTCTGCCGCGTGAAAGCGTTCAGGTAATGACTCCCTGGGGGAGGCTGGCCGCGAAAAAAGTCAGCTTGCCGGAGGGCGAGCGTATCTACCCGGAATATGAAGAATGCCGGAAACTGGCCGAGAAAACCGGCCAGCCCATCGCCGCCATTTACCGGGCGGTGGTGAAAGGAGATGCGGCATGAAATTTTCTTTCACCATGTTTCTCGCCACTGGTTTTTACAGTGGTTTGCTGCCGAAGGCGCCGGGCACCTGGGGATCGCTCGCGGCCATCCCGCTGTGGTTTTTCCTCAGCTTTTTGTCGCCGGCCTCATACGGCCTCATGCTGGCCGGTCTTTTTTTTGTCGGCTGGTTTGTCGCCGGCGAAGCCGAAAAGATT
>Ga0209629_10002196_pt1 | contig 13093 bp, 6 predicted proteins | sample TergutCu122P5_FD_187286 | JGI IMG/M metagenome (GOLD analysis project Ga0209629, IMG submission 187286) | Cubitermes ugandensis P5 segment gut microbial communities from Kakamega Forest, Kenya - Cu122 P5 (SPAdes) (version 2) | ecosystem: Host-associated > Arthropoda: Insects > Digestive system >... | reverse complement strand
TATACGTCTCAGTGCAACATGGCATCTAGGAAAAGAAAAACAATTGGATTTAGAACTGAAGAAGAATTAGCTGATGCGGTGAATGAAATTGTAAATGACAGTGATTCAGATACAGAAGGCTGCTACACACGATGTCACACGCTGAAACATTACTGCCACACACGATATCACACGCTGAAACATTACTGAAGGTATGTTCTAAATTTCAAGTCTTTATCTCATATAGTTTTCATGTAATTATTTTTTTACTGAAATTATTAAAGAAGGGGCTGTGGACCCTTTAAATGGCTGGCATTTTAATGCCCCTGGGTATTTAAATAGCTCGCAGCGAATGTGTTAAGAATGACAGTGTATGATGTCTTGACACACTGGAAATGAGTTCACCCTAGAACAGGCCATGAAGACCCAGAAGGGGAGTGGAGGTATAGCTCTACTCTTTCTTTAACCTTGGCGCTAGATGGGGATGGGTGGTCAATCCCATGCCTGGGCTGCTTTACCTGTGGGAAAGAAACCTGGTACCCATTGTACAGGAAGCCAGGTGGGCCCCAGGGCAGGTCTGCACAGGTGTGGAAAATCTTGCTCCTGCTGGGATTCAATCCCCAGACCGGTCAGCCCATAGTGAGTTGCTATACCAACTATACTATCCCAGCCCACACACAGTGGCAAGAGCTTTATTAAAGAAAGTGCTCCAGAGCTAAGTAGAGGGCATCTACCCACATTAGTGCCCATTTCCAGCCCTGGTTTTGTTTCTGAAATAGTGATGGACGTGTTTGAAAATGATACTGAGTCTCCAATGATTATTTAGTGTTATTTGTACAGTTGCACAATTTGTACATTACTTGCTTACTCCATGGAGCAGAGTCCTTGAGAAGCTAACCAGTTCTCAGCTAGTCAAGAAATCCCCGCATTTTATGGAATGCAATGGTTCATTCATGCCGTTACCAGTGCCCGCCACCTGCCCCTATCCTGAGGCAGATCATTCCAGTCTATGCCCCCTCATCCCACTTCCTGTGGATCCATCTTAATATCCTTCCATCTATGCCTGGGTCTTCCAAGTGGTTTCTTTCCCTCAAATTTCCCCACCCAAACCCTATATGCACCTTGCCTCACCCCTGTATGTGCCACATGCCCCGCCCATCTCATTCTTCTCTACTGGATCACTCATAATATTTGGTGATGATTACAGATTATTAAGATCCTCATTATTTAGTTTTCTTCACTCCCCTGTTACCTCATCCCTCTTATGCCCAAATATTCTCCTCAGCACCCTATTCTGAAACACTAATTGTATGTTCCTCCCTGAGTGTGAGTGACCATTCTTTGCACCCGTCCAAAACAATGAGCAAAATTATAGTTCTGTATATTTTAATCTTTATATTTTTGGATAGCAAATTCAAAGGCAAAAGATTCTGCACTGAATGATAACCAGCATTCCCTGAAATTTGCTCCTGATTTCTTCCTGAATAGAATTTTGATGCGTTAATGTGGTTCCTGAATATTATAATTGTTCCAACTTTTGAAAGGAACTATTATTCAATCTTTATATTGTGACTTTGTTCTGCATTCTGATCTTGAGGCATGACCATGTACTTAGTTTTATCAGCATTTACTTCTAGCCCAGTCTCCTTACTAGCAACTACTATTGTGTCTGTGTTTTTCTTTATAGTATGTACACTTCGACCCAGTATACTAACATCATCAGCATAAACCAGCAGCTGATATGTACCATTTTACTTCAGTCCATCCTGGTTTACCGGAACCCTCCTAATGGCATACTCAGAAGTAAAGTTTAAATGCATTGGTGATAAAGGATCTCCTTGTTTCAAACCATTGTTAAGAGGAAACAGTCAATGTTTGCTTGCCCGGATTCTGCTGTAGATTTTATGCAGACACATTTTCATTAGTGTTACCAGTTTCATGGGGATACCATTCTCAATGAGACCTCCCTCCTAACTCAATCATAAGCTTTCTTGAAGTCTATACATAGCTAATGCACTGCTTCATTGTATTCCCATTTTTCTAAAGTATTTGATGAATGCAGAATATATGGTCAGTAGTTGACCAGTTGCATTGAAATCTACACTGATGATCCCCAATAACTTCCTCTGCATATGGAGTTAACCTTGACAGCAGGATGTTGGATAAGATTTTGTACATTATTGACAAAAGTGATATGCCTCTGTAATTACTACACTCTGTTTTATCACCCTTCTTTTAAACAGGTATAATGATCAACTCCTTCCATTCGTCAGGCAATTCCTCCTTATTATAAGCAGAATTCATAAGTTTATGGATCTCAGAGCAAATTGTTCTACTCCCTGCTTTAATCAGTTCTGCTGGGATTTGATCAATACCTGGTGATTTGTGTTTAGCTTTCCCATAGCCATTTCAACCTCAGAAACACTTGGCTCAGACACTAGTGGTTCTGCTGTATGTATTTCCTGCCTAATATCATTAGCTGAGAGAAATGGTTCCTCCACCTAGGCAAAATACTGTGGGAGTCTATAACCAAATCACCCTTCTTAAATTAATTGATTTCCTGGTACAAGTCTCTGATATTTTTTATGTTGCTGTTAGTTTCAAGTTCATTAATTTTAACTTTCAGATATTCCTTCTTTTTGTTCCTGAAATGTCTACTGACTTCACATCTTACCTTGTTTAGAATATCTATATTTATTGGTATAATATGTGATCAGTCTGGTTGTATCTTCCCATCAGGAGAGGTCCAGCTGTATTTATGAATGTTTTGGTGCAGGAACATTGTGCTTTTAACAACTAGATTTTTCGGTATGGCAAAGTGTATTATTTTAACACTATTATCATTACTATCATGATGTAGATTGTCATTCCCAATTGTCGGTTTGACAGTATCCTCTCTCCCCAATTTAGCATTAAAATCCCCTAACAGAATTTTTGTGTGGTACTTAGGAAAATGATTGAAAACCTGCTTGAATTCCTCTTAATAACTGTCTTTGGAATTGTCACTTTTCTCCTCGCTTGGTTCATGCACATTCAAAACGATGATTTTACACCAGTGCCCTCACAGAACTATATGTGACATCCTACCATGAACCAGCTGTACTGTCTTAACTGCTAATACTACTATGTGGTGTACAAAAAAACCTGTTCCAAATTGATGATTTGTTTCCTTTCCCATAGCAAAAAGTATAATCCCTCGCTCTTACAGTGTGTGCTTGGTCCCACCTAACCTCCTGTACACCCACAAAATCTAAGTTATACCTTGACAGTTTGTGCATTATGCATGAAAATTGTTTTTATGCATGGGAACTTCAAAATAAATTCATATAGGATTGTATCCTGAAAAAATGTGGGAAATACAAAGTTCACGAAATGTCACACTGGGTTAAGTAATGGGCTGTTTTAGTGTGCAGAAGCATTTATGTTACAGGAATAGTCAGTTATATATTAATTCCAAAGAATTTTGTTGAATTTTCCATCCGTCTTAAACATTGTTTATGTAACATTCAACTTCCCACTAACAGCTGAACACATGGTAGCTGCTGCAATTGGTGCCATGCTATTTATTTGCATATCAAGGAAGCAATTTTTCCCCCTCCCCCTTTTGTGGACTGGGGGAGGGGGGAAGGCGTACAGAATGTGTTAGAAACACAACATGCTAAGCCATGATAATGTCACTGTATTTATTCTGCAGATATGACAGAATTTCCAAAATATCCGTCTGTGCTTTGTTTCATGTATACATGCTGAACATATTATGTTGATGTTGCAACGTGAAGAAGCATAGTCACTTAGGACAGGTACTTTGGAATTCTACCAATATTTTATTCGGATTATGTTTACCTCAGCATACAAATTTTGTGTTGTGTACCAGTGAAAGTAATTGAAATCATTCCAGAATTTTGCCTGGTAGTATTGGTTACTGTTATTTGTGTTGCTGTCATTTTCTTGTTTTCCCTCTATATTTATTAAAATGGTTGATTATTGTTACCAATTACATCTGTTACAAGAAAATATGCTGAAGAAATTGTAACTATAAAGTTACCATAAATACAGTTGTATTGTTAACTGATGTGTTTGTAACTGCAAAAAATGATTCCAATTGCTTTCATTGTTATTTTCATTACTATTCATGGAAAGTGTAAAATGTCTTCTACAAATTTTGCTTCCAGTCATAGCATTTTCTAGTTTCTGTTGTACCTCGGTGTATCTGTATCTTGTCAGTATAATTTGCGATATACAACTTCAGTGTGAAGCAGTACATAAATGTGACATTCCTGCCATTTTCCAAATGAATTTTATAGGATCATACTGCCACATAGAAAAGTGTTCAGTGCTTTCTGTCAACATGCATGTGGTTAAGTAACCACTCTTGTCTTCTCTTGTGGGGATATTGTCAGTTGTTTAATGATCAGAGTAGTCATGTGGCTGAAAGGACAGGGTTTCTCAGTTTTTGTAATGCTGGAGAACCCTGGTCAAGTTAAAGTTTTAGTCCAGCCTGAAAATGATTCATGAGTTAATATTCAATGCTGCATATGGTGGCAGAAATTACAAAAGTTTGTGAAGACTTTTATACAGTGTATGTAACTGAAAATGGAACTCCTTTCTTTATGTAGAAGGTTCAAAGTACAGGGGTTGCCTTGATTTGATACAGTTTATACTTTATATAGATTCATGTGGTACTGTTTTTACTGTATTCCCTTTTCAGTACATTGTACATAACATGGTGTGTATATACTCTCTAAAAACCCAACAAGACCCCCAAGATACACAAGTTTCTGTCACTATCTTAACCGTTTGCTTTCGTAAATTTATCCTGTAATAAGTCTTTCTTGATCAACATTTGCTTTTTGAACTCTTGTAATCAGTGCTGGGGTGCTGCTGGTTGGCGGAGTAGTGAAATGTTATGGGCCTGTCTAAATATCCAGTTTATAGAAGTTTCCAGGTCATCCATTGCCAGATAAATTTTCTTTTGCTTCATATGACTGTTTAACTGGTGAGATTTTCTCCCCTTAATACTATGATATAGCAATGAGAATGTCTTCTATTATTACAGAAAACTACAGTCCAAAGAGTCTTCTTATAAAGATATTTTAAGGGTGTGTAAGGAATTCATTTCAAATTGGTTAGTACTGTAGGATTAGTAGTTGTATAAGTTGTTGCGCGTGTTTGAATGAATTTGAATGAAGCACTTTACTGGTGCCAGTTGTGTGGTTCTGAAATTACACCAATTTTCAGAACATGTATCATATCCTGAATAGTTTTATTATATGTCATATAACAGTTTTGTCTTTAAATATTAATACAGTTCAGTTACATATCCACAGTGGAGTGTCTTAACTGTGTGTGTGTGTCTGCAATGCGCACTCATATTCCATTTGTCATCACATGCACTGGATCACACTTGTAACATAGTGTAGCAGAAAGGCCAGTAAATCAGGAAGTAATACAGGAATCAAACTGTCTTATGCAAGGTCTTTTGCATCGTGCATGACCAGAGCCTGATTTATGTAAAAGTATTATTTTAATTTTGTAACTGTTTGAGCCACTGTGCTGTAAGCCAGAAGGTCATGGGTTCAATTTCCGATGGCATCATTGGAATTTTTCAGTGACATAATCCTTTCAGCTGCACTATAGCCCTGGGGTTGACTCAGCCTGTAACAGGTGTGCCAGGAATGTTTCCTGAGGGGTAAAGGTGGCCAGTGCATAAGGCTGACAACCTCACCACCTTCATGTACCAGTTGTCTTGAAATATGGGAGCCTCAACCTCTTGGAGCCCTAAGGGCCTGTACAGGGATTGCTGTATGTTTTCCTTTTAACTGTTTGAATAGTAAAGTGGCAACTATTTTTTCAAATGACCATTATACATTTGCTGTGATAATAGTAGGGTTAAAACTGCTACATTTACAGCATCTGTGACTGTGTGATTATCACTGAAGGGCATGGACTCTCCATCTTTGTTGTATATTTTTCTGTTGTTTGATATTTGATATTTCTGACTCTGAAGTCCTATGTTGCAGGTGTGTTAACAGGTTAGTTGGAAAGAGTTGTATGATAAACAGACTTCATGATTCTCAGAATTGCTCAGTCATTTGTACCAGACTATCCATTACAAACAAAATTCAGTTCATAAATAAGCAATTTATAAAGAAATAATAGGTTATATTTATGATTCAGGACTATGCTATTGTCATAGTTAACGTATTCATAGAAAAATAAGTGACAATAAATAGTGATGCTGATATGTTTCTTGTTTGAGCATTCCTTTATTTGCTTTAATTATGTAAGAATTAACCATGCTGTTCATATTTTGTGTGGTTATACTTCATTCCTTAGTGTAGGTAGAATAATTCTGCACCAAAGGGAGATAATATGATTCATAACAAAGACAAATAGTTTATAAAATGTGGTGACCTATGTGTAAGTGAAGGCTTGAAGTGGCTTTGTAATATTAGTGCTAAAGAAATTTTCCATGGAACATGAGAATCAGCCAGACCTTTAAACATTTTTGGAAGCTGCGTATGCATTTACGTTTCTAGTTATTATGCAAGACAAAAGTTTTCCCCTACATCAGATGTGAATGCCATACAGTACAAGTTACCTGTGAAATCTTTATAAAGATGTGATGTTTAGACATGAAATTCTTTATTAGGAAGTAAATGTTATCTTATATTTTCAGGAATCTTCATAGAGTGCCAGTTTATTGTGGTGCAAGGGAGGACTTGATGATGCAATGTCAGGACAAATGTTGCTGGATGAGTAGAATGGCAGTCATCTGGCATCCATGAATTAAATGTTGGGTTTTGACCCATGTTATTTTTCAGTGATGGGGATATTTGTGTTTGTAAGGTTTTACAATACATATATTTTGTCATTACCTTAATAGAAGAAGCTGTTATTGGCCTCTGCACAAAACATATTGGCAGCTGGTGATCACTTTTTCTATTACAGGCCTTGACTTGAATGTTCGTAGTGTTTTTCTTTGTTTCTCTTCACATAGTAAATAACTAGAAATTAAACTTATCAAAGGAAGAAAAGTAAGAAGTGTACAATGTGAGGCACTTTTAAACCTTTTTTAAAATGTAAACTTTTAAACCTATCTGTACACAGAATGTCAGATGTCTGATATGCTCTATTTAAATTGATGGTACATGTGACACATTGGTAAAGTAGATTGCTCCAAATGCATATTGCATTTTGTGATTGCGAAAATTTTCTTTGTCAAGGTTAAAAGTGCCTATATGCTAATTTGATGGCATGTACTTTCTAGATCTGGTGTTCGTAAATTTGAGCATTTCGTAGGTTGTGTGTGTGGAATTTGTCATACTTTCGCAGAGAAGATTAAAACAATTCATGCATTTTTAGACTGATCATGTAGGAAAGAGTTGGTAAGTATAGGCTTTATAGTGATGTTACTGTTGTGCTTATCACTCAGATATTTAATACTTTAATACTCCTACTGATGCAAAACATGTTTTGCTGTATATCATTAGTTCTTTATCTATGTGAAGTGTGTATTCTGCAACAGTTTAGTAGTGTTTAAGTAATACAGCCCTCTAATCCAGCTTAAAAAATACCAAAATTCTCTGTTAATTAACCACTTGATAATAAAAATTACAGTGTGGAAAATGTGATTTAAATTAAAGGACCTTAAGATTCAGTCATTCAAGCGCAAAAAAATTATCTGCACTCTTATTCAGAATAAGCTTCCTTTGGCAAGTGCGATTTCAGTAAAACTGTATGTAAGGGACTCCAAGCAATATAAAATTTAAAAGAACATGAGTAAATTTAGAATTAGCATTGTGGTACTGAATTTTGTTTACATATTTATTGCATTCTAGCAGTCTTGATATTAAAGCAGTACTTTTTTATGAACATATTTTTGAAAACTGTTGGTCATAGAATATTAGGAATAGAGGAACTGAGAAAATGGTAAGTTTGCTCTCTGTATGTGCTGTAAGATATTAATAATTTTAAAATATTTGAACATTGAGACATTAAACAATAATTGCAGCATGATGCACTTTATTAGAACAAAAAGTGAATTTTACGTGAAGAGTTTTGGTATGTGTTTCTTGTGTTCCTAGTTTGAAAGTGTCATGGTTTGAGTATGTATGTGTGAGATTATATATGTATGCACTGTCTGTCGATGCAGTTTGTTAAGTTTCATAAAGGTTGGTATGGTTGTTATGTCATTGGAGGCCACCCTTACCTTCATAATTCTTATTCCCAGCAATCAACAATACCAGCATACTGTCTGTGTCAACCAGTGACCTGTGAGCAAAACAGGACCTTTCAGTGTAGAGGCCTGACATGTGTTATGGTAATAGATTTTATTTTAAAAAGTTAAACTTATGTTAAGGTCATTTTTGTGTTGAATTAAAGTTGTCTTCACAGTTCATGCTTAGGGACTGTATATTGGCATGCAGACATTGAGTGTCGTGTGGTAATACTGGCAGATTTATGTATGAAGCATTTTTGGCGTGTTCACAAGGAATACTTGTAAAAATGCACTAATTTTCTTTGCTACATCTGTGTGTCTAGCCATCCACAGTATAACAGCTGAATGGATTGACATGAAATTGGTTAGTGTAGAGTTTTACTAAAATTTGTCACCCAATTCCAGTTGTGGTTAATATTGAATGGCAGTAGCAGACAGTTTAGATGAACACCTAGATGCATGTCTGATGTAAAATTGAGAATAACTCTCTATTTATTGGCATGAACACTGCTTCCTTCCAAGTTTTCAAGGAACTTGAAACACACGTTTTGTCTCAGTTACACATTTTCCAAAATAATTAAACCAAAAGAAGTTTTTGCTCTATCATCTCAACTCTGAATAACCGTTGTAATCACATTTTGTATGTAGGGTCCTTCCACATGTGGTGTCTTATACTATTTACAAGGCAGCATGGAAAATGTAGAGGCAATTATGGAGTGAATGTGCCAGAATTGCTGTACTGTGCATACATCTTATATTGTGTGTGTTAAGGATTAGATACATCAATGACGTGACTATTTGAAGTTGTGTAGGTAGTGGAAATCCATAGGAGCAGAAACTTTTCATGGCAGTAGAACACTTAGTTATATGAATTATTACTTCATAAGTTTTGCTGACTTCAAGCAGATAGAAGCTTTTGAAGGAAGTTTGAATTGTCCTATTGGATTGTATTGATGATGTTGCCTTTATTTCCTATCAGTACTGATCAGTAGGACGATCACCTTGTGTGAGACCTGTATTGTCTTCTGAAGCTGAAAGCACTGCTATGACTCTTCAGTACTTGATGTCCTTGACCATATGCATTACAACAGATCTGTTATATACATCGTGGCCCTGCCAACAGTAGGTAAGTTATACACGTGAAAGGAACTTTAAGATTGCAGTTCTGGGATGTGATGCCATGTAGATAGGTACGAATGTTTCAGAAAAATCTGCTGCATCAGTCTTTAACCTTTTAAAGCCTAACGACACATATATATACCGTACCGCACCGCTAACTTCCAGACGCTACACTTTAAATATTTATTCAACAAATATACATACTGAATATTTTAAACATGCTGCATAATCTCCGTTTTTTTCTCTTCAAAATGCCGTTTATTTCATAATGCTACTTTTTTTGTTTCCTGTATTATTCACATTTTACCTACAGGATGTGCTAAAATTTAAACGTAAAATTCCGGCTCCAAAAGGTTAAGGCAGAATATGGAAGCAGGTTCATCCAAAAAATTGGTATTGTTGGGTAGTCAGGAATATGACTTTGACCTTTGTAGTGGTTTTGCAGGGAGAAGTCTTGCAGTTAGATGTTTTATGACCAGTAACTTATGTACTATGATTAAAAATACATTTGGCCAAAGTGCAGTTGTGTCTCATGCAGGTGAATCAATTCTGTTATGTGAGGCATAATTTAATTCTTAGCTTGTTATAAACAGAGCACCTAACACATGGCAACCAATGGAAAGTGAGAGAGACAGGATCTATGTGATCTCTTTACTAGATGTGGGGAACCCCCCCCCCATTCCATTCTGTCAAAGTCAAAGCTTCTGAGTAACGATCAGTACTTCCCTATCACATAGTGTAAATCGTAGGTGAGGTACAGCAGTGTTGTCTATCCATGCTATGTAGATGTATAGAGGAAGTAGTGACATAGCTGCACTCAGTCTTAACCATGGCAGCTGAGGTCACAGTGTCCATCTCTTGCAAAGAGTTGTGGTGTGCGGTGTGGTGCTTAGGCAGAGGGAGATGTTTGCCTTCGACACATGTCAAGCTTTCTTTGACTGTCTGCACCTAAGACAGCAGTGTTATGCAGACACCACGATAGCCACCTGCATTACATCTATTCAAAAACGTCTAATCTCTGATTTTCACTGTTGCAAGAGCCAAGGAAGATGGTATTCATTGTACAATGCTACCTGCTTGTGTTACGGGAGTGTTCAGTGTCAATCCTATTGCTTTTGGCAGTTTAATGAAGAAATACATTTATCTGTAAAGTTACACCATTTCCTGTTGCATGATGATCGTTGGTTGGTAACAAGTAACAGTTAATTATAACCATAAACAACTTGCAAGAATTTTAAAATACATGTATTATGGTATAATAGGGTCAATATCGTGAGGTTGCTTCATAATGACATTTCTTTCCAAATGCTAAGGCAGGTGTTATATGTTTTGTTTAGAAATGTAGAGTGTGGTCATTTCAGGACTGCTCAAAAATGTTTCAGTCACCCAAGCTTTAGAGACAGGTGATACCCATATCAACTCATGCCACAAGGTTTTGAATGGTAGTGGCCTCAACAAAACAGGATCCTATATACGTCACAGTTTTCAGTATTGTGTTGCTGAATTATTCAACAGCTACTGTGAAACAAGCTTGTGCATTATGTGCGAGTCATCTCCTGTATCAGTTTCAGAATTTTGTGGTTGTATGTGCAGACAGTTTTAAGCCCTGGCCTCCTGTGCAAGGTGTCTGGGTTATTTTCACGGAGAATACTAAAGCCTAGCACCAATTTCTTCTATTGTATTTGCAGTGAGTACTCAGCATTTTAATGCATTCTTTTTTGTCCAGTAATTTCCCTATCTGTCTTAATTTATGTACGTTTGTATTAACGGTGATTCTATACTAGTTGTAACTTCCCCAAAATCTTACTGGATTTGTATGCTGTTCCTACAAAACTACATCTCACGTAAGTATCTTAACCTGAAGACTTGTTCTAGTGTGTATTTCATGGATGACATTCGATGTAGGAAGTGATATGACAGTACTCTAGCAAGAGCTTAAATTTATTGTGAGCTGGCATGTGCTACATAAACTTGATATAGTAGAGTGATATGGAAGAGAAATAGTAAAGTATATAGTCTTCTGGTTTTTTGAGGCTGCTTCCACTCTGAATGTGTATAATCTGAGATGACTTTGGTAGTGTCTGCTACCTGAGCAGCCAAATAGCCTTTGGGTAGCTGTGAAACATTCTCAGTGTATGTGCATTGAAGTTCTGTACTGCTATTGAGAGAGACCCCATGTAGACTGCATGTCATCACACACACAGTACATTGTGTACACTAAAAATACTCCCAAAACTTAATTTCTTGTTGGTTTTGCTGACATGCAGTTCTAACAAGAGTTTTGATTCTCCCCTACCCCCTTTTGTATTGGTGTATTTAGATCCTACCAATTAAGAAACATTGAGTTATTTTTATGTGGTAGGCAGAATGTGAATGGCCTTTAAATTTTGTTAGGCTAGGTCCAAATTTAGGTCATGTAAGTTTTGAATTTTATTAGTTGTTTGATGTTTTGAGTGTAACAAAGTGTGATGTGTCAACTTTAAACACATCAGTTAAATAGGCATGGTACTTAATTGCATGCCATGTTGGGATTTCAGGAATTCGATCCAGTGTTCATTGTTTTCCCAGTCTTAGACTTGAAACCAGTATTTTACCTAGTACTTCGAAGAAAAGAAGTTATGTTACATTATTAATGTATTTTTGCATTGAATGATATTTAGAGGTTTTTCACATTCGTCTCTATACAAGGATGTGTTGCCACTAATGTTTATTACATCATCATATTGTACATGTCCAATCACAGCAAGGATTAACAGACAAACAGCATATTTTTGCATAATTGCCAGCGCATTCAAGGTACAGGCAATCCTTGACTTTCATACAACATGCCCTTTCGTACGTTATAAATTCTCACCCATCCATCTATCATATGTGGAATTTGGACTTTCATACAAGCTGATGAACAAACATTTCATGCTATCACACAGCAAAGGCTGATCCCAGTGGCTGTGTTGTCTTAGGTGTGGGTCTGCAGCTGCTCACTTGCTGAGATTTGGGGTTCTAATCCCGCCGAGTGCATGGATGTCTGTCGCTTGTCAGTGTTATGTGTAGTCAGGCAGAGATCTCTGTGCTGGGCTGATCACTCGTCCAGAGGAGTCTTGCCGAGCCATACAAAAAGAAAATACCAGAAGAGGTACATGAGATAATTAGAATTTAAGACAATTTAAGAAATAACTTTCGAAAATTTGTGTTATGTTTTGTAACGCAACTGACAACTTTGATATTGGTGAGGACGGTTGAGTTTATGTATAGGCTGTTTTTGGCGAGTAAGCGTGTTCTTTTTTGTTGGTTATCGTGGCCACTTACACTGGTAATGCAGTGTGGTGGAAGGTTGACCTGTACAGTGATAGCGATACATACGGTATGTAGCGTGTTGGACGACGTTGGCGCGTGTTACGTTAAAGTGAATAAGGGCCGATTCACACTATACGTCACGTTTCTGTTCCGTCGCGGAACGTCACCGTTCAGTAAACTTTTCTCATGTGTAATTAAACTGAGATGTTCACACTGACAGGAACGGCTCCGTCACGTCTCATTTCCGTTCCGTCGCCGCCCCCAAGCAAGAATGTTTGACGTGACGGCACGTGTCCGACGTGCTCGATTCTGATCATGTGAGCAGTAATTAGTTCATCTCCACTTCGCTTCGAGTGTTTACTTACGATGAGGCCTGTCTGTCTTCAGAAATGGATGAAAAATTAATAGAATTGGTGCGTAAATGTGACGAATTATATGACATATCACATAAGAAGTATAGTGACAGTGTATGGAAAGAAA
>Ga0209629_10002195_pt1 | contig 13099 bp, 10 predicted proteins | sample TergutCu122P5_FD_187286 | JGI IMG/M metagenome (GOLD analysis project Ga0209629, IMG submission 187286) | Cubitermes ugandensis P5 segment gut microbial communities from Kakamega Forest, Kenya - Cu122 P5 (SPAdes) (version 2) | ecosystem: Host-associated > Arthropoda: Insects > Digestive system... | reverse complement strand
CCAAGGGTCGTGGTTTGATGGCCAGCAGGGACAAGAGATTATCCTGTTGTCCAATATGTACAGAGCAGCTCTGGGGCACACCCAGCCGCCTCTTCAGTAGGCACTGGAAGCTTACAGTTAACCACTAATCTCCCTCCAGTGCTGAGGTTAACAGTGAGTGGAAGTATACATATATATACTGCCGATCTTCATGGCGTGCACAGGGATGACATCCTTATGTTCGCCTTTCACAGTCGGTATATTCTGACAAGACTTATTTCAAGATAAAATTAGAATTAACTTTTTTAGTACACATGGCAACAATCGCAAAATAGGGAGGTGAAAACAACTGGTGGCGTTAGTGCGTACGTTCCTGTCTTGGTCAGGGTTTAAGTAAGACTAAAACCTGTGCATGTCCTTCAATTGGCAGCCAAAAATGTGGAACACAGAACTTGCATATGAGAGCTGCAGCACACCTGATGTGGACAGATGCTGCTGTCTAGTTCCACTAAATGTACAAAACAGATATTTGTTCAGTGACAGACAGAGCAAGAAGTAATGAACATGGAATGCATCACCATCCTGTCAGTTGTTTCTGCACAAAGCATGTCTGTTCGTGAATCAAATATTGGCATTATTTTTTCTGAAGTGCACTGTACTGTACTTTTGTGATAGGGCTCTTAATTTTTCTTCTTATGTACATAATATATTAGGAGTACCTGCAAGATACGTATAATTATTGGCTGTAATATTGCATTTATTCTGCAAGCTATTCCATTATGTTCAGTTAACAGACCTGTTGGTATCAGAATAACAATTTACCTCATATATTCTGAAAATTGTCATGTGAGGTTAGGAAAACTTCAACAGATGGTGCTGGGGGTTTAGTCTTCTTGGATGTGGTACTGTGTTGCTAGGTTACTGTCCTCAGAAACACAGTGTCATGTACTGGAAGATTCGAATCCTCCAAGACACTGCTGTGGAAACCTCAGATCTCAGGTAGATGGCACTGCATTATTTTGTTGTTTGTAAGCAACTGGCTCTTTCACTTCATTGTCGTGGCTCTTACTGTGTTAACTTGCTGTGGCTGAACTCCTGTCCACAACAGTCTGGTGAGGGAAGAGTTAGACATGAAGAGGGGAAATCCAGACTGTTGTTTATGACTAGTAAACATGCATTTCAATTAAAAATACATATGGCTGAAGTGCAGTTGTGTCGTGTGTATGTGAGTTCATACTGTTGTTTTCTGTTGTGTTCTGTCTGGTTAGAGAAGCATATAAATTTCATTTCATTATGAATTGAACACCTAACAAATGGCAACCAATGAAACATGACAGTTGCAGTGATAGAGACTTGTGTTTTAGACAGGACCTATACATTTTCTCTGCTGCAAGGTTAACCTAGAGGTGAAGGGACCGTACACATGCTGTCAAGTTCAAAGCTCTTGTGATCAGTCAAGGACAGTATGTTGTTGTGAAGAGAATTAAACAAAGTAGTTTTATTAAATTACATTAAATTCTGTAATGACAGTGGTGCTGTAGCTGCCACAAATTGATGTTAAATTAGGAATAGCACAAAGCTAAAGCAAAGCGGGCTTTCCTTTGGGTTTGTGCCATCAAGTTGCGGTGTCACAGTGTGTCAGTTTGACGATAAGGAACTGTGTACATAGCAAGATGTATGCAAGACTTATGGAGGAATAGTTCATGAGATGTTTCCATGAAGTCCCAGTAGTTAATATGGCTGTTAGAAGCAGCAGTTCCTGCCGTATCTGTAACTGTACCTCTTGTTGAAGGTGTACACGAGGTAGTGGACTCTTGCACAATTTAATTTTGAGAAGAGTTTTGAAAATGAAGTGACCAATACCTCTGCTGGTATGTTTTGCTGTATACATCAGTGTTTGTCCTTTAGTCGCCATGTATTTCTTTTATACATAAATTTTGTCAGGGAATTATTTTTCATGGGCTAAACATTCCAGAGGTTACATCTCTAAATACAACCTCGATAGAAATGCATGCAAGACCACACAAGGTCAGATTCGTGCTCTGGTTGTCCTGAAGCCTGGGGAACAAACAGTGTGTGCCTATGGGGCAAGAGGCTTGAGCCTATCCCAAGTCATATGCCTCATGACATGACCTTACCAAAAGGTAAGAAGTCACTCAAATTTGCTTAATATTTTGACAGGCATTTCCCAAAGTGTCAAGTATATTTTAAAAAATTCAGTTATGTGACCACATTGAGCTGTTATAACAAAGTAATGATAAGAAAATTGAATACAGTAACTAAAATAGAAATTGCACATACACTGTTATAGCGGTGGAAACAGGGTGCAGTGTAACAGTGTGCTGACTGTACACCAAAGGGCACGGTGTAACAGTGTGCTGACTGTACACCAAAGGGCACGGTGTAACAGTGTACTGACTGTACACCAAAAGGCACGGTGTAACAGTGTGCTGACTGTACACCAAAGGGCATGGTGTAACAGTGTGCTGACTAAAAAAAGGAAAGCATGGGACATGTTTTCAGTGTACAAATACAGTAACTTGTTTTGTTGGAATTAATTAAGTTGTTTTCTGTGGTATTCATATCTGTGCACTAATTGTTAAAATTCTAGAATATACCAACAAATGAATTATTACAGTATGAACTTTTTACAGTTGAAGCATTAGGACTCTGACATTTTCAACCCTTTTCTGTGGTGCTGCCCTGAAAATTGGAACATACTCAACCTGCTGCTGCACAGACTTGAATGATTACAGTACTGTACCGTCAAGACAGTAAATGGTTTTAGTACATTTTTAATCTCTTTCATCTATTTATTATCTACATTTTCTACAAATATTGATGTACACACCTTAATGATGACCCACAGAAAAAAGTCGAAACATGTCAGTTCCAGTTTTTTAATGGTAAAAACTTTACATTGCAATATAGTGCATTTGTTGGTATATTTATTGCACCTGTAGTTGTGTTTGAACATTCAGACTGTAGATTCATTTTCCAAACTCCACATGTCTGTACAGTACAAAATCTTCTTCTTGTATGGTTACAAAACTATTTGCCCTTATGTTATGTGCCCTCTGTTCTCCATCTGATCAGCACTGTAAATGCTGTTTAACCCTTCAGCGTGGGGGCATTTAAAACCCAGTTCATACTGTGGTGTGGGAAGGTTTTTCTACAAGGTATTTAAATTTTGAGCTAAATTGTGCAGGAGTTTATTCAAAATAATGTAGTTTGAATTTCGATGAAACTTGAAACAGAATATTTAGGAATGTCTAAGCTTTTCATATATGCAATAAAATCTTACTTAAAAATTTAACTTGGTGTGGAATGCCTTGAAACATTCGTCAATACATGGGGCAGCTTCACATTCCGATTACATTTTTTCCCTTTGTTTTCGAGATATAGTCGAATGAGTGAGAGAGTGCAGCATGACGAGCAGTGCTCGTCACTCCACGCTGAAGGGTTAATAAGCAGACAGAAATATCTGTGCTAGACTGTTGAGGTATTTCAACCCACTGTACTTCAACCAGTCTAGGGTTCAGTGATTTTTATTTCTCTTTGATGAACTTTGTGTGCAGAAACTCTGTTAGTTTCATAACTCTGTATACTCTAAACTGTTGTTATTGAGTAGATCGCGTACGATCCATGTTAGCTAAACAGCTCTAGAAATTGAGAGCTACTAGCAACTATGATTTATTGTTGCTGTTTTAAAATATGAGAAGACTTGTATGGCAGTTGCATTATATTACATTTCAGACAAATTATGTATTGAACACTAATGATAATGTTTTGGCATGTATAGGAAATATTGCAGTTTTACCATGGCATTGGTTTAGAGGACCATGAAATCTCTACACATATAAATGTGATGAATCTCGCACTGTCCTGAGCTTCTTTATCTGCCCCTCACAATATAGCTATGCACATGTTACAGTTTGATGAGGGACACTTGTTAACATTTGTGTGGAGGAGGGAAACAGAATCAGAACTTGTGCCTTAACATGCTCAGTCAGTCAGTTAATGTGAAGGAACATACTGCAATCAAAAAGAAATACCTTCTAGCAAACAGAAGACAGGAGCTTATATTCTTATAGATGCCAACATGAAGCTGTTAGAGGGTTGGCTATGTGAAGTTTCCTCCTCAAGTGAAGGTTTTTAAATGCTCCCATTGGCTGTCAAATTTTATTCTTCTTCTTGTTGCTGTCTGATTTCCGTGCACTACAGGTACAATTTTACCTCATATTGTAAGTAATGAACAACACAATAGTATGTGACCATCTGTAAGAAAATATGTTGTATGGAAGATGCTACTCACCATTAAAGGCTGTACCTTTCAATTTACACTAAACCTCTTCACTTATATATATATATATATATTCTTCCCCTCCCCCCTTTCACATTCCCTCCACACACAAGAAATTGTAGACAGTCATTAGCCAGACATGGTTTTCAACATTTGATACTCACCTGTCACTTTCTTAAAGCATCATATCAAGCTTTATAATGTCCCTTTTTCCACAATCCTAATTTAGTTGTAATGCCCTTCTTCATATTTTCGTTCCGTCCATTCTTCTTGCATAACAGAATCATTGTAGTTTTCCTTCAATAAACAAGTTTCTCCATTCCCACACCTTCCCAACAACTTTCATTTCTAATTATATACTTTCTTGTTTTGCCATCAGTACTTCGTTTGTTTTGTCTGTATAGGGATCACAGCATTAGATATTAGAATCAGTTAAAATATACTGTAATTTCTTGTTTTGCACTGTTGTAACTTCCATCTTTACTAATTCAACAGGCTTCATAACTTTTTTTCCTGTTGATATCGCCACAGAATTTCCTTTAGAAATAAGTAAGTAAGTAAGTAAATCTGTCCACATCATCGCTGAATCATTAACTTCTGACGTCTCTGTCTAGGTTCCTGTAAATCCTCAGTCCTTGATTTAATTCACTGGGTATAGACATACAGAAATCATTCTTCATGGACTGCTTGACCCTGAAGGTGAAGAAATGTTGTTCCTCTGAAACACCAGAAGACACTCCCAGAGTGACCCAGCATCTCATCCCAGAACACTGGCTTGTCAGGCTAGTGCTGCTGCACAGTGACAGCTGATACAAATTAACAAACTCTTGAAGTGACAAGTGTCATTTCTCTAGGGGACGTTACGGACTTCAGGTGTAAAAGGAATAACATTAGTCATGAGCTGAGTTTGTTGTCACCACAGAACGAAGGAGATTTGAGGTTCTTACGATTCACGTCTTGGGGAGGGAATGGACGCTGTGTCAGTGGGTGCATAGTTCCAAACTTTCTGATGGATGTTAGGAACTACTTGTGCAGTGGCAGAGTGTCACATCCCAGCAGTCTTGATTCTTCAGAGGAGCTATACACACATTTCATTAAAAGATATATTTTTTTTAACAGATGAAATTCAGGACAAAATTTGTGTTCACAAGTCAGTCATGTAAAAAAACATTGTCCACCCTTGTTAATGAACTGTTCGTAGGAAGGAGTGGCAAGACAAGATACCAGTATATAAACAACCACACTACTTATCACAAAACTAGCAGCAATGTCCGCTTGCTGATATGTCATTTGCATACTTTACTCACGAATGTAATAAGGAAATGAGCTGGAATAGTAAAGTAGTTGGCCACAGGCTGAACAGTGACTGATCAGTGTAAGGCTAACCACCCACCTCGATCTACAAACAAGGATCAGAATGCACAAAGCTTTATCTTCACAGTACTGAATGTTTACGTGGCATTTTGGTTACACATAAGGGCAACAAGGGGTGCTTGAATTGAACCAAATGGATTAGACAGGGACATTTTATCTGACAAATCACATCACTCTTCACTCAGATCATTCATACGATGGCAGGTAGTGCGGTGTTCGCTGTTATTCCACTCTGCCATGTGTTGGGACCCACATGTTTTAGTTCAGTGTACTGCAGTCAATATCAGGTGTTTACTCACCATATTTAAGGAAGGTGCTGGAAATAATTTACCTTGGCTTGCCAGACATGTCATATCCAACAAACACATTTACTGTACATTGTAGTTTGAAAGTTAAGTGATCCAATAGAAGGGACTAGTGACAGTTGTCAGATAAAATAATGTCTGTACCCTTGTACTTAATTTATTATGCAACAACAGCATGCTCACCTTTGGATGACATCATGACGTTTTAATAGTACATTATCAAGTTGCTGGGTGGAAGGATGAAGGATATTACAAGCCACTGAATGTTACCAGCTACCTTGCCTACACGTACAGACGGCCTGGGATATGACAGCATAAGCATCAAGTAAGACTGGAAGGTAAGAGGCACAAAGAATTCATATAAAATAACTATGCAAAAATACAATAAATTTTGCAATTACAAACTCTTCAGCCAATATATTATGTATAGTTTTTTATATATATCATATGAAAATAATACATTATATACAAATTACATCGCTTCAATCAAACTATACACTAACCAATGCATTTTACGTACAACATTTGAGAATAAGATAACTACTTTTTACCAACTAATGAATGGAACTGAAAATAGTGTAATGTACATATAATACACACTGCCTGCAATAACTAGGGAACAATGCATGGATATTACAGCTTTATTTTAAACTAGAGGCAGTTTAGGGACTAGCAAAAACTTAACAGGGAACAAGTGTTGAGAAATATGAAAGGACAGAGTACTGTACCACAATTACTGAGAAATCGGGCAGCTATATCCATCTGAATTCCTTGTTATAATATCATAAAATGAGGAAGATTATGATAATTGTAATTTTATGTAGACAGAACTGTATTTCTCAGACCACAAGACACACCAAGATTGTAGAAGGCAAATTTTGGGAAAAAATATTCTATTTACATCCAAAGCACACCTGGACCATAAGATATGGGACAATTTTATGCCGTGTTTTACAGGAAAAAAGTGTGTCTTATGTTGTGCGCAATACAGTAAGATGAAGGTACAACTGCCATCAGCAGTTACTGATCATTACCTAATGAATATCACTGTGGGGCAATCTTTATCACAAACAGTTGCTATCTAGATTTAAATACATTTGTGAACAACTACAAAGAGTTCAGCTGGAGAAAGCAACATAAGACACCGTTACATACATGTAACATAAACTGAACAAAACAAAATAGCAGAGTGAGAGGAATGTATCAGAATGTAGCTCCAGTTACCTCATCATATATCTGCACTGTTTATTTTAATGTAGCCACTGGATAATCTATTGACTAAACAAATAAGGCATCAGTTTTCATCACCAGTAAAGCTCTGCTGACAATACTATGATACATATGTTGCATTCACCAATCATTTTTATACACAAATTACTGAAGTCACACCAGTGACAATTTACTATTTCCTGGACGAACAAGTAACGCTTTTTCAACAGTTGTAAACATTCATTCATATCACTTGATCCCACTAACAACAGAAAATTTCATCTGCATGCTGGGAAAATTACTGATTACAAAATGTACTAATTTTAAATCAACAGCCAAGACTTTTAATTCCCCAATTTAAAAAAAATGAGTGCTTACAGCAACAGTGAAAAGTGATCTGATGGGGAAATGCGTAGCGCGAGTATTTGAAATAATGACTAAATATAAATACAAGGGAATAAACAGGTACCTGACTACAGAATGTTACTTAACTCTTTCACCGGCTGGTAGAGAAAAACTTCATTAGTAAAGAGATGTACAGAAAAAGAAGACAAAGGAATTGTCAGTCTGCAGCATAACCATGACATAAACCTTTGGGGATGATTAAATATTGCAACACACAGTTTCTGTAACATCCTCATAACAGTAATGATACAAAATGGCACTCAGTTCTACAGTTCTGTACAGTAATAATTGAAATCAACTACATAAGTATATATCTTTGGTGTTTAAAAAATTAAAAATGGAATTATGTACAAAATATAATATTTTCACTTCTTAGTAAGATGCATGAAAGTAGAACTATAGTGATAAATCATTCTTTATTTCATTGTATCATATGTATATATCAGATATGAAAACTTATTCAACTAATTCCATTATTATAAAATTAACCTGGCAAATTAAATTGTTCATACAATGTTGTCTCACAAAATACTCTGCTGCTCACTACTGACATTAATTGACTGGGCCGTAGCTTGCCAACAGTTTCATTTCAGTCAAAGTCGCTGGCAATAACATGTGTGGTTAGTACATGTCATGAATAACCTGACCAACTCCACGTCACACACTTGTCAGATTCCACGTGTTTTATCCTGGTACAGACAGCAACTGTGCGTGTTTGATACCCTGCAAAGATTACAGGGCCTCTAACAGGCCAATTTCATAAGCCACAACTTCAGTTACAAAGTTCCCAGTGTCTTCAAATTACACTGCAATCTGTCTACTCCAGACAATGCAAACTTATTCTTGAAAGTGTTGTTCTGTGGCAAAACCTTCACTATAAAATGATGTGCTGGTGGCAAAGGCAGCAATTCAGCCTATAATTTGCAAAGGTCATGATGCTGTATGCTTCACACTACTACATCAGGGAAAGGAAGAAAAGATGCAGCATTTGACTGCAGTAAATACCAGTTCAGGCCCTCCCCCCCTCTCCCCTCCTCACATACGTGAGCTCAGATAATGCCCTAATTTGAGATTTTATGTTCTCACAGTGTCATTGTTGATAATCCACGTTTTCTGCGATGTGGTGCTCTGTTGTTCGGTAAGCAGTTCCCACACTGCACAGGCTCGTAATGCCTTCACTGTCATGGTCAAGCAGTCCAAAAAGAGCCTGGACTTAGGTGTATTAACCTGCAGATGAAGGCACTATGATTCTTCAAAACATCAGAAATCATTTGCCCAGTGATACAGTGTCACATCCCAGAAGACTTGAATTATCAACCCCAAAACAGTCAAGCTGTATGAATTCCAGAAGAGAGCGTTTAACATCTTAATACACAAACAATGCTACGTGGCTTACAACTGCCAGTTACTTTCATCTAACAAAAACGCTGTAAGAACTCCTGAAATGTATCTGCGTAAAACTGCATTCTACAATGCAGTCTTCATTAATGGAATGTACTTCATTTACTGGCCACACTAACTTGTGTAGAAACAAAACCCTCAATGTAACAGCACAGATGTCACACTCCTGTACACCAAGAAGGAATACATTCAACATTCATTGCAGTAAACTAGTAACCAGTTAAGTGTGGGCATATGACGAAATGCACTGCAGAAATTTCATGCGGAAACTGTAATTTGTAAATTAATAAGGGCCAGAATACCTTCATCTAAACGAATCTAGTTTTATGTACATTTTGCACATAAAATTCTTGAAAGTGTTCAATACATTCATCGTCACAGAAGTGATCACTAGTACAGTGGACTATGCTCGTGCCAGTGACTGGTGATGTCAACAGAGCCATCCTTTTCAGAGGAGATGTATGTGGAATTTCATCAATGATTAAGTCACTGTTACACCTGCAGGAAGGACTAGCTGCTGAGATTTAAACACTGTGTGCCACTGTCAGTATGGAATAATTTTCAAGATGGTTCCTTGGAATTTAATGTGTGATATGCCTGGCAGGATTATGGAAATACAATACAGTACAGTACAAGCCACAAATATGTTCACAGAAACTCTCTGTTTAAGTTCACAGTATTATGCCAGTTCAAAAACACAAAGTAACCATCACCCTGGCCATAAAAGCACCACAAATGTGGAATTTCAGAAATGTACCATGCTTGCTACAGTAAAGTATTATTATTATTAGTAGTAGTAGTAGTAATAGTAGTAGTAGTAGTAGCAGTAGCAGCAGCAGCAGAAGTTTCTGTGGTTACGTATTTCAAGACCTATGCAAATATTCCACGACCCAGTACCAGTGAACTACGGCAGTGTTCTTACTGACAGCATAACAAGACTGACCCAGAGTTCCAGCATCTGAGATCAGATACTAACGGTAGCAGCAATTTTCTAAAATGTTACTTTCCGCGACATGAAAACATACACATACACAAACTGCTATTTGGGCTGAAATGTGAGAACACTTCTGGGGAAAAATGTGAAAGTAACTAAATATGACAGTATTAATTAAAACAGAAACACATTCCTTACTTTTGGGGAAGACAGGAAAGTATGAAGACATGTCACAACACAGATACCAAAGCAATACAGGACATGTCTATTTAATATGCAGAATTTTTAATGTTAACACAGTAGAAATCATACCATGCTGATGAAAGCCTCTTACAGTATTAAAGAAAACCTCTAACTGTTGGAGCTTCAATTCAAGCTCTTATTGCATGCATTCCAAAACTCTTTCATTACTATCAATTGAATGTTCAATGTCCACAAAAATTTTGTGTGCAAAAGGCAGGAACATGTGATCAGCTGTGTGCCTTATCCTACAGAACTAAGTCATATGTTGGTAACATGCTACACTGTTATATGGAGAATTACACAACTGTATGCTCAAGTCTTCCTGACATCCTATGCTAGTCACAGATCATGCAGTACGTGCTGCAATGTATCAAGTCTACATCACAGAAACACACGTCAGCTCTCAACCACATTATGCAAGACACACAATTCCTCATCACTTGATGGCACAATTTTCTGTCCCTGTAGACACTTTTCTTTATAGAAAAAAAACTAACACATTTGTTAAGAAGGAAAATAATACTTGTAATCCAGAAAATAATTTTCTCCTGTATAATACAACACACAAGGAAGTGCCACACATCAACAGAACGCATGTAACTTTTTTTTTTTAAATGTACATAACAAATTTTCTCAAAACAAATCCATGTACTAGTAATATTGCACAACATTTTAGAAGAAATAGTAACTGTAATGTATGAGACACATTCATGGATCAGCACATTATTATGGGAAGAGAATGGGGGGTGCTTGTGGAGGCGACACACCAGAACAGGCAGATCCTCAATGCAGATGACAACAGCTCTGTCAGAACTCGGTAACCACAATATAAATAACAATTCTGCTGTACATGCCACAAGATGCTTGGGTGTGGCCTCCTGCACAGAATGTCAGAACTGGCAGGATCACCTGCACAGAAAACTAAACAGTCCTGATTTCTTTCCTGTCGGTGATGCGTCAGAGGGCATGGACCCTACTGAGTGAGCAATAGACAAACATAGTTCCATACCTTAGAACAAGAGGTGAAGTCTCATGGCAACTAACACCACACAGAACTGTTCACATTATGCAGCACAGTTTCTTCAGATCAGAGTCAAAGTCATCGTCAAGGTCTCGTGTGTCCGGCGTCTTACCGGCAATACTGGGCATGTACTGCTGCTGACACAAACCTTCTCGTTCATAGAACAGCATGTACGCAGAACTGGTATCCATCTGACTCTCACTGATCTCCTGCAAAATAAAGACAAAGGAGTGCTCTAATTAATGCAGCAGTAACTTACTATATGAAACACAACACCTGCGCAATCTTCAAGGTCCTCATGTCCCACTCCGCATCTATTCAACCATTCTAAGATGCACATATCAGACAGCACTTCATTCACATAAACAGCTGTGAGCAAGTAATATGTTTCTGTACAGCTGCTCCACCCCAAACAGAAAGAAAACTTGATATCTGCGCACTGATTCATCACAACATGGGAACAAACAACTTACATGAACATGGCTGCTATGGGCAAAACTGACTGCACTACAGCTTTCTTTTCACTCATCTATGGCACCCACAACATGAGATAACATACACCAGCTGCATGAAACATACTGCATGATAGCATCTGTTCGAGAGCTGTGTTGACCATGCATGTTGCATACTGTCTGTCCATTACTGGGTTATACAGTGTGTCAGCAGTCTGATATGATGCTTAGGTGTCAGATTCTGAGTGCAAATTAACTTTTCCTGACAACCTTAAATAAGCTAGTCTACTTAACAGTATAATGGGAGACTGTTGTAACAAATGACAACCATGCTCGATAATCAACCATTTCTTCTGCCTCAGCATGTATCTCAAAGCAAAAACAGTGACAAGGCAACCATGACAACCAGTGTGTGACTCACATGCAGTATCATACACGTACAGAGCAAGGAAATGGTAAAGCTGTACCACTACTTAATTAGGCACCGCACCATGACATTATATTGGGAATTAGAGGCAAAATTCCACACATCAGCTCTTGCATTATTGGTGCATATGTGTTATGAAGTAAAACATGTTATGTGGACTCCACGTTGCCATGGCATGGCAAGTCCTTGGCTTGCACTATGGGGTGGGCAGAAGCTAACAACACCTTACCACAATAAAACTATCACATTACCAAATGTCACAAAACATCTTCATAGACTGGATGCTACTGGCTCAGTGCAGTTCTTGTTGAACATAGTACAGACAGACACTTCAGGGTCCATAAACAGTCAGGAATTTGTTGAAAAGCTGAACAGTTACTGGCTTTTCAGAAAGGATTTCCATCAGTAAGAGGCTGAATAAATCAAGCAGCTTTTTAACATTGACTGCACCTCCAGAATAATCTATCTATTCCATGCAGCTGTGGTCTAGTCATGGCTACCAAGCTGTCAAGTAGGATACAAAGATGTCTACAGACAAGTTGCTACATAAACAAACTATGATGAACTGGGCCATTCAATCTACCACAAAAGCCACACACTTTGTGTTTCACAATGAAAGTTCCAAGTAAAAGCAATGATACCTGCTCCAGCTTGTGTAAGGGTTGATATCCAAGGGGAAAGAAAAGGTAATTAATATAATCCTGCCACAGTCATTGTCAGTGCTGTATGAACCTACTTATGGTTTACATATTTGTACTATTGTGTTGATTCTCTCAGTGGCAGACTGGGAAGTCTGTAGGGGGTTCCACTTAGCTCACAGTAATAACTATTCTTGCCTTCTCCTCTTGCAATTGTTACTGTACAATACAAATTATGTCCTTACACAAATGATCATATCATATATCTGGATCACCATGTTATATTTCCCTTTGAAGGCAATACTTTGAACAAGCATGGCTGAAATCCGACAGTAAGGTTCAGTTAAAGTACGGAAAAGTAAGCACTAAATGAGGACAAGCAATATGTGAAAATTCTGCTGTTGTTCT
>Ga0209629_10002194_pt1 | contig 13099 bp, 9 predicted proteins | sample TergutCu122P5_FD_187286 | JGI IMG/M metagenome (GOLD analysis project Ga0209629, IMG submission 187286) | Cubitermes ugandensis P5 segment gut microbial communities from Kakamega Forest, Kenya - Cu122 P5 (SPAdes) (version 2) | ecosystem: Host-associated > Arthropoda: Insects > Digestive system >... | reverse complement strand
ATTTTTTATCTAGCTAGGTATCCGTCATCAGACTGAACATGAGAATATAAAAAGGGAATATTTACAGCTGTAATTACTTATTTGAGATCTCAAATTTAAAACACGAATGCTTTATATATATATATAAATTTAAAAAATACGCTGTTTCAAGAATAAGTTACAAAGTTTAAATTTGTTTCTTTCGGGTGGTTGATAGTAGCTGTGCGTTAAAATAACACGCAGTATCTCCAATAAATAACAGGTGGGGTTGCGTAGGCAAATATTTACAGAGATGGCTGTGTATGTATTCGTTTTTGAGGTCTTGTGTGTTCTGGTTTGCTGGTAGCCCTTTGAAGCCTTGTTAACCGTTTAAAGACGAAACGTAATCTATTTTGTATAAGAATCAGTTCGTACAGCGCTGTAAACACTTTCCACGACGGTTATATGAACCACTCAATGACGTTTAAAGCAAAGGTCGCTATCTGTTCTGGGATCCTTACAAAACACTCAACCCAAAGAGAGCACCATGTAGAATTTTTTAATGTTAAACCTGGTGGTACGTAAGGAACCTCTAGGTTTTAAATGGTTAAATTTTTTCGAATGGTATCCTATCAACTGACAGAATTTTGTTAGCTATGTACACAAGACACGAGGCTGAGTTTTATAATGGTTAAGTTTATGTATTTACTTTGAACAGGTCTCTTTTGTGTCGAGTTTGAAGGTCTAGGCATATATATTAATTATTTGCATTCTGAATAGACATGGGCTAGAGTCCAGACAGTGTATATGTTGTATTCACCTACTGGAACTCCATCGGTGTTTAGTCAGAACGTATAAATAATGACCACCTAGTAACACCTTGTTTTTAAAGTAACAACCCCGAAGACGGAGACCAAACCTGTACCAGAATCGTAGTGCATTCAGTTTCAGTACAATCGATCAGCCTTTCTCAAATTGTGTCGCGACACACGCTGATGCATCACCAGCCGTCGCTCTGTGTGCCGCCAGAAATCTTAATTTCGACGAAGCGATCTTCTAGCTAAATACCAAAATAATCATGGCTCTAGTGAAAGGTGAACGGCGTAACGTTTGCGTCATTAGCAGTCGAAGTACAGCTTGACTTCCGAATCGACATGGCATAAAGGTAGCCCAATCTTATCAGCATGGCAACAAACATAAACCTGTATAACATGAACCAACAAGATGCACTATTTTCTATTAATTTAGTTCAATAGCAAGCCTCTACATATTTCGAGCAGGCTTGCTTCTCATCATCAGGAGGATCAACTCTGTATAAACAGCAATTTGTATAGTCAAAATAACGCCTGACTCTACCAGTTGCTGTTTATACAGAGTTGATCCTCCTGATGATAAGCAGCAAGCCTGTTCGAAACATGTAGGGGCTTACTATTGAAATAAATTAATAGAAAAAAGTGCAGCTTGTTAGTTCATGTTATACGGATATATCACGATGCACGGTCAACAAAACATAAAAAAACACAAGCCTCTTTGTCGTATCCGTGGTAAGTAAAATCTGGTATTTCCATGAAAAAGAGTGGCGATTGTGGGCGTGATACATCATGTGTGTGTGAGGCAGAGGAAAATATAGAGGCAACCGCGATGAAAGAAATTTACATAAAGAGTTCGGATGGAAATACAATTAATATCCATTTTCTAATTCGACAAACACAACACTGGAACACCGTACGTTCATTTATTTAATTTTCTACAACATTTGTCGGCCAATCTACTCGGCCATCATTAGGCAGAACGACTGAAATCTGCTGTAGAAAAGTAAATACATGAACGTGTGGTGTTCCAGTGTTGTGTTCGTCTGGATAATAAGTCATTCTCAACTAACACAATGGGATGGTGTTAGCTGAAAATGTAACTCTTCCCTTTCTTTTGTCTTTTTCAACCGCCTACTTAACACAGATCACAAAATAAATCATGAGACTTCTGTTCAACAGATGTGCCAGTATTGCGGCAGAATTTTTAGACGAGATTCTACTAACAACCTCCAATTTTCTTTTTTTAATTAAATAAATCTCTAAACTTTAAGTTACTTAATTGAGTGTAATTTTTATAATGTGTCAACTATTGTATATTGTCATTAAAAACGAAATAAAAAACTAGCTCCGCGTGATGGGTGTTTTCGTCAAATGAACGTGCAGATGAACGAGAACAACAAAACAGGCGTGAACTTCACGGACTTCAGCTTCCTCCAACTATCATGTTGTAAGTGCGAACCTTCTCGTTTACTTCACACATTCCTACGCTTCGAGCATTGCATACAGAGTCCGCGCCGCTTGGCTCTACCATTTACTAGCTATCGACTCAAGGTGAACATTTCTACCGGCCAAATAGCGGTACGGGCTCTTAGGAAAGAAGGCTTGGCCCGCCAAACTTACTTAGCAAGTTTCCGCTATCGCCATATATTTCCAAGAAGCGAATTGACGTAGACGGAACAAAAAAACACCATGAAGGTGATCCTTATCTGTTTGTTTGTTCAAGGCATTGCCAATACAATGACGATTACTTACGGACGAACAAAACTGTCTATTTTCATCTGAAATTTCTATTAAAAAACGCGCTGAAATTATTAAATTCCTTACGTATTACGACAGTCTTACAAATACCAATAAAACGCCCATTAACATTCATGGGAAAATTTGGCACTTCAAGTTTCTAAAGCAAACGGTCGCCGGTCCCAGTGACCTCTCGCCTGCTGAGATTGTGCTTTCGAATCCCACCGGGGGCATGGATGTCTGTCTGTCTGTTTGAGTGTTGAGTGTTGCCGGGTAGAGGTCTTTGCATCGGGCTGATCGCTCGTCCAGAGGAGTCCTACCGACTGTAATGCGCCGTTGTGTGCGATCTAGAAACCTCGTGAATTAGGAGGCCCTGGCCCACTGGGGTCTGTCGCGCCAAAAGAACAAGAACAATACAAACACTCAGTTGATCTGCTCTTAGACGTCTGAGCTCTTGAGGGACAATTAGCCATCACGATGAAATATGATATAGGCATAGGCGTTCGCAGCACCATTAATTTGCTTTTCTCTTTTTAAAAATTTCAAATTTATTGAGTAGTCAGTCATCATGGACATTATTTTTAGTCATGAAGCAGATTAAAGAAAATAAAACTATTTCAAAGGGCTCGATTGTAAACCGATTGCTAGACTATGGAGAAATGAAACTGGAAAGACGCATTTAAAATTTTTTAGGTGTTCTGATTCCAAAAATCGGTTTATATTTACAGCAGAACATCAAAACTCAGCGTTTGCATATTTACAATCCACATACAACAAGGAAATGAACACTATAGTGTTGTAAAGATGCGGTACGTTTTCAAACTGGTTTAAAGTTAAAGCATGGAAAACTAAGTTACCGCTGTGATTTAAGGGCCCAATAAATTACCGTTTATGGTTTCGGAAAGCAGTCTGAGAAGTGTAGTCACAGTCTGAAATCTGGATGCAAATCTAGAACAATTCGACAGGCAGGCAATTCCGTTTGAGCGTTGTTGTAGGTAGCCTGTCAGTGGGGGCCAAGAGAACCGCGCTCTTTCGGTTTGCCGCAGGGCAGCTGAGGCCTTCACTTGTACAAGTTCCCAGGTGCTTTTCTCACTCCATAGCAACTCCAGCACAAAATTATATAAACCCTTTGCTCATTTCTTTAGCAAAGAGGCCAAAATAATGAAAATGCTAAGTAAATGGCAAAGACACTTGATGTACCGTCGTACACAATAAAATAAATTTCAAGTAAGAAATATTTTACCGTAGAATGTTTAATTGAATACTATTTAACAGTTCAAACACTAGCGGCAAACACAATTACTAACTGCTGCAACCTTTACAAAATCTGCATTTTGCTGTAACATTGTATTAATCTGTTTCATAAGATTCTCACAATGAACACAAATTATCACAAATTATTGACTGACTGGACTTTGTTCTGGAGAAAGAATATATTTTCTGGGAGGAGTAATCTAAATTCTAAGACCAATGTGTATATATAATTTGTAAAGGTTTCAGTATCCAGAGAGTTAATAACAATTCACGAGAGTCAATAATGCTGCCATGTATCATACAGACGGATATCTCCCCGCTCTCAATGTATCATCTAACAAATGCACTGTATGAAACACCATTTGCTACATATATAAACTCCTACATGTTTCGGCATCGAGGTGCCATCTTCAGGGTGTGATTTATAACGAAGTCATATAAGTCAACATGCCAACCAAGACTGACGTATTGTGATTTGAAGTCTTAATGGTAGAATTACCCGACGGACCAAGAGAAGTTGAGTCACCTAAAAATTACCCAACCACAATTTCACAATTTGAAATCAGACACGGGTCCCTTAGTAACAGCTCAATGGGAAGCCCCCCCTCGAACTCCTGGTATCAGTCTGCATCCTTTTGAATTACTTTAGCAAAATGTCACTCAAATTTAATGATTTATAATATTTCAAAATCCCAGACACTGAGTTCAGGATTCATTACTTTGCAAACCAGGTCCGAACTTCAAAACTCTATGTTAAGTCCGGTTTAAAGTTCTTAAATGAAATATCTACGCCGAGCTTGGGTACTGGTGATTCTTTAAAAATCTCAGAACAAGAGTAGTTATTACGAGCTCTGATGGAGCTCTGTACTTAGCCCGAAATTTACGGCGTTAGGGTTTTTGAGGTGGGGAGTGTTCACAGGTAGCCATAATTGTGTCCCTTTTAAATTCTGAAAAATAAGGCAAAAGCGCCTTCAAAATTTAATTTTGGAGGAGTTTTAATGAAAAATAAATTCGTATAGATTACTGTTTGTTCTATCTAGAGCCTTTCGTGAGATATTTACAAGTTACTGAGAAGAAAAAACAGTAATAAAAGTCAAAAGTTCATGTGTGTTAAAATTTCTTCTACGTTATTTTGTAAATTTATAACAATTTTAAAATTATATTATTTTTAATTTTGCCGCAATGAATGTTGGTGAATATTACTGCAAGATTATGTTACCCATACATGAAGTTTTATCCACTCCCTCACAACCCTCACGGTGAGTTCATGGACAACTTAACTTTTATTCATCTTTCGTACATAAACAACAGAAGAAATTTCATCTGTTGTAAAACGTTAAATATGTTGGTATTTATATACTATTTTATTTCAGAGATATTTACATAACTTATTTGAAATGCGGAAGTTTGTGGTATTTGAGCAAAGATTTCATGTTGAAATACAAACAAGTAAATTCCATTTACTTCTTACTTCATAAATATTTAGACGAGAAAGAAGCATATTTATTTTAACATTTCTATCAAAACACCACACTATAAAAACTTGATAAAACTACCATCCTAACACTACTAACAGACTGTATGAAATACACACACACATATATGTATATATACCTACATAAACAGTGATATTAATTATTACTTTGAAATAAACAATAACAGATTTTTCACATCTACATCTGACGTAGCTTCTCACATCTGGACCCCAATATCAATAAGTTTTATTTAATATTTTAAAACATAACTAACATACGTATAAGTATGGTATAGGAAACTGTAAAAAATCCGGAATTCCTTGTTATTACTTTTAGCAATTAGGAGAAAAACTATATTTTTAAAATTCAAGAAAATACCAACAAATGCACTATACCATTTTATTAAGTTTACACAAATAAAATACGAAACCTCCCACATATTTTGACCCTTTTTGGGTCACCCTCGTTGAGTGGACATCAATTTTTGAATAAATAGATACAGTAGGTTAGAATTTTATTAAAATCGTTCGTTGTTTTGAAGTTAGTGCAGTAGATGCGTACGTTTGATAAGGAATTCCTTGTGAAATTAATTTTTTATGCACACAGTATTGTCATCATTCAAATATTCAGAGCAGCTTGTGCAAGTTCTTACTGTACGTAGGGAAAAATTAATGCAAGGTATGAAAAAAAAATTATCGTACGTGTTTTGACGCATGGTAATTGAATATAGCTCGTAAAGAACAAATAACAAGAGGGGTTTCAAGGTTAAGTATAGGTCTCTAATGGACACGGTTCAAATCACAAGCGGTCGGGGGCTTCCAACATATTTACTGGCGAAGTTACTCCCAGATACCTCAGAATACTACCTGCTAACAGAATAACAGAATTAAAAAAATGACGAATTTTGGTGTTCGTTAAGTTTGGGGGTCCCCTGATCTATAGGGCAACCTTACTGTGCGTGGTCTGTCAGTGGCTGAAATCGCAAATTTGTCGACCGTATAGAAAGAAAGAGTTGGGGTTGTCATCTTGAATCTATGTAATCGCTTCTTTTAATTCTTTAAAGAACACACATGCATATCTCACGCCAACTTTCAAAAACATCCTATTCTTCTCACAGAATTTACTTGTGTACATCACATGACTTTAAGAATAAACTGATATTAATTCCCTAAACAGCATTAACCCTCTGGTAATTCAATGGAAGTTAAATGTAAACGTAAAGGTACAGCAATACCTATAGAGGCATGGACAGGCCGTGAGGGTTTCAAGTGGTTGAGGCTCCAAGATTTCAAGACAATCGGCACATGAAGGCGGTAAAGTTATCAGCCCTACGCATCGATCACCTTTACCACCAGGAAATATTCCTGGTACTCATTTCCCTTAGAGACTGATTCGACCCCAGAGCTATAGTGCGGCCGGAAGGATTATGTCAATGAAAAATCTCAAAGACACTAAGAGGAATCGGACCCGCGACCTTCCGGCTTGTAGCATTGGAACGGAAACAGACTATTTTCTCTGTCAAGCAGAAACTAAATATTTAAGTATTATTTTATTATATTTCATAATTAACACAGGGAAACTTAGTGGCCAGACAGACAGACAGACAGATAGACAGACAGAGAGACAGACAGACCGGATGAGCCTCAGATGCAGAGTGATTAAAACCTGGTCTTATTTTTTACAGGGTTAGCTGAGTTTTAATCTATATGTTCGCGTTTTGAAGTACAAAAGCCGTAACAGACACTCGACGAAAAAAAGGGACAGGACCGAAGGACACGCGCACATAATAACATGCAGACAAATCTCCACAGAACTTCCATTTCTATTGAACTAAAGAATAAAAGAACAAAAAGAAGTAAGAAATGTCCACTCCTTTATTTAAACCGGGGATTTCAGCATTGTACACACCAGCTGCACAGTTATAAAAAACAGCGATAATTAGAGGTAGGTACTACCTCTTTTAACACAAAAAGGAAATCCACATTTGTACATTTGATAATCCCTACAATGAGCACTTTTACTATTTTCTTATTCAGAACTAACCTACTGCTCTTTACCCTGTTGCAAGAAATAAATCTTTAAATGCTTTTCTCGTAAACCTAGCTCCAATTTTTAATCTTCACTAGATTTTTGGGTTTGGGAGGTAAGGCGACTAATTTAGTAGCCTGCTCGATTTTCAGTCTAGAGTCTATTAAACTTTGTCTGAGAATGTATCTGCTCCAGCTTGCTTGTGTAGCGCCGTAACATCTTCCCATCACGTTTCCCAATATTTTATTCAAACTTGTTCCCATCTCCGTCTCGCTTCTTGTTCATTTGTTTTTCTATTTGCGTTTTTAACCTTTATTTTAATTTACGTAGAACAAGACGCGGATATCATTTCGGGAGCGGCAATGCCATACTTTACTGCCTAATCTACGCAAAATATTCCTTTACGCCTACATAAACTTTTGCGGAAATGACGCATTTCACAGCAACTATTGATATGGAAATGCCCGTGTTTCTGGAGCTACAAGCTTTTATAATAAGACATATTTATAATAGCTTGTATTTTTCTATACACTTTCATGAAATGTATTATTCTTTTCTAATGTCTTTTGAACACATAAATTTCAAAGGAAAAGGCGCTCGTGTTACACTGCAAGTGACTTACAGAAATATGAAAACATAACCATCTAGCAAAATTAAAGACCACAATAAGTTTCTACGTAGCCGGCTTAGTGTATTCGGTATGGTGATTAGGTTACGGGCTGGACGCTCTGTAGTTTGTATCCCGGTAGAGATTAGAGGTTTTCTCTTTTCCGAAAACGTCCTGACAAGCTCTGAGGCCCACCTAGTCCACTATTCAATGGGTACTGCATTTCTCTGTGGGAGTACAACGGCCGGAGTGTGAAGATGCCCACTCACCTCCGTCTTTTGCCGAAGTTAAGGAGTGCAGCTATACCTCTACTTCGCCATACGCCTTCATGGCGTAGAAAAGTGAAAGCTAAATTGAAATTCTACTGTACGTATATCAGTCTCTATCGAAATTTGATTCAAAGTTTCGGGCAGTACAAAATAATCTGAAATTTTTAATAAAGGTTATTAATGTGACAAAATCAAGAGGATGAGATGGGACAAGCATGTAGCATGTATGGTAAAGATAATGGTAAAATTCATCATAAAACAGGCCATGAATGCATTGAGGAGGGTACAGCTACAGCTCTACCCTTTCTGTAACCTCGGCACTAGATGAGAGGAGGTGATCAACGCTACGCCCCGTCGTTTTACGTCAGGAAAAGTGACCCGGTACCCTTTCTATAGGATGCTGTGTGAGCCCCAGGGCTAATCTGGAGGGGTGCGGAATATCTCGCCACACCGGAATTTGATCCTCGGACCGTCCAGCCAATAGCGAGTAACTGTGCTGTCTGAGCTACCCCGCTCACGTATAGTACGTATAACAGAAATGAATAATCCATTCAAAACATTACTTTGGAGACCAAACGAAGAGACAATAGGACTTTGATGCATATTCAGAAAATAATAATAATAATAATAATAATAAATGGATTCTATAAGGTTGGGATGTGAATGTACGATACAGTTGATCTGGTACATAGTTTGACCCTTATGAATAATCATCTGATTTAAGAAGCAGAAAAATTGTGAACTTTTTTTCTCCAGCTATGAGGAACCGGAAATAGCCTACGTCTAAAGGATGACAGGCGTGTAACTAATTTTATAGCTAATAAATACGTCTGAAAATCACAAAATCATCATATATATGTACATATCATATCATTACATGAATTAGCTGTACTTAGTAGGCATGTCAAAAGAGAGAAATGTTTTATTCTTACTCTACTTGCACATCGGCAAATCCACAACAAAATTTCTGTGGTTTTGTTTTGGCAATAACGAACTTATAGAAGCCATTTCTTTGATGCTCAGTAAATTTCTTCATCATATCATTTAGATGTCAACAAGACTAAGTACCACGCAGTTGTGTTGTTTATGTAACAAGACAGGCAATTTACGTATAACGCAACATTAAGGAGCTTTCGTGCAACCATTGGTGCAGCAGAAAATCAGTAAGTGTTACAGATATATTCCAAGTGTCTGTTTGTAGCCTTACGTATTCAGTATTCAAAGCGCATGTACCGAATTATATTGTCATCTGTGGCCTATCCGTTTCTACAATATTTTCCCACATTACCTCATAAAAGGCACGACTCTCGAAAAAGAGTTATTGAACATAAAATGTGTGTTTTGATTTTCTCTACAACATTTGCCTGAAATATTTTTAATTTTTGGAAGAAATGAGAGAGATATAATCATAAATGTATAGTGGTATTCATGTAAAGTACCCGTCATTCTTGTCATATTTTAATGAAACTTGAGTCTACTTGAAAAACTTAAAAAAAATACTCAAAAGTCAAATTTCATAAAAATCCTTTCAGTGGCCATGAGAACAGGCGGACAAACGAATTGACTGAGACAGACGGACAGACATGACGAAGCTAATAGTCGCCTCTCGCAATTTGGCGAAAGCGCCTAAAAATCTGTCAGTATGTAAGCCTATTTAGTGTCCAATACAGCTTTGTAATGACGTCTAGACAGATTAACGGATTGGTAAGGCACTTTACCGTAAGGCACCTAAATCAAAAACCACCTGTAGTGAATAACAAAAACGTGACAGGTGATAAAGATCAATTATTATCTGCATATATCAGGAGCTACATTTCCTGGTCCTTTTTACAGTCACGTCACTATGAAAGACGGAATTAGAAGAAAACAGCTTGAGCATCCTTAAATACCGTTGACTTCTACCTGGTATGTTGGCCAGGTACATGGCAAGGAAGGAAATTGCGAACAGAAAACAAAGTCATACTGGCGACGTTCAGGACACCTGGCTGAAGCATTTCTTCTTCAAATACTTTTATAACTTTCAACCATAAGAAAATAAAATCAATTTCCATTAATCTTGCTGTGTATATCAGCAATTACATTGAAGAGAATTTAAAATCTGAACTCACTCAGTGTTATGGACACTTATAATCGAAGTAAAGTAACCGAAGACAATATTTATACTGAAGTTTAGCTCATAACCTAACATTTTAACGTCTCTAAAAATAAATTAGCGTAATTAACACTGGTATTTAGAAAGTTAAAAAAATAAATAGGAAATGGAATCCAATGAACATGTCAGCTTCAGAGCTGTGCTGACATTGTTAAATTAGTGGGTGAAAATATCCACATATTTGTACGGTTAGGGCTTCATATTTGTTCTTTATACTTTGTATGATTATGGCTTATCGGAGTGACAACGTTGTGATACGGGACATAAAAAAGGCAGAGGTCGTTTGTTATTCGGTGACAATGTATGTTAGTTATGATATGGCAGTGGAAGGTGGCAAATATGCTAAAATGTATGATTTCAGTCACCATATGCATCCACAAACAGCCCTGAGAAGTATGCTTTAGTGTAGGTACTGTTATAAATTTAGTATCCTAATATATAATGTAGTTTACGAATATAATACATAATATATTTTTTGGACCGAAGTGGATTACGTACTGCTATATAGAGGTTAGATACGAAGTTGGGTCAGGAAATAAGTTTACATTTTGTATTATTTCGTAACTAAAGAACCTACAATACATTTGTTCAAATCAGGGGAAGTCGTCACTAAGCGATTACTATATACTCGTATTTCCAGCAATGAAGAAAAATCTTCACGGCAAGAAATTTACAGAAGGTGACAATGTGGAAACAGCTAAGACACGATAGCTGATAACACAGGACAGTGATATCGACAAGGTAGAGTCATGATGTCAAATGATGCAATAAATATTTCAACTGAGACGTAAGCCGAATAAACAAGTGGATAGATGAGAGTACAATTAGATTTTAACTGCTCTTATTAGAGATGAATATAGAGAAATAAAAAAAACAGTTTATATGTATTGCGCGACGGAAACTCGTGTTTCTGAAGAAGTATTTTGCGGCCAAAAATTCACACATGCACCCAGTTGTATTTTCCTTTGAACATATGGTCAAGGTTTCACTTTATACTTTGCACAAGAAAATAACTTTTTAAAATTGATCTTATGCACAAACACACAATTATTTTGTCAGTTTCTCTTTTGCACATGCATATAATCCTTTTCTCAATTGATTTTATGCACATGTGCAGAATTTGGTTTTCAGATGCGCATGTACAGATCTGTTTTCTCAAGTGACCTTATGCACTTGTGCAGAATTGTGTTCTTAACCAATCTTGTGCACATGTACATAACTGTTGTCTAAAATTACCATCCGTAAGTGTATATAACTATGTACTCCAATGATCTTATGCACATGTACAGAACTCTGTTCTCTAATGATCGTATGCAGAGCGCAGAACTGTGATCTCAAATGATCATATGCAGAGCACAGAACGGTATACTCAAATGATCTTATTCACATGTACAGAACTGTGTTCTCAAATGATCTTATGCACAACACTGAACTCGGTTCTTAAATTATCTTATGCACAGGTATAGAATTGTTTTCTCAAACGATCTTATGCACATGTAAAGAACTGTGTTCTCAAATGATCTTGTGCACACGTACACAACTGTGTTCTCACATATTCTTATGCACAGCACAGAACTCTGTTCTTAAATTATCTTTTGCCTTCTTCTTTCCATCGGGTTCAAAACGTTTTTCTACGTTGTCCGACACCTTGACTCCATTGCTTCCTATCTTCCCACTGGCCTTCATTTAGGTTTAAATTATCTTACGCACAGGTATATAACTGTTTTCCCAAATGATCTTATGCACATGTACAGAACTGTGTTCACAAATGATCGTACGCAGAGCGCAGAACTTTGTTCTCAAATGATAGTATGCAGAGCACAGGACGGTGTATTCAAATGATCTTATGCACACGTACAGAAATGTGTTCTCAAACGATCTTATGCACAAGCACAGAACTGTGTTCTCAAATGATCTTATGCACAAGCACAGAACTGTGTTCTAAAATGACCTTATGCACACGCACAGAATTGTGTTCTCAAATTATCTTATGCACATGGACAGAACTTTGTTCTCAAATTAACTAATGTACATGTACAAAACTTTGTTCTCAAATAATCTTATGCAAAAGTACATAAATTTTTTTCTCAAATTATCTTATGCACATGGACAGAACTTTGTTCTCAAATTAACTAATGTACATGTACAAAACTTTGTTCTCAAATAATCTTATGCAAAAGTACATAAATTTTTTTCTCACATTATCGTATGTACATGTACAGAACTTTGTCTAAAATGATCTTACGTACGTGTACAGAAGTTTGTTCTAAAATTATCTTATGTACTTGTAAAGAACTTTGTTCTCAAATGATCTTATGCATATGTACAAAACTTTGTTCTCAAATTATCTTATGTACATGTACAGAACTTTGTTCTAAAATGATCTTATGCATATGTATAGGAATTTGTTCTCAAATGATCTTATGCGCATTTACAGAACTTTGTTCTAAAATGATCTTATGCACATGTACAGAATTCGCTTCTCAACAGATCATATGAACATGTACCGAATTGTGTTCTCAAAGGACCTTACGCACATGCGTGTACCCTAACTGTGTTTTCCATATAGAATGCCTGTGTCATGAATTGTATTCTCAGTTCAACTTTACATGTACACAAACCTGTGCGCTCAATTCAAATTAGGATCAATAATTTCTTGCTGAATTTTCAAAGTATAGGAAAATTGTGCAACGCAAGAAATCTGTCGGAGACTTTGGACATTCGTCGAAACTTGAATGCATTCATTCATTCATTCAGTATTCTGTCTGAAGACAGGTCTAAAACCTCCTCCAAAACGATGCCTCCAC